>Ga0209086_10003574_pt1 | contig 11738 bp, 12 predicted proteins | sample M_130207_XF_Meta_FD_187312 | JGI IMG/M metagenome (GOLD analysis project Ga0209086, IMG submission 187312) | Freshwater microbial communities from Lake Montjoie, Canada to study carbon cycling - M_130207_XF_MetaG (SPAdes) (version 2) | ecosystem: Environmental > Aquatic > Freshwater > Lake...
CAAATAAGACGCCTGTATACAGAATTACGGATCAGATGAATAATGGGTTTTTAAAAATATTTAATGAAACAACCATATGTAATGACAGCAATGAATTTGTATTAAAAATATACGGTATATGGGAAAATGAGTGTGAATATGGGTTGACTTATAAGTTTATCAATATATAAGTTTATTAATATATAAGTTTATTTTAACCATCCGTGGAAAAGAATTTCAGTATAATTGTCATCATACCCGTAACAACTAAATTAATAGATGTCACAAAATAACTAGCAAAAGATAAACGTGATAAGGTTAAAGCTGGAGTATCATCATTTGTATTTTTCGTTTTTGTGTTTATATATAATTTTAAGTATTGAAATATCAGAATGATCTGAAACACAAACAAAAAAGATGTCCCCGCCGAGAGTTGATAATATTCTTTTGCTACTTGTCCTTTATTAATACGATCAAAATAGGCTACATTTAAATCTACTATCCAAAATAAAATGATAATCGCCAGCATTCCAGGACCTGAACTGGTTAGAAATGATTTTATGAAACCAATAATACCGGATAAACCTCTTTTTTCAATAATAGCTATCTTATTATGTATAGCATAACTTACAAACATAACGGTTAAAATAGAAAACCCTACTAAGCCATATCCCCAAATAGTAGAATTTGCTCGCCCAAATGTTCCGTCTTTTGAGGTCGTATTACCAAAGAATATTTTTATACACATACCAATAATTGCACATATTAACATTCCATTTATTATATAGCCATATCCATTTCTAGTTTTATCATCATTATAAGGTGGTGGTTGTGATGGTGGCATTTTTCTATATATAAAAGTAGTATAAAATAAACTCTGAGGTTTAAAGTTTATTTTATAACATTATTTTATAACATTATTTTATAACATTTGTATATATGAATTCTTATAATCTAGGTAATTCTAAACCCTTAATAAATCGCGAACAAAATTATGTGCTTGATAGAAAATTAGTAACAGTTCATTCAGAAGATCGTGATATTACCAAATGGGTTAATTCCAATACATTTGAAATTATGTTGCCGGAAACCTTATTAAATGTACAATCAATGCGCCTAATACAAGCTACTGTGCCAGGTTCTTTTTTTACTTTCAGCAACGATTATCAAAACACAAAAATGCAATTTACAGTGGACGGTATTTCGTATAGGATTGCTATACAAGATGGTTATTATACGCCCGACCAATTATCACGCGAATTGGCAAATAAAATGAACCGAGCATCCGGCTCTGATGCGAGTTTCAATGTGTTTTTCGATGAAGTCGGCCACAAATTTTGGTTCGGGCATACGGATATGTCTTTTAATCTGGATTTTTGTAATCAGCTCACATACAACTTGACTAATTGCGAACAACCGATTGTCTGGTATAATCATTCTAAATGGGGACTCCCTTATTATTTAGGCTTTCAGAAAAAATGTTATGCTTCATCATCCGATTTGACGGGTGTGAATTTTGATTATATTTGTCCTAACAATACGAATGCTACCGACGAAAATGACATTACGCATTATATTGCCGCCCCGCTGGCTTTTAATTTAGGTGGCGATACGTGTATGTATTTAGAAGTAGATAAATATAATTCGTATGATGAATTATATCCTTATAATGAAAGCAGTCGCCAAAATTATGATAATAATGCTTATTCGGGCAAAGTCAATTCGGCGTTTGCCAAAATTCCGATCAAGACCCACGATGGAAATAGTTATGATTCGCGTACCTTTTATTTACACAACTTAGTTCAATATGATCCGCCGATTGAGCGAATTGCGCGACTGAAATTTAAGTTTCGTTTTCACGATGGCCGGTTAGTAGATTTCCAAAACTTTCCGTTTGATTTCACGATTGAGTTTAATTCTTTGCGGAATGAAATGGAGAAAAAGTACACGATTCGTATCCCGGCTACGTATATTTTATGATGATTCTATTTTATGATGATTCTATTTTATGATGATTCTATTTTATGATGATTATATTTTATGATGATTATATTTTATGATGATGATGATGATTCTATTTTTATCCATTCACCCTTAATATATGCGAATCCGGTTTTTTGTAGCTTCGTATCATGAATACCAAATTTAAAAATCTCTCTTGATTTATCGCCATCTATAAAAAAATATTGTGTATCTTGGTCCATATGTTCTGGTATATCAATTATTCCTATGAAATATAATTGGTATGTTGGAGATAGAGGGTTGTTTATCATTCTCTGTTTTCTTATTTCGGTTAGTTTCTTTGCGTGTGTTGGCGATAGAGGGTTGTATACATCGGGATGTCTTGATATATTGTCTGGACTCGGTGTTCTACGTATTTTTAAAGGAGGTGGGCGGGTTTTACGTGTGATACCTCTAGCAGACTTTAATAGTTGCGCTGGAGTTGGCGCTCCCCCTTTGCGTTTTTTTGTACGACGATGTATTTTTACCATTTATATTATATAATTATATAAAATATAATACAAAAATCAATATTTGTCAATATACACCGTCTTGGCAATCCGCTTAATGATTTTGTTTTCATTTTCTTCCAAGTCGCCACGACCGCCCATTGCCTGTCCCACCATCCCTATATACGTATCATTTAATGAATGATGAATGTCTTTGGCTTCTGGATACTCTGCTGTCCATAACGGGAGGAGTTTAATGTTTTTATGCGTGACTTGTCGCACGAGCAAGCGGACGCGGTCGTGGCTGTTGGTTTCCTTCTCCCAGACATTATCAGCCCGAACGTACATAATGTCCCGCTTCGTGTCGCTACAATGAATTGGTCTTTTGTAAATGTCCATTTCATTGAGTTTTTTAATAATAATATCGGAAATACCGTCTACGTAGCCGAGTTGCCCGACCCGCTCTAAATCGGCAAATTGGAGCTGAAACGAATCTACGAATTCATTAATATTCATTGCATCTTTACATTGTTCATTCAGAAAAAATTGGAGATTAAAGGTTTTATTATTACTGTTATTATTGCTATTGATCATTGTATTTCCATTTTTACACACTTCTAGCATTTGTTTTTGTAATTGTTCATTGTTTTTCATGAGATCAATCACGAGCGTGGTCAGCGTTTTTATATCCGTCATCTCATTTTCATCCGGCTCTTCAATATTCGCAATATAAAGATTATTTTTTGTCAGACATTTAACTTTATGACGAGATAAACTGGACATATGTTTAAATATTTTACCACAACTACAAGCAGATTTTAGTTCGGCATTTTCTGGCATTTTTTCGTTAGCATTATTAGCATTTTTGTGTTTCAGTGTCATTAAATGTTTCGCATAATTACTTTTTTTAGAGCATTTAAAATCACAATTTTCACACAAAAATTTTTCGGCATTTTCTGGCATTTTTTTATTAGCCATAATTAGCATATATAATGCTAATAAAAAAATGCCTAAATAGTTTTAAAAAATGATGAAAAAATTTATCGTCACAAATTAAAATTTCTCAAAAACAAAACGAGAGCATAATGGTCACAACACGTTTTTTCACTTTTTTTGCAGAGGCCGGACGGCCCTTTTGAGTTTTGGACATTTATAAATGTCCAAAACCGATTTGCGAATTTCAAACCTAGATTTTTCATTTTTTACATTTTTAATAAATAAAATTGTTTCTATTTTAAATTTTAAAAAAATCAATATTTGTCAATATACACCGTCTTGGCAATCCGCTTAATGATTTTGTTTTCATTTTCTTCCAAGTCGCCACGACCGCCCATTGCCTGTCCCACCATCCCTATATAAGTATCATTTAACGAATGATGAATGTCTTTGGCTTCTGGATACTCTGCTGTCCATAACGGGAGGAGTTTAATGTTTTTATGCGTGACTTGTCGCACGAGCAAGCGGACGCGATCGTGTCCATTCGTTTCCTTTTCCCAGACATTATCAGCACGGACGTACATAATGTCCCGTTTCGTGTCGCTACAATGAATTGGTCTTTTGTAAATGTCCATTTCATTGAGTTTTTTAATAATAATATCGGAAATGCCGTCTACGTAGCCGAGTTGCCCGACCCGCTCTAAATCGGCAAATTGGAGCTGAAAAGAATCAATGAATTCGGTAATGTTCATCGCATCTTTACATTGTTCATTCAGAAAGAACTGCATATTAAAAGTTTTATTATTACTGTTATTATTGCTATTGATCATTGTATTTCCTGTTTTACACACTTCTAGCATTTGTTTTTGTAATTGTTCATTGTTTTTCATCAGCTCTAATATAAAATTCTTAAAATCTTTATTGTCATTTATTAATTCTTTATTCTCATTCAGGAGAGATGTTATGATAGTAATAGGGGCTTCTTCTTTTTCATTACAAGGCGTGTTACACCCATTTTTGGTATGTTTCCATAACCCAGATGAATATTTGTAATCTTTTCCACAATGACTACATAAATATTGTTTGGCGTTTTCTGGCGTTTTTTTCGTTCCATTTTGTATTCTCAAATGTTTTGGTCTCGTTATATGACGATTCCAATCACTCTGTTTAGAGCATTTAAAATGACAAGTTTCACAATTAAAAATATCGGCGTTTTTCGGCGTTTTTTTTATATCCATTTATACTCTATTTAGAATATAAAAAAAACGCCTAAATAGTTTTAAAAAATGATGAAAAAAAGTATCGTCACAAATTAAAATTTCTTAAATTCAAAACGAGAGCATAATGGTCACAACACGATTTTTCACTTTTTTTGCAGAGGCCGGTCGGCCCTTTTGACTTTTGGACATTTATAAATGTCCAAAATCGGTTTGCGAATTTCAAACCTAGATTTTTCATTTTTTTTCATTTTTTTATTTTTTTACATTTTTCATTTTTATTCAATCTGATATGTTGTTTTAAACCATTCTTGTACAACGGCGAGTTCGCACGTCATATAATCGCCCGGAAAGCCATCTAATTTTAAAAAGCGTGGCTTCTTCATTTTTGAGTTCTTATAATAAATATAGTAACCGTATTTGCTTTTTTTTATTGTGGCGTCTGGACTTAAAACACGGGTATGCTCCAGTTCATTATCCCCGTCAAATAAAAGTTCTGCCACATCATCTAATGTGATTTCGGTTTTAAAATGTTTGAGAGATTTAATGAGGCCATTCCATTCCAAATACTTACCGAATTTGCCCACTTTAATATAGACAGGTTTTTCCTTATACAGGCCAATAGATGCGGGTGTATTATCGGCGACTAAAAGTTCATCTAAGGTATATTCGCCCCGCCGTAATTTATTGAGATCAATATCGGGACGCACGGCTTTGAAAGTTGGTACGCTTGTGCCTGCTACGCTTGTGCCCGTGCCCGCTACGCTTGCGCTTGTGCACTTTATTACCGGCCCGTGTTTCCCGATCATATAAGTATGCTGGTCGTCAATCCGAATGGTTTCTTTTCCTCTTTCCAAAATAGAAGAAGAGAGATGTTCAATTTCGTCATTGCATTTTCGGCAAATATCTTGCCACGTGGTTATGCCTTGGGCAACTTCATCTAAAGCCTCTTCCATTTCTTTCGTATAGGCATACGTAAAAAAAGGTTCAAAATGAGTTAACAGAAATTCTAAGGCCATTGTGCCGACCGGCTGAATCACGAGTTTGCTCTTCTCGGCGCCGAACTCACGCTCGGCAGTCGTCTGTGTCATTATGTTTTGTGCATCTAATTCATATTCTTTACAATTCACCATTTTGCCCTTGACGTGTTCTTTTTTCACATATTTTCTCTCTTGGATTTTTTCTACGAGCGAAGAAAAAGTAGAAGGGCGCCCAATGCTTTTCTCTTCTAATAATTGGACTAACCGGGCTTCAGTATAATGCGCTTTCAGTTCCTTTAGGTGTACGGTAGCCTTTATTTTCTTAAAAGGGAAAGAGAGATTCGGTTTCAGGGTTTGTAAATACGTGTAATCGTTTGGGCTGCTAACGCTTGTGCTAGTGCTATCGCTTGTGCTAGTGCTATCGCTTCTGCTAGTGCTAACGCTTCGCCAGCCCGCGAAAAGGACATGTTCGGTCGTGTAATGGTACTCCCGGTTTTGCGGGGCGCTAATTGTGGCTGATAAAACCGACACACTGGCCGCCGCCATACAGCTTTCTAAAGTGCGTTCATAAATTAAACGATAGACCCGATTCTCGCGGGGCGTAGCATCTGCTACTTCAAGCTGTTCGCATTTTAAATTCGTCGGGCGGATGGCTTCGTGGGCGTTGGCGTTGGCTTGCTCCTTCGCGTTGCCATTTTGCTCCTTCGCGTTGCCATTTGGCTCCTTCGCGTTGCCATTTTGCTCTTTTACCGCTAAATACGATTCACCATATTTTTCTGTAATATACTTTGCCACTTTGGTTAGAAATTCATTACAGTACGTGTGGCTATCCGTGCGCGGGTAAGTAATATGGCCCTCTTCATATAATTTTTGACAAATGCTCATCGTCTCTTTGGGGGAGATGTGGAGTTCATTGCTCGCCGTTTGTTGGAGCGTGCTCGTGGAAAAAGGTGACGGTGCCGGACGACTTTTCGTTTTAAGTTGGCAACCCGTAAACAGATGCGAATGGGACTGCGATTCTTTTAAAAAGGCTTCTAATTGGCGGGCGTCCGTTTCCTCGTGATTTAAAACAAACGGCAAGTTTTTGTTGGTAAAGTAGCCGGTGACCGTGTAACTTTGTTTGCCTGGGGCTTCTTCAATCTCGCGTTGGTTCTCGTAAATCAGGCGTAACGCCGGCGTTTGACAGCGACCCGCCGAGAGTCCATCCTTCACGTGTTTCCAGAGCAGTGGCGACAATTTATAGCCGACTAAGACATCTAAGACTTGGCGGGCGAGTTGCGCATGAACAGTAGCCATATTTACCCGGGTCGGGTTTTCAATAGCGCGGTGGAGCGCCGCTTCGGTGATTTCGTGAAATAAAATACGTTTGGTCGTTTCTACGGGTAAATGAAAGACCTGGCATAAATGCCAGGCAATCGCTTCGCCTTCTCGGTCATCGTCTGACGCTAAAATCACTTCGCCCGCTTCTTTGACCGCTTTTCGGAGTTTGTTAATTTGTTCTTTTTTGCTTTCACATTCTGTAAAAGTAGGCGCAAAATTCTGCTTGATATTGATGGCGGCTAAACCGCCCGCTAATTCGCGAATATGCCCAAAACTGGCGAGACATTTATAGGGTTTTACGGTATGCGGATGCCGATTTAAATACTCTTCAATCTTTTTACATTTGGCGGGGGATTCGACAATGACTAGGTTGTAGGTGCCGGTTGTCACGGCTTTGCTTGTGCCTGTGCCTGCCGCTGATGTCGCTTTGCTTGTGCTAGCCTTTACCTTCGTTACTTTAGACATCTGATTTAAATATACTAAGAGAGATATATTTATATAAATATAACAAGTCATAATTATATAATGAAGCTCACAAATTTAGCATTTAATACTTTAGAACTTTTTTCATTTATTTTACCGGCAATACCCAATGATTTATCAGCTAGATTAGGGATATTATCAGTTTACTTTATAGCCCATTGCTATAAAGTTCAGTATACATATGCCCAATTCAAATATAAATATGTTACGCCGTAGGGCCCATGGCCTTACAGTTTCACAGTCCGCCCATGGCTTTACAGTCCGCCCATGGCTTTACAGTCCGCCCATGGCCTTATACTCGGCCCACGAGATCTTTTTCTCCTGCGGTTTCGCCACCACGGTTTTCTTGCCAGTTTTTTTATCCAAGCGTTCGGCTTTTACTAAAGCACTATCAATATAGAGTGCCTTCATTAATTTACCGACTTCAAAGGCGCCGGTATGTTGATCCATTCGGCCCTCTTCAATATGGGCCAAGACATCTAATAATTGCGTCATAATTTGGAAATTTAGTTCATCCTTTTTCACCTTATTAAAAATGTCGGTATAATTATTGAAGAGGAAACTACATTGCGAGACACACATTGCGTCAAATTGGCTAGAATTCGTTTTGTCCATGCGACTATATTTCTTTTTTAGTTGGAGCAAGCGGGAAATGTCCTCGCGTATTAAGGGACTATGTCGCTTGGCACGTATTTCTTCAGTACAGTCTTTTACATTATTTGCATCAATCATTTTATGTAAATTAAGCCGATCTAGCGTATCCATATATAAATAAGATGTATAAATTATCTTTATATTAATATATAAGATGAAACATAAAAGTGTAAAAAAAAATGTAAAAAAGGGCCGTCGCTCACATACAAAGCGTCACCGGCATACAAAGCGTTGTCGGCACCAGCATACAAAGGGCCACCAGCATACAAAGGGTTGTCGGCACCAGCATACAAAGGGTCACCAGCATACAAGACGAAAATATAGAATGAAAAGAGGAGGAGCTTTACCACCACAACATCCTCATTCGGGGAATCAACGACAAGCTTTTCAGGCAGGAGCGAACGCTGATACTAAAAATGGAGTGACGGTTAATAATTTAAAAGGCGGTAAACATATTCAATCGGGGGGCGCTTGTGGAGCAAGTCCTCAAGGAGGCTGTGATATGGATTATGTTTCTTGCGGGCCTAACGGCGAACTTCCATCAGCACAATTTCCAAGTGCTTATGAGAGTAAATTAGCTTTTAATGCGGCAGTTATTAGTCAACAAGCAACGGCTAACGCTGTATATGACAATTAACGCTGTATATGACAATTAACGCTGTATATGACAATTAACGCTGTATATGACAATTAATACAATTTTTTTCCTCTAAATTTTATGTGTTTTTTCATAATAAATAATCACTATATACTTTAATATGAAAACATCTGATTTAACATTAACAGTAATTATTGTGTTTATGTTTTTAGTCCTTTATATTTTTAATTTCCTTGTTACAGGCATTCAAAGAATTAAGGACGATTGGCCTCGTTATAGATGTCAGCCCTTAGTTATGCCTTTTGCTGGTATATTCGGACATAACTCTAAAGAAAATTTTGCTTTTTGTATTCAAAATATGCAAAAAGGGTTTATGGAACCACTGCTAAAACCCTTAAACTTTAACGTTGGGTTGTTAAGTGATATTACTTCTGGCTTAACTGGTAGTGTAAACGATGTAAGAAAGATGATGAGTTCTTTTCGTATTTCTACCGGCGGAGCTATTAATAATATTTTTGCTTCACTCTTTAATGTTACGGTGGAAATGCAACGTCTCTTTATAAATGTAAAAGATACAATTGGAAAATTAGTTGGTATTATGACCACCGTGCTTTATATACTAGATGGTTCTATTATGACAATGAACAGCGGATGGAGCGGACCACCAGGTCAAGTGGTGAGGATTATATGTTTTCATCCAAATACGAAACTTCAATTAGAGAATGGAGAGATGGTGGCAATGAAGGAGATTCCACTGAATAGTGTATTACAAAATGGTACGCGTGTTTGTACGACAATGCAAATAAGTAATTTAGATGAAAATGGAAAATTTGTTGAAAAAATGTATAAAGTTAAGCAAAAAGAGGGTGATGCGATTTTAGTAACGGGTAGTCATTTAATTTATGATCCCAAAACCAAACAATTCGTCCACGTAGCCGATTTACCTGAAGCGGAAGTCAGCGAGACTAATTGTGATGTATTATCTTGTTTAATTACATCCGACCATACTATTCCAATTGGAGAATGGATTTTTCACGATTGGGAAGATAATAATGGTTCCGCTTCTAAAAAAATTGGAGCCTAAAATCTCAAAAAATATGTAATTATATTTTGTATTTTGTATCACTTTTAAGTATATAAAATATATATGGGTGATAGTCAAGAACTTAGTGATGATACAATAAAAAAAATAAAACAAATATATCAAAAAGCCGGATATATGTCCAAGTATGGTTCTGATGTATGGACATCTGTTATTTTATGTTTTATTTTTATAATTCTGACTACATATTTTTATTATATGAATCTCTTACAAGTGGTTAAAGCCAATTGGGGCACGCAGCGCTGTAACCCTTTATTAATACCTTTTGCGGGTTTAATTAATAAACCAGGTAATATGTCTAATTTAGAATATACAGTAGATAATTTTTCGGATTGTATTAATTCTTTTTTAAAATATATTGTGGATGTAGCGCTTGCTCCATTTCAATATATCATTGTAGTCTTACAAAATACGTGTCAAGAACTAATAGATTCCGTAAATTCTATTCGGTTTTTTATACAAGATATACGTAATGAATTTTCTACTATTGTTGAAAAAATATATACAGCTATAGCTAATGTAACACTTTATTTTGTAGAATTTGTTGTAAAAATTAAAGATTCTATAGCCAAAATAAGCGGTATTTTTACGACAGTCTTATATACAGTATTCGGCAGCTATATGGCAATGCAATCCTTTTTTTTAATCATTATAGATTTCGTTATTTTAGCGCTTGTCGGAATAGCGTTTATTACATTTGTTAGTTTTGTAGCAATATATCCAACGTTTGGGTTGTCAATTCCTATGTGGCAAGCGGGAGTTTTATTAATGATAGCAATAATTATTCCGACTCTGTTGTTTGAAGGTGCTCTCGTGCGAATTATGAATGTCTCATTTCCTCCATTCCCAAGCATTCCAGGTTGTTTTTCAAAAAACACCCGAGTAGAATTGTATGAAGGAGGAACTACGCGAGAAATGAAGGATATTAATCTAGGTGATAAATTAAAAAATGGGGCCATTGTCACGGCCATTATTCAATTTGACGCCTCAGAACAGAATATTTATAATTTATACAATGTCTTAGTTACCGGCGAGCATCGGGTCTTTCATCCGGAAAAGAAATGGATTAAAGTGAAAGAGCATCCGGACAGTGTTTATGTTCCCTTCTTTAATGAACCTTACGTCTACTGTTTAAACACCGATAAAAAAGAGTTTACGATTGGGGCTACCCTCTTTTCCGACTGGGACGATATTGATGAAAAGGTACTGGCAGACCTAGCAGAAAATTGTGTGAAACCCGGGTATTTGCCTCAGGATTTTACTTTTGCCGATATTCATTTACATTTAGATAGTGGGCTACGCGGAGACACTTTAGTTACATTGAAAAGTGGAGAGATGGTACCGATCGTAAATTTAGAAGTAGGTAGTGTGTTGAATGAAGACGGTGGAAAAGTTGTCGGGTTAGTCGTGATTGATGCTAGTGATATAGATGTTTATAAGTATTCTTTACTGGATGGTACACATATGAATGGTACACATATGAATGGTACACATATAAATGGTACACAAAATATACACATAGATGACCCTTCTTTAGGTGTTCTGAATGGCTTTCAATTACCGAAAGAAAAATGCGAGAAAGAGAGATATTTATATCATTTGTTAACTACTACGAAATTCTTTCTTGCTAATGGCATTCGTGTAAATGATTATAATTCAGGGATTGATCGGTATCTTTTGTAATACACAACTCGTAAAATGTGATATGTAAGATAATATACATAAGATAATATAGATATTATATTACATTTTTTTTATATAAATGAATTGTATATAATGGATGAGATTAGCAAAATAGGTGATTTAAATAGTGTAAATGATTTTTTAGATTTTAAGTTGTCTATAAAAACAATTATAATCCTAATTTTTATATGGATTATTATCTGCGTGGTCGGATTTATCATTTTTATGGGTGGTGTAAACAATTCCATCGCCTATTTAAACAATCTATTGGATTCAACTAAAAAAACAATGATTGAAATTAAAAATAATAATAAAGATGTAGATAAAAAAAAAGAA
>Ga0209086_10003578_pt1 | contig 11737 bp, 11 predicted proteins | sample M_130207_XF_Meta_FD_187312 | JGI IMG/M metagenome (GOLD analysis project Ga0209086, IMG submission 187312) | Freshwater microbial communities from Lake Montjoie, Canada to study carbon cycling - M_130207_XF_MetaG (SPAdes) (version 2) | ecosystem: Environmental > Aquatic > Freshwater > Lake...
TGCCGCTTCCCTGTTCAAACCCCAACAGGAACACCGCACACTCCGAGGTCCCTCGATTCCAGCCGACCCCGCAACTCAAACCGTCGAACGCTGCCGCTCCGCTCTATCCGGCCTTACCCACACCAAACAGCGAGGAGGCACCAAATTCCTCCGGCGCTTTTGTTCGAAATACCAGGGGACAAAACGCCGGTGTGTCGCGAAGGTTGCTCCAACCCCGGTGCCTCGGCGATGTCTCGCCCGTGGCAGCCCATTTCTGCTCAAGGTCCACCACTTGGGGGTACGCACCTTTTTCCGCATCGGGCAGTGCCAAGCGCTCTCCCAGCAGCCATTCGTACAGGAACCAGATGCGGCTTGCATAAGTACGCGTCGGCGTCGCCTTAACCCTCGATTCGATCGCCGCAGGTCCGGCACTGTGGAACAGCCTTTTTAAGGCCGCCAGATCGAGCCCTTCAGGTTTAAGGACAAACGTCAGGTGCCCTGCCAAAGTCGAAGGCGGCGCGTGGCGCGCGGTGAAAACACGCCAGCCGTTTTTCTCGAGCCGGTGGTGGTGTTCGCTGGTCGCCAACAACGTCCGCGGGAGTGGCAGGTTGAGCTTTTAGGCGTCACTTAATGCCGCGTAACCTGCAGGTGTTGCTCGCTCCTTGAAGGATTATCACTGGTCCTGAGAACTGAGTCTGGATGTCGTCCGCCAGGAAGTAGCGGTCCGGGCCGTGAGGAATCTGTCTGGGACGGTCGTATCCTGAAACGGTTCACTGTCCACGAAAAGAGTCACACAAGCAGCGTATTAGTTAAACATGGATTCTGGCCCCCTCGGTTTCGGTTGGCTCGGGGCAGCGGGTAGCCAAGCGGTCGAAACCCGCGGGTGCTGAGGGATCTGAAGATTACGGTGGATGCGGTAGGCGCTCAGATGCGTATTGACGTAACTCTACCGACGGCTTCATCCCGTTCGCGGATCGGCCTACGGCGGGCGGACCGAGACGGTGGAGCAGGACGTCGGTCGGGCGGAAGTGAGGAAGGCTTCCCGCTCTACCGGAGGCTGAGGAAGACGAGGCCGGCGGCGGCGGCGATGGCGGTGAGAAAGACATAGGATTTGTTTTGCATTTTGTTGTTCTCCTTTTCGAACGCCCCGATGCTATCCCTAACGCAACTCCAGCGCAAGCCCCCCCGCGCAGCCCCCCCGCGGCGGCGGGGAGTTCGTGCCGAGACTGCGAAGACCGCTCTTACGCTGTGCCTGAACATAACAGTCTTGTCAGCAATCGAGATCACGGGTCGCGTCGTCGATCCCGGCGGCGCCAGTGTGCCGAGTGCCAATGTCACCGTCGTCCAAACTTCTCCAGCGCGGGCCGGATCCGCCGTCACTGACGCCACTGGACGGTTTCGGATCGTGGAGCCAAGCCCGGGAACGACGCGGTGATCATCGTGCGTACTGCGCTCGCTCCGCTGCGCGTCGCCATCGAGGCGGAGGAGAGCGGAGGTCCGGAATTCGCTTTCCAGATGGCCATCGCGAGAGCATTTAGCTCCGTTTGCGTCAGCGCAGAATCCGGGCGCAGCGTGGATCCGGATCAGGTGCCGCAACAGATGACGCTGATTTCGAGGGAGTAGCATGGGCCAAAACGCCGGCCTGCTGAGCGCGGCCGTGAGCGGACAGGTGGGGGTCGAAGAATTGTGCACTAGCCCGACATTGGGGGCGATTTTGGGCGGAGGCGTATGCGACGCTGGCGGACCGTCAGCAGCGGCTGTCGAGCCTGGCGCTGAACGGTCGGCGGATTGGTACTCCGCGCTCGCGCGCCAATATTCAGAGCTTCTTTCAGAATGGGGCGCGGGAGCGGGGATTGGTGTGCGACGGGATCCTGCTGCCGACGGGCGAGACGCTGGGGCAGGTGCAGAACCGGGTGCTGGGCGGGGCCACTTCCGCGCCTCAGTTTACGGCGAGCCCTGGGTATGCGTTGGTGGGACTACGGGGAGGGATGAGCCTGGAGGAGCACCTGGACGTGAGCGTCGACCTGACGAATTTGGGAGACAAGAACTACCGGGGGATGGGTTGGGGCGTGGATGGTGTGTGGCGGGCGTGGATGGTACACCTGCGGCGACGCTTTTAGGGCGACGATGGGACCGGCTACATCAGCAGCGTGCCGGTTTGGGAGGTGTCATAGCCGGCTAAGACTTCCAGCTTTCTTCGCAGGGTGGCGCGCTGGAGCACGTCGAGAAACGCTTTGATGGCGGGGAGGTCGGCGGTTCGGCGGCGCATGACGAGGTCGTAGCGTTCGCTGTGGAGCGGTACGAAATCGAGATTGAACGTTTGGGCGGCGGAGTGTGTGGCGAGGCAGGTGTCGGCTTCGCCAGTCACGACGCAGTAGGCGGCGGCGAGATGGCCGAAGGATACTTTGTCATAGCCGGTGACGCGCGTGGGCTCGACGCCGGCCTTGGCCAGGAGCCGATCGAGCAACGCGCGGCTACCGGAACCGGGTTCCCGGTTGGCGATGCGGAGGCCTTTGCGGGCGAGATCCTCCGGCTTCTGGATGGCCTTGGGATTGCCCGGGGCGACGACAAAGCCTTCTTCCCAACGGGCGAAGGTGACGACGGTGAACTCTTCGGCGGGGAACTGTTTACGGAGGAAGGGAAGATTGAACTCGCCGGTTTTTTGGTCCTCCAAATGAGAGCCGGCGATGTGGACTTTGCCTTCGACGAGCCACGTTAACGCAAGTTTGCTGGAGGCTCCGGCGGTGACGACTTCGACGCCGCTGATCTTTTCGACCATGCGCGAGAGGAGGCCGGTGGCGGGATCGCAGCCGGCGAGGACGATACGTTTTTGGGAGGCTTCGTCTTTGGCAAAGACGAGGAGGTCGGCGCGGCCCTTCGAGCGGCCGAGGCTTTTGACGATGCCGTCGGCTTCGGGCATGTAATAGGGCGAGGCGCTGACGGGGACGCCGACCCAGCGGGCACCGATCTGGCAGATGCGCACGGGTTGGCCATTGCATGGGGGCTCGCTGCTGAGGACTTCGGCGGGGAGGCCTTCGGAGCCGGCGGCGGGATCGTCCTGGAGGGAGAACAACTCGTCGACGGAGACTTCCAACTGACGGGCAAGATTCAGGGCGACTTCGGTGTTGGGGACGTAGGTTCCGGCCTCGATGGCGTAGATAGTCTGACGGCTGACGTTGACGCGGCGAGCGAGATCGGAGGCACCGACGCCGCGGCTTTTGCGCAACTGCGCGAGTCGATTTTCTACCCTTACTTTCACGATGCTTGTTCCTTCAGTTTACTGTGGTGGCGGGGGCTGGTTTAGAAGTGGAGTTTGAGGACGAACTCGTAGACGCGCGGGTCGAGGGCCGTGGTGATCGAGCCGAAGGCGGCGTTGCCGAAGCTGCCGTTGGGATTGCCGAGCGGCGGGGTGTTGGCGGCATTGAAAGACTCGGCGCGGAATTCGAGTTGGGTTCGTTCGGTGAGGCGGAAGGTCTTGCCAAGCATGACGTCCAACGCTTTATAGCCGGGGCCGATGACGGGATTGCGGGAGGCGTTGCCGATCGAGAACTGCGGCGCTTGGGTGAACGCGGCGGTATTGAACCAGCGGCCGGTGGAGCGCTGGTCGGGGGGGAGAGAGGGGTCCGTCAGTCGGTTGGGGCGCTGGATGCCGAAACCGGCGAAGGCGTTGAGGTTGGTGGCCTGCGTGACGGGGAGGGGGCTGCCGGATTGGGCGCGGGCGATGGCGGCGAGTTTCCAGCCGAAGGGGAGTTCGTAGACGAAGCCGGAGGAGACGATGTGCGGGATGTTGCCGGAGGAGACATCCTTTTCCAGGCGCTTGTTGAAGCTATCGGCGGCTTGGAAGTTGGCGACCGGACCGGTGAGGACGGCGGAATCAAAGACGGCGCCGGCATCGTCGATGAGGCGGGAGAAGGTGTAGGCGGCGGTGCAGGTGAGGCTGCGGGAGAAGCGTTTTTCGAGCTTGGATTGGAAGGAGTGATAGGTGGAGTGGCCGATGTTGTTGCGGTAGAGGGTGACGGTGGTGAAGCGGGGGTAGGGACGGAGGAGTTGGCCGCGGGCGATGGTGGGGGTGCCGAGGGAGGTGTTGGTGGGGATCTGGCCGAAGAAGGGGTTGGGGACTTGCTGCGTGAGTTGGGCGCCGAGGGCGAGTTGTTCGACGGTGAGTTGGTTGAGGTTGGCGTCGGGGACGCCGAGGCGGGTGAGTTTGGAGCCGAGGTAGCCGGCTTCGAGGCTCCAGTGGGTGGCGAAGGTTTTCTGGAGGGTGATGTTCCATTGCTGGGCGTAGCCGCTGCCGTTGGAGCGCTGCACGCCGAAGACGCCTTGGCCGAGGCCGGAATCGGCGTTGATGGGCTGGGCGGTGACGGTGGGGCCGTGGGAGAGGACGAAGGCGGGGTTGATGTTGTCGAGGGTTTGTTGGCCGAGGGTTTGAATGAAGGGGAACAGGGGCGTCGTGAAGGGGGTGGTGATGCCGGCTTGCTCGATCCAAGTGATGCCGTAGCCGCCGCGGAGGACGAACGAATCGGTGGCTTTGAAGGCGAGGCCCAGGCGGGGGGCGACGTTTTTCTTTTCGAGATTTCTGGCGGCGGGCGAAGTTCCGTTGGAGCCGAGTTGGTCGAGTTTCTGGGTGGTGAGATTGAAGACGGCTCCGCGGTTGTCGACGACGGTGGAGGGGAAATTCAGGGTGTAGCGGGCGCCGAGGTTGACGGTGAGCCGGTTGGAGAGGCGCCAATCGTCCTGGACGAAGAGTTCGGCGACACGGGCGCGGGGCTTGATGACGGCGGGCTGGACGTCGATGCTGAAGCGGCCGACCTGGCCGAGGAGGAACGAGGCGAAGGCATTGCCGGTGTTGGCATTGACGGCTCCGGCGGGCGAGAGGCCGGCGGTGAGTATATTCGTGAATTGGAAGTTGCCGGTGGGGCTGGGCGGTTGGAGGACGTCGAGGGTTTGGAGGCGGATGTCGGTTCCGAGCTTGAGACTGTGGTTGCGCTTGACGAGGGAGTAGTTGTCGAGGAACTGGGTGACGGAGGTGGTGAAGGTGGCGTTGCCGCTGGCGGGGGGGCCGAGTTGTTGGAAGCCGACGAGGTCGTAGGTAGGCAGGACATCGGCGAACGAACTGGCGGGGATATTGGGGATTTGGGTGGCTTGGGCGAGGGGTTGGCTCAGCCGGCTGGCGGCGCGATCGAACTGGCGACGGGTATAGCCGAAGCGGAGTTGATTGACGGCCGTCGGGGAGACGGTGAGGGTGTGTTCGGCGGCGAGGCTGTCGGCGCGGGTGAGGGTGTTGCCGAGACTGCCGCTGCCGTCGGGCAGGGGAGTGGTGGGGCGGGTGTCGTCGCGGAGGAAGGAGTAGCGGGCGAAGATGCGGTGGCGGGTGCCGAAGTAGCGGTCGATGCGGCCATCGAACTGATCGGCCAGGGTGTCGTCGTTGCCTACGCGGCGATAGTTGTTGGCGGTAGAGACGTTGGGGGCGGGGTAGCGATCGACGACAGCCAGGGCAGCCCGGTCGAGGCGCGCGGCGGGAATGGTGTTGCCGGGGAAAGCGTCTCGGAGCCAGGTTCCGTCGATGCGGCGGGTGGTGGCGGGGTCGAAGAGAGGGGTTGTGAACATGCCGCGGCGTTGGGCGGAGGTGGGGACGGTGCTGGTTCGGACGACCCCGGTGTTGAGGCGGGTGCTTTGCCAGTCGGTGAAAAAGAAGGTCCGGTTTTTTTGTAGCGGGCCACCGAGGACGAAGCCGGATTGGTTGCGCCGGAAGCGGGGCTTGGGGCCGGTCATGGCGAAGAGGTTGCGGGCGTTGAGCTTTTCGTGGCGGAAGAATTCGAAGAGGGTGCCGTGGAGTTGATTGGAGCCCGACTTTTGGTTGACCATGATGACGCCGCCGTTGGAGCGTCCGTATTCGGCGGAGTAGCTGTTGATTTCGACGCGGAATTCGTCGATCGCGTCGATGATGGGGTAGAAGGCCACTTGGCCGGGTTCTGGTTGGAGGACGCTGATGCCGTCGTAGATGTATTCACTGACGCGGGGTCGGGAGCCGTTGATGCGGGGCAGCAGGCTACCGGGCGGGAGGCTGACGCCGGGGGAAAGCGCGAGCAGGGGGACGAAGTTGCGGCCGTCGAGAGGGAGGTTGACGGCTTTCTTTTGCTCGACGACGAAGCTGACGGTGCCGCGGTCGGACTGTAAGAGGGGCGGGGCGGCCGAGACCTGGACGGACTGCGCGGCGTCGCCGACCTTAAGCTGAAGGTCGATGGCGATGCGATCACCTATGCGGAGGGCGATACTGTCTCGGGTCAGGGGTGCGAAGCCGTCGTGGTTTACGGTGAGGCGGTATTCACCGGCGGGTAAGGCGAGGAACTGGTATTGCCCGTTCGCTTCTGTTGGCGAAGTTGCGACGATGCCCGTGCGTTCGTTTGTGAGCCGAACCTGTGCGTTGCCGACGGCGAGTTTGGCTGGATCGTGCACCGTGCCGAATAGTTCGGCCTTCGTCGATTGGGCGGGGAGACGAGGAGCGAGGAAGAGGAGGACAGCGGGGAGCGCGCGCAGAAAGAGACTCGTATACACGGCGATGTAATTCTAGCACGACAATGCGGACCCGCTTGACGGGACCCTGCAATCAACTATTCACGTTTCTCTCATTGAAACGTCAAGCGACAGGGTTTACCCTGAGAAGCGAAACATGGCCGACAGCTTCTGCTTGCAACCCGAACCGCGGATGACGGTCACCGACGTACTGATCGACATCTTCGCGCGGCCGCAGGATCTGATGCGGCGATGGCACTGGAAAGCTGCGGTTTTCAGTTCGATTATTCGTGGAGGAATCTTTTTCGGAACGAACGTTTCGGCGGGTTTGGAAGCGGCCACCGGCGCTGGCCTGGCCGAATTTCTGTATCGCTTAGTGGCGTCGGGCTTCTACGGTTCGATGACGCAGTCGTTTCGCAAAGCTCGCCCGGAGTGGTTGGCGAACCTGACGGCGGCGATCGTTTTGCCGACGATTCAGCACACGATTGAATTTGGCATCCACTGGATGCGCGGTACTCCGAATTTGAAGCTGTCGATTGGAACTTCGATTGTTTTCACGATCTACTCGACGTTATTCAACCTCTACTCGATGCGGCGCGGGGCGCTGCTAGTGGGGCAGGACGCGCAACCGATCGGGCGCGATATTGTTCGGTTCCCCGCGTTGTTTGTGGGCTTCGTAGTTTCCGCGGCGAGAGCCTGTGGACGGCTGCTGAAGTCGGCTTTCCAGCGATGAAGACAGTCCACCTGATCAACGCGTGGCAGTCCCGCGGAGGGGGTGGCATCTCAACTTTCTACCGCGCTCTACTGAAGCAGGCTCGGGAATCCGGAGGGGAGATGGTGATTGTCGCTCCCGGCGAAAGCGACGAATGCACGGTTGACGGTTCGACGCGAGTCTATACGGTAAAGGCGCCAGTAAGTCCGTTTAACGCGAAGTACCGCATGATTTTTCCGGATACGTGGCCGGTGGTGAGCCGGCGGGTGCACGAGATTCTCCGGCATGAACAGCCCGATTTACTGGATGTTTGTGACAAGTATTCGCTGCACTACGTGGCTGGTTTGTTACGGCGGGGGTGGCTTTCGGGCGTGCGAAGGCCGGTGCTGATCGCGACCAGTTGCGAGCGCATGGACGAAAACATGGCGTACTATTTGAGCGGCTCCCCGCTTGGTCGCCGGTTTTGCCGCTGGTATTTGAAGTGGAATTACTTTGGCTACTTCGACCACCACATCACGGTGTCGGCGCACACGGCGGAAGAGTTGCATGAGGCGGCCCGGGGACACGTCCGCAGGCGTGGAGTATGGGTGAAATCGATGGGGGTGGACTGCGCCCGTTTCAGCCGGGCGCTGCGCAGTCCAGAGGCGCGGCTTAACCTATTGCGGCGCGCGGACGCGAATACACTATCGCGAGTGGTCGTTTACTCGGGCCGATTGGTTCCCGAGAAGAACCTGCCGCTGCTATTGGACACTTTTGAGGAGCTAACGCGCAGTTCCGTTTGGGATTGTCGGTTGGTGATTGCGGGGGACGGGATGTTGCGGGAGGCACTGGAGGCGGAATGCGGGCGTCGTTTTCACGGCGCGGTGACTTTTCTTGGCCACCTAGGCGCCGAGGAGCTAGCGGTGCTGCTGGCCAACAGCGACGTCTTCCTACATCCCAACCCGAGAGAGCCCTACGGTATCGCGCCGCTCGAAGCGATGGCATCCGGGCTGCCGCTCGTTTGCTGCGACAGTGGCGGGGTGCTTTCTTACGCGAACGGGACGAACGCCTGGTTGAGCCCGGCGGTGGCGTCGGCGATGGCGTTGGCGGTGGAATCGGTGTTTGCGGATGCGCCTTTACGCGAACTCCGTTTGGGAGCCGCCCTGGAGACGGCGGGCAGTTTGGACTGGACCATTGTGGCGGCTGGCTTTCGGAAGCTGTACGAGGATTTCGTGGCGGGCGCGGCGGCGGGTGCGGCGTTTGAGACTACTCCTGGGGATTGGCTGGGTGTGGAGGCAACCGTGGGGCCGCCAGAACGCTCGACATAGACGGGCGACATGTCCGGCGAGGAATGGAATCGCTAGGGCGAGATGCATCCACCAGCGATAGAAGTTGTCCCAGAACAGTTTTCGGCCGAGCAGCGCGATATCCAGCAGCTAGAAGAGAGCATACGCGGGTGCCGCGAAGTCCACTAGGCTGGTGGCCCAGTGGGGGGGGGCGGGGAAGAGGATCGGGGTCAGCCAACTGGCGAAGTACGCCAGGGTGACCATCGCGAAAACGAAGATGGCCGGCTTGGTGCCCGGTGCCACGAGGTGGATGGGCATGAGGAAAGGCTGCGTGAAAATGCGGACGCGCAGCGTGTTTTCGGTCCACGCCAGCGGTGCGGGAATATCCCGCCAAAACTCGGCGGGGACGCATTCTGGAAGCAGCTAGGGAGTGAGGACGATGTTCCAAATGCCGGCGGAGATCAGGAGAAGGCCACAACGGCGTGCGTAAGGAAAACTGGTTTGACCCAATTCTGGCCCAATAAGGAGCCTTGCTCGTGTATACTTTTGATTCGGGACTGCTATCTGAACCTACCTGAACGCTCTTGGACGACTACCGATATCATCGGCATATCGGGTGCGGAAGAAGTGACCTTGACGCGTGTCGAGCGCGCGTCGGCCCCGGGGTTGCGGGTGGCGTTGTTTACCGATTCCTATACGGAGTTGAACGGCGTGGGGACCCTTTGTCGGGAGTATGTGGAGTATGCGCGGAAACGGGGATTACCCTTTTTCTGTGCTTACGGCGGCGAGGTGACCGAGTTTCGGAGTAACGGTTCGGTGCAGGAGTTGGAGTTGCGGCGGGGCCCGCTTTCGTTTCCGGTGGATACGCACGTGGAATGTGACCCGATTCTGACGCGGCATCGGGCGTTGACGGTGAAGCGGCTGAAAGAGTTTCGGCCGGACTTGGTGCACATTACTGGTCCGGGAGATGTGAGCATCTTTGGCTTTTGGGCGTCGAATCTGGTGGGGGTGCCGATGGTGGCATCTTGGCACACGAACGTGCACGAGTATGCCGAGTTACGGGTGCGGTCTTCGATGCGATTTCTGCCGATGGGGATGCGCGCCAGGATGAGCGATTGGGCGGGGTGGGGGACGTTGTGGGCGGTGATGCGTTTTTATCAGATCGCCCACTTTGTGGCGGCTCCGAATCTGGAGATGGTGGCGATGCTGCAGGCGAAGACGGGGCGACCTGCATTTCTGATGGGCCATGGGGTGAACACGGAGCTGTTTACGCCGAGGCATCGGGACGCCGTGGGCAGTAAGTTTTCGATTGGTTATGTGGGGCGGCTGACGCCGGAAAAGAATGTGAGCGCGCTGGTCGCGATGGAGCGGGAATTGCTGGCGGCGGGGGAGCGGGATTTTCGATTTGTGGTGGTGGGCGAAGGAAGCGAGATGGGCTATCTGCGGGAGAACTTACAGACTGCGGAGTTCCGCGGAGTGTTGCGGGGCGAGGCGCTGGCGCGGGAGTTTGCGAATCTTGACGCGTTTGTGTTTCCGTCGGTAACGGACACGTTTGGGTTGGTGATTTTGGAGGCGATGTCGTCAGGGGTGCCGGTGGTGTTGTCGCCGGCGACGGGGACGAAGGTTGGAGCGGTGGACGGGGAGCAAGGGTTTTTGACCGATGATCCAGTAGCGGCGTTGCGGCGGCTGATGCATTGTGGGGAGACGCGGGAGCGGATGGGCGCTGCGGGTCGGGTGCATGCTTGCGCGCAGGCTTGGGATGGGGTGTTCGACGATTTTCACCGGATCTACCGGGAAGGGTTGGCGAACGAAAGGGTGAAGCGACGGATGCCGGTGCGGAAGTTTTAGCGGCTATTTTTCCTGGAGGGCGGCGGGGTTGCAGGCGGGGGCTTGCACGACCGGGTTGCAGCGGGCGTTGCCGGATTCGAAGCGTACGGAGTACCCTGAGTTGGGAGCGCGGTAGTCGAACGGGTAATCGGTGCTGAGGAGTTGCGCACCGCTCGAGAGGGCGGCGTCGCGTTTGGCGGGGCCGGCGTCGGTCATGGTGCGGACGAGATAGCCTTTGCGGACCATGTCGGGGATGAGGGTGGGGTCGCCGAGGGGGTTGTTGAGTTTGAGGAAGGCGGCATCGGGGGTGCCGGGTTTACCATTCGTGAAGAGCACGCGGCCTTCGAGGGAGGGGCGGCCGGCGGTGTAAAGAGGGGTGACGCTTTCTTGGTCGAGGAGGAAGACCACTTTGCCGCGGGCGGAGGCGAGGGAGGGCCAGCCGGTGGAGAGGACGGCTTGTTCGAGGGTTTTGTGGGTGCCGCGGACATCGTCCGGGGTGAGGAGTTGGGCGGGGGAGAAGACAGAGCGGATTTCGGCGTCGAGGGCGTCGAAGGAGGCGGTGGTGAGCTTTTCGGGGATGGTCATGTAGCCGGGGCGGGGAACGTCAGATTTGTTTTCGACCAGGATGAAGATGGGGAGGTGGCCGGGGTGGGCTTTGGACCAGATATTGATGAGGGATAGGCAGTGGATGAAAGGTTGGCAGGAGCTGCGGTAGTCGAGGTCCTGAACGTGGATGACCTTGAATCCAGGCTTTTTCATGACGCCGGCGGGATCAAAAGGGGGATCGGCGGGGAGCCCGGCTTTGGCGACTTGGGCGATGGCGGCAGGATTCGAGAAAAGACCGCCTTTGGAGTCGGCGAAGATATCGAACTCGAACTGTCGGACGCCGCGGTCGAGTTGGACGTCGATGGCGGGGTGGCGATAATCGAGCGCGGCGGCGGCGCGGGGATTGGCTTTGAGGAGAAGGGCGGCTTCGCTGGGGGCGAGGCCGAGGTGGTAGCTGTTGTGGCTGCCGATGAGTTGGATGTCGGTGATGCGGAGGGCGGGTTGGGCGAGGACTGATGCGGCGTAGAGGAGACTGAGGGAGATTCGGAGCATTATTTGAGTGTAGGGGCGGGAGTTTGCAGTTTGATGACGCTCGAACTTTACTTCGCCGGCGGAGCGGGGTAGTTCACGCGGCGGTTTTGCAGGCGGGGTGGCACCGGAGGAGTGGATTAATATTCATGGCTTTCGGTTGGCGGCGATCAGGAGGATTTGGACGGCGGCGGATATTGTGAACGGGGCCCTCCGTGCCAACATAGCTGAGACACTATTCCCGGTCTTAATTACTGAGCAGGGCGAGAATGGAAATCAGAGTGAACACGAATCAGAAGCAGAATGGATTTGCCTCGGCGAACGCGGGTTGGCCCGGCGCGGAACGGAGAGAGGCGGAGCGTAGCGA
>Ga0209086_10003581_pt1 | contig 11732 bp, 7 predicted proteins | sample M_130207_XF_Meta_FD_187312 | JGI IMG/M metagenome (GOLD analysis project Ga0209086, IMG submission 187312) | Freshwater microbial communities from Lake Montjoie, Canada to study carbon cycling - M_130207_XF_MetaG (SPAdes) (version 2) | ecosystem: Environmental > Aquatic > Freshwater > Lake...
TAGTGGATCGTTCGCCATGAAAACAATTCACCGAATTGCCTCGCAGGGTTTTGCCACCGCCGGCAAAGCGTATGAATCCGGTCGGCCGGAGTATCCACCTGAAGCGATCAACTGCCTCGTCAATCGACTCCGTCTAGGACCTGGGACACACGTCCTGGACGTCGGCGCGGGCACGGGCAAACTGGCCCGTTTGCTCCTGCCCACTGGCGCAAACGTGACCGGCATCGAACCGGTTCCCGACATGCGCGCTGCCTTCATGCGAGCGCTTCCCGGCACTCCAATTCTCGATGGCACCGCTGAGGCACTCCCCGTGCCGGACGCGTCAGTCGACGCCGTTGTCGTCGGAACCGCATTCCACTGGTTTGATGGCGTCGAAGCGTTGCGCGAGGCAAGACGGGTCCTCCGGCCGGGAGGGGCCCTTGGACTTGCGTGGAACGTGCGCGACGAGAACGTGCCGTGGGTAGCGGACCTGGTCGCCATGGTTGCGACCTACATGCACGGCGACCCGCCGCGGTACGCATCTTCAGCGTGGCGATCCGCATTCGACACCCCTGAGGGGTCAGCATGGTTCGAGCCACTTGAAGAGTCAACCTTCGCCTTTGCACATGTCATGACACGTAGCGCTGCGATTGCGCGCGTTGCGTCGACCAGTTTCGTTGGAGCACTTGCCAACGAAACTCGTGCGGAGCTGCTTGCTAAGGCAACTGCGTTGCTTGATACACACCCCGATACTCGCGACCGCGAGATGATCGAGTTTCCACACCGAGCCGACGTTTTCTGGTGCGACCGGCGGTAATGCCAGTTTTTCCAAAACGCCCAAGCCACATGATGATCTGCGATACCTTGGGGTCGATACTAATCCGTCCCGATCCGCACGTTCGCACCTTCGCTATCAGGAAGGATCTGGCACCTCGGAGACGGCAGAGCCTGCCATCAATATTTTCGTATCTGGCAGAGGGATCCTGGCTCCCGACCGCAACCGGGGTGGGGAACGGGTTGTCCCCGGCCATGAAAATTGGTCCGAGTTCGGCACCCTGGGAGCGCCGGCGCCCTCGCAAGCGCTTCCACGATGGACCCCACACCGCCCAAACGCATTACCGAACGGGCGAAATGCCGTAGAGGGCCGCCGGATTGCTGTTGAAGAGTGCCCGGCCTATCTCCACCGAATCGCTCTCCGTCAACAGGCCCTCGATCATCATTCCGGCGAGCGCGTGAGCGACGTTCTGCCGTGCCATGACCAGATGGCCGAGGATTGAGTCGACCCAGTACAAGTCGTCACCGAAGCCGATGATCTTGTTGACTGGCACCATGCGGATCCATTCACGGAGGGCACGCACGCACCCTTCCGGTGAGTAGATGTGCATCCAGGACAGGTTCAGGAACACGTTCTCGCACGTCTTGGCGAGAACCGCTGCCTCGGTCAAATACGGAAACCCACTGTGAGAAATGTCGAACCGCGCATCCCGGTGCGCGCGGATGAGCCCAGCCATCGGGGCAAGTGAAGTTCCCTCGAGACTGCCGTAGCTGCCTGCCCGAGGTCCGACATGGAACTGCACGGGCAAACCGGAAGCCGTCGCTGCCGAGACCGCGCCGTGGACGAGGACATCCTCGAGAACGCGGCCGTCCGGTGTGTCAAGCCCCGGGTACTGCCCGTCGCGCAGTTGCCGGAAGACTACCGCCGCCCGAGAGGGGTCAGGTGTACCGAAATCCATCGCGCGGTGATAACTCTGCGACAACTTGATCTCGGGAGCACCAGCGGCTTTCCATGCCGCACACCTCACGTGCATGGTGTCAATCAGGTCATCGACGCTTCGAAAGTCTGTCGAATAGTCCGACTCAAGTGAAGCGAGGTCGTCCCGGCTTCGGATCATCGTGAACCGGTTCAGCCTTGGAACCGGCAGGAACAGGTTGCGGTCGATCTCAGCGACCTCTTCGCCGTACGTGCCAGTCATCTGCACGAGACTGATCGCGATGTTGGCGCGGTCCCGCAGGATTTCGGCGTAGTGCCCCGGGCGACGTCCGGCGCGGATTGCATCGGAAATCGGGCCGACTGTCGTGGCGTCAAGTCGGTCAAACCCATATGCGCCACGCCAACCCTCAAGCAGGCACTGGCTGAACCCGGTAAACCGGATGCGGTCCCACCACGGCAGGAACCTCGCCCATCGCTCTTCAAGGGGCGCCGGCGAAGCGGGACGCTCGGGAACTGTCAGGTTTCCTTGGTCGCCGGTGACAAACAAGAGATCCTCGTGCGGCATCCCGGCAGACCGCAGATCAGCGGCGGGGTATGGATGTGCGAAATAGGACAGTGCGTCAAGGTCTCGCGCCAGTCGGTCGGTTTCACTGATGACGTGGGTGTGTCCGTTGATGGTCGGGACCCTCCCGAACGTCGCGACGAGTTCACTCACATTTTTTTCATATGTATTTACAATTTGTTCCACCGTGATCGTCCTTGACTTCGGCGCATTGTGCTTGGGAATGAACGCGAGTATATTGGCGCATCCGCTTCGGGGTGGGGTGCCCTGAAGGGTGGCACAGGAAGAAGGAAGGTCCTATGAGACACACACGCCGCGGGTTCCTGGGGGCAGGACTGGTGGGGATTGCCGCTGTCGCATGCGGGGGCAGTGAGACACCGGCAGCAGCGCCGGCTACCGCAGCAACCAAGGCACCGGCAGCCGCTGCACCAACATCTGCACCCGCAGTCCAGCCAACGGTCGCGCCGACGGTTGCACCGATCAAGGCAGCGTCTGCTGGGCCGATCTGGATCCTCGACCATCCACTGCAACTCCCTGTTCGGAAGGCACTTGAAGGCCGGGTTGCCGAGTTCGAGAAGGCATTCCCTGGCGCAAAGGTCGAGTACGAAGGGGTTGTGGAGCCGAACGACAACCAGGAGAAGTTCGCGATCCTGCTCGCGGCCGGCACGATGCCTGACGCCGCCGCGACCCATACCGGGTTCATGCAGCAATGGCCCCACTTCTCGGACCTCAAGCCCTACCTTGCCAAGGACACCAAGATCAAGGCGGACGACTTCTTCCCCACAATCTTCAAGGCGTTTGACGTCCAGGTCGGAACTGGGACCCGACAAATCGGCATCCCGCGCGAAGTGCACGCAACGGTCCTGTACTACGCCAAGAACGCGGTCTCCGCGGCTGGGTTGAAGGAGCCGGGCAAGGACTGGACGCATACCGAATTCGTGGACTGGGCGATGAAACTTTCCGATTGGAAGGACAACCCGCAGGAGGCGAAGTGGGGCGCCCAGAATGTGACCGCGCTCAGCGGCGCGTCTATGGGCCTCCCGATCTTCTGGGAATTCGGCGCCGAGTTCTTCAGCCCCGATGGCAAGTCGTGCATCATCGACCAGCAGCCCGCGCGTGATGCCTTCCAGTTTCTGGTGGACCTCGTGTCGAAGCACCACATCACCCCGTCACCCGCTGAACTGACGGCCAGTGGCCTGACCGGCAGCCAGCAGGGAATGTTCGGCACGGGACGCTTCCGGAGCTACGCGTCGAATCAGAACACCGCACCCGTGGGTACCAACACCGTGCAGTTTGACTGGGATCTGCAGCTGCTCCCGCAAGTGCCGGGCAAGAAGCGTGCAACCAGGATGGCGGGCAACGCGTACGGCGTCATCACGACCGGCAAGAACAAGAACCCCGACCTTGCGTGGGAGCTTGTGAAGTACTTCGTCGGCGATGACGGATCAACCGTTCAGATGCAAGCCGGTAACTTCATGGCAAACAAGAAGGCGACCGAGAAGTGGCCAGAGACCCGGGCGCCGGCCAAGAACGGCAAGGTCGTCTTCGAGGCGATGGACGGCTACGCCCGCCTGGAACACCGGCCGAAGGGTTGGGACAAGGCCATGGTAGTGATCAACCGCGAGTGGACCAAGGTGCTCAACGGGGAGCAATCGATCGGTGGAATGATCAGCGTGGCGAAGCCAGAGGCCGAGGCCATCCTGAAAACCGAACAGGCGAGCTAGGCAACCGTTCGGTACGGCCCCATCCGGAGGAACAATTCGGTACGTTCTCCGGATGGGGTCTCGGTGGTCGTGATGCCTTGTCTGGCGAACACTCCGGACTACAGGGTTGCGAGATCGGGTGGGTGGTATCCCGGCATGGAGTACGCGCCGATGTACCCCTCCAGGCTCCAGATCGGACTCGTTGTCGACTGCCACGGGGTCCCGCATCGCGCGGAGATCACGGCCCAGTCACCCGGCGTGAGATTGCCGTGGTGGTGATAGAGGAACCGGCGCAATCCCGCACCCTGGGCAGCCTCGAGCATGCGATCAAGGTCATGCGCCGTGAACGGGTCGCCATCATGCGGCTTCCGGCCGGAGTCGACCCACGGAACCACCCTTTCCGCATCACCTCCCATGGCAGCGATCGCCCGCGTGGTCTCTCGAACCACGATCGTGTCGAAGAAGGCTTGCGGAAATCCGCGGTCGAAGTCACGCAACGAATGCACCTCTGGAAGGTCAATCCCAAAGACCGAGGTGACGAACTTGAGGGCACCAACCTCACTGACGCCTGGGTTCCACGTACGCAGGGTCTCGACGAATCTGGCCACCGACCCATACAACCCATCAAAGCCCCGATGCCAGAAATAGTGCTTCGGGAACATCCGGTCAAGAACCTTGCCGAGTGCCTCGTAGTCGTATCCGGCCATCGAGGACCAGGCCGCTGAACGAGGACCACATGCGATTGGTATCTTGCGGTTGGAGTTGGCGTTGGCCATCTCCTTGATTTGGGAGAAGGTTTCGGTGACCGCTGTCGTCCGGAAGGCGATCCATTCGGCCAGTGCCGGGTCACCTCCGAGGAGTCCGAACCCGCCCATGAAGCCCCCCGACCGGTCTCCCCAGATGTCGATTGTCCGATCATCCAAGGCATGCAACCGGGCAAACAAGCGGTCCTTGGCGCCGACCATCCTGGCGTAATCGAATCCCATCCGGGCCGCGCCCTCGGCAACACTTTCGGGCAGGTCATTGAAAATTGAAGACCGCGCATTCTGGTGGAAGGGTGCAATCTCGTAGCCCCACTCGGGGCCATCGAAGAGGGCACCATCGGCCATGGGGTATGCCTCCATGGCATCGACCAGCCGGGCCGCGTTGACCCGTCGGGTCTGCTCGTCGACAAGGATGGGCCCCCGGGACCCGGGACCGACCCCATAGTGGGGACAGAAAAGCCAGACCTGCCAACCGCGTGCCTTGGCGGCCTCGATCATGCGGGTCAGGAGTGCGCGCCGTTCGCGGAGATCGGTGGGTACCGATGCCGTATCCCGCCCATCGGCATCAGGCCGACGCCAGGTGCCCCGGACATCAGTGGCGGGAAGTTTCCACCAGAGCGAATCCTGGGTGTTCGCCGGCGGGGGCTCTACACCAAACCGCCGGTACACATCCGGATTCGGGTCGAACGTGAAACTCTTGTCCTCGAAGGCCAGGGGTCCAATGACCAAGCCGTCGACGCCACCTGATCCCCACGCATCAAAAATACGCTCGTAATCAGCCATGATGGGTTCGAGATGACGCATCACGTCGATCCACGCGCGCATTCCGCCCACTGACGCAACCGCCGTCCCTTCGGCGCCGGTTGCACCGTGCTTCACTTCCTCGCCAGTCACTTCCGTCGGTCCTTCCGTACTCTCGACCGCACGCAGACCAGTTCAACTGGACGCCGCTTGTCGGTTACCGGGACAACATATCCGCGTAGCACTGCCCGCTGCTTCCCCAACTGCGTGACTGCACCGCGCCCAATGACGACACCCGACGGTGGGGCACGCCGTACGTCCCGGGACTTCCCACGCGACTGTCGGGCAAGAAGGGTCGGCACTACTGCCCAGCGTCCATGGATGCGCCTGATCAGGCCGTGGAGACCGGTGGCTTGACCGGGAAATCCATTGCCCTCCACGTGTCGTCGTCCATTCTGTCCGGATTCCAGGGTGGGTCCCAAACCGGGACGACGGTGACATCCTGAACACCGGGAACCTGCCTGAGACGGGCCACCGCCGGATTGGCGAGGTAGCGGTACATTGGACGGCCCCGATGGGGCATCGTAAAGGTCATCTCGACGCGACCGGATGCCATTCCGTCGGGCATCCGCAGGTCATAGACGTAGCCCATCCCTGCGATGTTTGCATCAACGGCATAGAACATGTCGTCACGGACATCACGCAATGCATCCCACATTGACTGTTTCAGCAATGCGCACGTGGTTTCCTCACCCGCCGTTGCCAGGCGACCGGGAGGCGCAGACGCTTGCGTGTCGACATCGTCACCTGAGAGGGTCGAGAAGGGAACGGCTCCGGCTTCTCGGGATGGGTACTGGGAGACGACGACCGGGTTCCTGAATCGTGTGACCCATTCGCCAATCTGAGACGCGCCCTCGTCAGGTGGATACGGGGCGGTCAGGTAGGCGTTGCGCTGCACGAGGCGGTCCCCGGCAACCAGTTCCGGGTCGTCCCGAAGTGCCCACCGGCTCCACAGTTGCCCATGCCCGGGATAGTGCAGCGCGGGCGCATCTGCATGATGCATGGCAGGAAGTGTTCGGCGCCCATCGGTGCGGGTGATGGCAGGTTCGAGGTGGTGTTCGAGGCGCAGCGAGACAAACGCATCCTGGCTGTCCCGGTGAAAGAAGCCCACACCCCACATCCGGTCGGCATGTTCCGGAGGGACAGCACCCTCATGCGCCACGCCATCCTCGTCGACCCACACCTGATCGGTGAATGCATATCCCGAGAAGACCCATTCATCATCTCGGAGATAGTTCAAACTGAAGTCACGGGTCGCTTCCATGCGCCCATCCTTCACGAAATAGGGCACACCCGCATAGAAGAGATAGCGGACTTCAACAAACATTCGCGACGCAGGAAACATCGGATGGAGGGGACTGTGCGGAAACCCCCACCGTCGCACGATCGTGACGATCGGGCCCCGGATGACCTCCATGTTCGGGCATGCATCCCAGTTGGTCACGCGAAATTTCTGGAAACGATCAGATGCCAGATAGTCATGTGCCCAGTCGATGTGCGGAGGTTCGCCGTGGCCTTCGCCGCCAGCGAACAATTCCAGCCCATGCCCTCGCCGGTAACGTAGCCTCTCAAGTTGACCCATCTGCGCCGAGAGAAACGCAACGTGGTGTGCATTGCCGATCTCGAGGGCGGCCCCTTCGCCACTCACGGTGAGATCGGTCACGTCCCTAGGAAGTTCCGCTGCCGGATTGCCAACAAGGATCACGAACGTGGCCTGTTGGCTCGCGTCCAACGTGACCGACCAGGTGAGGTGCGCACGACGGACGGGATTGGGCCCGCGGGTCCGCGCCTCGCCGTAGACCTGACTGACAACCCGGACCAATGATGTGCCAGAAGCCGAATGCTCAAGTCTGGCGACCCTCAGTTCCCGTGCGAGGGAAGTTGCCATCGCTACGGGGACCACGACCTCGATGTCCACCGGTTCATGATCGCGCAACCGTCCGACCGGCTCCGTCACCGTGACAATGCGAAAGTGGGTCCATCCAGCAATCCACGCTTGCCATAGGTTTGGAAGCCCTGAAACCGGCGACCAGCTGGCGTGTGCGTCCGCATCGCCGTCTGAGGGAACGGCAGATGCAAACGCCGCCTCCGCACGTACTCCGTCCTTGATCGAGTCGGCGAGGGCAAGAGCGACCGCATGGTCGCCCGTGGCGAGGGCGCGCGACAGTGCCTCAACCTTGGCCTCGACCGAATCGATCCGGTCGACATAACGTGGCTCGGCCATTGACGTATCCGGTCGGTGCGTGATTTCCCCACATCGCACTATCGTCACATGATGTGCATGCGCTTCGCGAAAAGGGGTGGGCGCAGCATATCCGCGCACCAGCGGTCACTGGGATGTCAACGGACCTGATGCCGAAAAGCTGTCCCCTTCGGACACTTCGAGCGAACGCATCGCCTGCATGCCGGACAAAAAAGAAGCCGGGAGCACCTGCCATAGTGCGCCCGGCCAAGTCGTGCGACGCGGGATGAGGCTCTACTTTCATCACGCGGTCGCAAAATAGAAGACGGATGACATTCCAGAAAGTAGCGCTTGGCGTGGAGGGATTCCCCGTGCGGTTCCGTAAACTCGGCCTCGAGCTATGGTCATTTGGGTTTGGTAGCGACAAGAGCCGAACGGAAGGAAATGCGAGTGTCTGATACATATGCAACCAGGCCGAATGTCATAGTCATCATTGCCGATGATCACGGTCGGTGGGCACTGGGATGCGCTGGCAACGCTGAGATCATGACCCCCAACCTCGACCGGCTTGCGTCGACCGGTACGAGATACACGCACTTTTTCTGCGCGTCACCCGTCTGTTCCCCCGCGCGTGCGTCGTTGATCACCGGACGCATCCCATCGCATCACGGCATCCACGATTGGCTCCGGGACGGAAACGGCGGAACGCAACCGGCCATCGGATATCTCGACGGCATCACCACCTACACGGACATCCTGGCAGCACATGGCTACGACTGTGCCCTCTCTGGCAAGTGGCACCTCGGAGACAGCCCGACACCGCGCCTCGGGTTCAGCCATTGGTACGCACACCAGTTTGGCGGAGGCCCGTACTACGGCGCACCGATGATCCGCGATGGGGTCCTCTATCAGGAACCCGACTACCTCACGGATGCGATCACCAACGACGCACTTCAATTCCTGGAGAGCCGTGCGGTGATCCCCGGCCGGGCCAATGCAACGCCGTTCTACCTCCAAGTCGGGTACACCGCGCCGCATAGTCCGTGGATTGGCAACCATCCGGCAGACGTCGTCAACCTATACGCGGACTGTGCGTTCGCATCGTGCCCGCAGGACGCAATTCACGCTTGGGCCGGGCCTCTTACCACCCAGAACCGCGGGAACCGCGACGCCCTCGCCGGGTACTTCGCCGCCGTGACAGCCATGGACGCGGGCATCGGACGGATCCTTGACCGGCTTGAAACACTTGGCCTGCGCGATGAAACGCTTGTCATCTACACCAGTGACAACGGGTTTTCGTGCGGGCAACATGGGTTCTGGGGGAAAGGGAATGGCACGTTTCCCCTGAACATGTACGAGAACTCGGTGACTGTCCCGACGATCATTAGTCAGCCTGGGCGGGTTGCCTCCGGCAATGTTGACCACCAACTGCGCAGCCACCTCGACATTTTTCCGACCCTTCTTGACTACGCCGGGCTTCCGGTGCCTGATCGTGGCAGCCTACCGGGTCGGAGTTTCGCAACCACGCTCAGTGGAGGAACGGGTGCCGGATCGGACCTGGTAATTGTCGCGACGGGCGCGCACCAGGAAACGATCCACGACGAATACGGTCCAGTTCGGATGGTCCGAACTGATCGATGGAAGTATGTCCATAGGTATGCCTATGGCCCGCACGAACTCTTCGACCTGCAAGAAGATCCGGGCGAATTGGTCAACCTTGTGGCGGATCCGGGACACGCCACAACCCGGCGGGAACTCAAGGGTGAGATCGACGACTGGTTCGTGAGATATGCAGACCCGGCCCGCGACGGGATTCGCGAACCCGTGACCGGCCTCGGCCAGATCGCACTGGCGGGCCCGGCCGGACGCGGGGTTGATGCCCACGCTGCAATCGACAGTTGAGCAGACACACGACTTGCTTTCCCCTGTAATCGAAACTTCAAAGCTTTCGTGCCGATCCAACACACGGTATGGTGGACGTTATGGACAACCTTCAAGATGACTTGAAGCGTGCACGGGCGACGATGGACCGTGCCGAAGAAGAATATTGGACGGCATGTGATGCGCTTCCGGAGCGATCAGAATGGCTCCGGGTCCGCGCATCGCTCCCCGAGGAACAGCGGAACTTGCGTGATGGTGCCGGTCGGCCGGAATGGCGTGCCTTCGAGTCGGCGCGCTATTCGATCGCCGAGTGGCACGCATGGCTCGCATCCCAGACCGAGGTCGCGCACTTGGAAAAGTTGATCCGGTCTCCCGAGGTGGGACGCCATTCCTGATAGACCAACGCCACCCGAAGAACCCGCGAACGAGGCACGACACTTCCCATAAAGCCTGAAACCAAGCAACGACCCAGCGCCAGCAGATACCAATCAATCTCAACGGGACACGAATTGGGCCATCTTCGCACCGTCTATACGTGTTCCAAAATCTGCGAAATCACATGAAGCGCGCCTTGTCCATCCGGGTCGCCACGATCATCGTACTTGGCCTCGCAGTCGTCAGCGTCACTCTCACATTCGGCCACATCGGGCAGTTAGGTGGCGACCGACCAGCTGAATGGAGCGTCCTTGGCAGCGCGGATGACCGCATTCCGGGCCTGCAAACTCCGTGGGCGGTAGCTTGTGACAGCGACGGCACCACACTGATTATCGACCGCGACCGCGCCCAGGTGATTCGCGTCGATCCGGAAGGGCATACGGTGGCGCGTTGGGGACGGATGGGAAGCGGTCCAGGCGAGTTCAACCGCCCAACGGGGATTGCAATTGACGTGAACCGACGCGTCTATGTGGTTGACAGCGGAAACGACCGGGTTCAGGTCTTCTCCGCGTCCGGCGCGCCCATTGCAGAGTGGGGCCACCGCGGTTCAGACCCTGGTGAGTTTGATGTTCCCTATGGCATCGCCATCTGGCGTGGCACCGCGCTTGTCACGGACCGCGAGAACAACCGGATCCAGACGTTTGATCTCAACGGCCAGTTCCTGAACGCCTTTGGGCATCGCGGATCGGACACCCTCGGACTCGACCGCCCGACGGGGATTGCGGTCGATTCCCATGGCATCACATACGTTGCTGACACCGGGAACGCCCGCGTCCGCGTATTCGACCCGCCGGACCGGCAAGGGATCGGACACCCTTTTGATGACTGGGGAAGATCCTCTGACGAAGACACGATGTCTCCCGCGCCAATGGGGTTGGCGATCGCGCGAGATGCCACGGTGTTCATCAGCGATGAGGTCACGGCCGATGTGACAGCGCGCGACCCCACGGGTCGGGTGACGGGCCGATGGGTGCGAGGTCCCAAGTTGCCGGACTTGAGGAACCCAATCGGGATCGGAATCGACCGAAACGGATCACTCATCGTCGCCGATCGCGGCGCACGGCAGGTCCACGTGCTTGGTCAGGACGGATCACCCAAGGCATCGTGGGGACGCGCGCACTCCGGATCTGGACAGTTCGTGGGGCCGATTGGCGTGGCCTTCGATCTTGTCGGGAACGTCCTCGTGGCCGAGTTCGGAGCAAACCGAATCCGGAAACTCTCGCCATCCGGAACGCCCATCGCTGATTTTGGGCGACGCGGTATCGGGCCCGGCGAGTTTGACGGTCCCTACGGGATTGCCGTGGATGGCAAGGGGCGCATCCTGGTGTCAGACCGGGACAACAGCCGCCTGCAATGGTTCGAGGCCGACGGAACACCGATCACGGTGTGGGGCGGGTTTGGATCCGGGACGGGGGATTTCGCCAATCCTTCCGGCGTCGCGATCGCAACCAACGGGCAAATCCTTGTTGCGGACACCGTCAATCACCGCATCAAGTCCATCGCGCCTTCAGGTGAGGTGCGCGCAGTGTGGGGTCGTGAGGGAGACGCGCCAGGGGAATTCAGATACCCGCGCGGAGTGACGACTGACCGCGAAGGCCTGGTCTACGTCGCAGACTTCGGGAACAATCGCGTCCAGGTCTTCAGCCCGGACGGCCACTTCATCCGCGCATGGGGACATGCCGGCGACGGCCCTGGAGACTTCGACTGGCCCTTG
>Ga0209086_10003582_pt1 | contig 11730 bp, 9 predicted proteins | sample M_130207_XF_Meta_FD_187312 | JGI IMG/M metagenome (GOLD analysis project Ga0209086, IMG submission 187312) | Freshwater microbial communities from Lake Montjoie, Canada to study carbon cycling - M_130207_XF_MetaG (SPAdes) (version 2) | ecosystem: Environmental > Aquatic > Freshwater > Lake...
GGCGAAATTCGCAGGCGGCAGCGGCAGCTCGATCAGTCGGTGCAGGATTTTTACAGCGCGCGGCTGACGAAGCTGACCGGCGCGATCGCGATCCGCGAGGCTGCGGTGCGCAAGGCGAAGGCGGCGCTCGAGGAGGGGCACACAAAGCTGCGCAGTGTGAAAAAGTGGAACCAGAATTTTGACGCGACGGCGGATCCGCTCGTGAAGAAGCTCGACGGCTTCCGCGATTATCTCGATCACGAAATGCCCGATGCGATCACCTTCCTCTACCGCGCCCGCGAAATCCTCGACGCCTACACGGAGCGGAGCGCCCCCGTGGAAAAGCCCGCCCCCGCTGCTGCCGCGGAGGCGCAGCCAGGGCTTGCCGAAGCACCGCCGCCTGAACCCGGAGTGACGCCATGAGCAACGAATCGAACGCGTCACTGTTGCAGGCGATCAAGGATCTGAACCGAAGCTGGGAGCGCACGAAGGAGACGTGGCGCGATGCGAAGGCGACGGAATTTGAGCACAACTATCTCGAGCGGCTGCCGCATCTCACGGCACGCACCTCGACTGCGATGGATGAAATCGCGACGCTGATTAGAAAGGTGCAGCTCGACTGTGAGTAAGGGCGCGGACTTGCGATTCAGGCACGCGACGGAGCTGCTCGTGAAGCTCACGCGCACTGTCGCGGATTTCGCAAAACAGGAATCCGAGCTGATGGGCGTGCTCTCAATGCGGAGCCGGCAGGAAATCCGGCGTCACCGCGAGGTGGCGCACAAGGTGGACACTGCGCTCGAAGGCGAACTCGCCGAGGCCGAGAGCATCGCCGCGAAACGCGCGGAGCGCGTCCAGGCGATCTGCGATCACCGCCTCGGCCGCGTGCAGCGCGCGCACGGCCTGCTCACGCGCACGCTGCCGAAGCGCGCCGCGGACGCGAAGGGAAACTGGCTCGCAAAACTCCAGATGCGCAAGCTGACGGCTGACCGTGCGCTCGCCGCAAACACGAAGCGGAACGACGCCGAACACGCCGCTCTCTCGCAGACGCTCGCGCAGCACCGCGCGGTGCTCGATTCGATCGCGGCGCAGGCGAAGTCGGCGTTCAGCGGCTACGGATCGTTTGCGCAGACGCTCGTGGAACGCGACGCCGAAACGCAAAGCGCTGAGGCGTCCGAGGATTTCCTTGGCGAGATCGAGGCGCGGATCGCGGCGGCAAACGAGCAGCTTGCGAAATTCCGTGCGCTTCCGCTGCCGCGGCTTTTCAGCGCGATGCCGCTCGCGGTGTGGATCACCCTCGCGATCGCAGTCGGTGGCGCGACGTGTTTTGTGCGCGGCTTTTCGTCGTCGCTCTGGATCGTGGGTGCGAGCGTATCCGTGCTGCTCATCGCGGGCTGCGTCGCTGCGTACGTGAGCGGGAAGAATGGTGCGCAGGACGAGGCAGCGCGAACGGGCGCTGCAATTCTCGATGCGTTCCGCGCGCTGCGCGCCGGCCTCGCCGCGGCGGACGCGCGGCACCGATCGGAACGCAAATGCATTCAGGAAGAATATGACGGCATCTGCGCGGACGTGGATGCGAAATGGGCGGAGGCGGATGGTATCGTGGGCGAGTTTGAAAAAACGGGACGCAGCAAACTGGAGCCGCAGCTCCCGCGCATGACGCAGAAAATGCAGGCGCGTCTCACGCGGCAGCTTGCGGAATTCCGCGCGCGCGCCGATGCGAAGGCGAAGGAATTCTGGGATCGCGCTGCGGATGAACGCGCGAAAATTGACGCCGCGCATCAGGCGGAGATGGCGGTGATTTCGGCAAACGAGCAGGAGCGTTGGGCGACGCTCGACGCGGCGTGGAAGGAGCAGATCACGCCGATTTTCGCGGAGATCGCCGCGCTAAATTCCGCGCTCGCGCCGGACTTTCCGGAGTGGAGCGCGCCGTTCGTCGAGGCGTGGAAGCCGTACGAGCACTTCACGCCGGCGACGAGATTTGCGCAGTTTCAGATCGATCTGGCGAAGCGGTCCGATGCCTCGACCGCGGTCTCGCGCCTCGCGCTGCCGGGCGCGCCGCAGGTTTCGATTCCGCTCGCGCTCACATTTCCGCAGCAGGGATCGCTGCTCCTCGAGACGAAGGAATCCTGCGGCGGCGCGACGATGAGCGTGCTCAACAACGTGATGCTCCGCCTGCTCACGACGACTCCTCCGGGGAAGATTGCGTTCACGATCATTGATCCTGTCGGGCTCGGTGAGAATTTCGCGGGGTTCATGCACCTCGGGGATTACGAGGAGGCGGTCATCAACCGGCGCATCTGGACGCAGCGTGATCAGATTGACGAGCGGCTCGCGGAGCTGAACGCGCACATCGAGAAAGTCATCCAGATGTACCTGCGCAACGAGTACGCGAACATCACCGCCTACAACGAGCAGGCGGGCACGGTCGCGGAGAAATACCTGTTCCTCGTCGTCGCGGATTTTCCAAACGGCTTCAGCGAAGCCTCGGCGCAGCGGCTGCAGAGCATCGCGATCAGCGGGCCGCGGTGCGGCGTGTTCACGCTCATTCACTGGGATCAACGCCACCAGTTGCCGGACGGATTTTCGATTGATGAGCTGCGCCGGAGCAGCGTGTGTCTCCGCGCGGACGGCGGCGCATTTTCCGCGGGACGCGAGCAGGCCGAGAGCGGCGCGTCGCTGGTGCTCGATCCGCCGCCGGATGCGGCGCTCTCGCAAAGCCTCGTGCACAAGATCGGCAAGAGCAGCGTGGACTCGAACCGCGTGCAGGTGCCCTTTTCGCAAATCGCGCCGAAGCCCGACGAGCTGTGGACGAACGAGACGACGAACGAAATGCGCATCCCGATCGGCCGCACGGGCGCGACGAAGCAGCAGTACCTCGCGATCGGCAAGGGCACGCGGCAGCACGCGCTCTTTGCGGGCAAGACGGGCTCGGGAAAATCCACGCTCTTCCACGTCATCATCACAAATCTCGCGCTCGCGTGTTCGCCGGATCAGGTGGAGTTCTACCTGATTGATTTCAAAAAGGGCGTTGAGTTCAAGTGCTACGCAAACAAGCGGCTGCCGCACGCGCGTGTCGTCGCCATCGAGAGCGATCGCGAATTTGCACTGAGCGTGCTGCAACGCGTGGACGAGGAGTTGAAACGTCGCGGCGACCTTTTCCGAAAGCTCAACGTGCAGGATGTTGCAGGCTACAAGCGCGCGGGCGATCCGACGAAGCCAAATGGTGGCTTGGAGCCGATGCCGCGCTCGTTGCTGCTCATTGACGAATTCCAGGAATTTTTTGTCGAGGACGACAGCATCGCGCAGACGGCTTCGCTGCTCTTCGACCGCATCGTGAGGCAGGGGCGCGCATTTGGCATCCATGTGATCCTCGGTTCGCAGACGCTCGGCGGCGCGTTCACGCTGGCGCGCGCGACAATGGGGCAGATGGTCATCCGCGTCGCGCTCCAGTGCAACGAGGCGGACGCGTACCTCATCATGGACGACACGAACTCCGCGCCGCGGCTGCTCTCGCGTCCCGGCGAGGGCATCTACAACGACGCCGCCGGAGCCATCGAAGGCAACAGCCCGTTCCAGGTCGTGTGGCTTTCCGACGAGGAGCGCGATTCTTGTCTCGACAAAGTGCGCGCGCTTGCCGAGCAGCGGCATCTTCCGCCGCGCAGCGCGATCGTCTTCGAGGGAAATGCACCCGCCAGCGTGGAGGAGAACGATCTTCTCACCGCAGCGCTCGCAACGAAGCCGCACACCGCGCCGCCTGAGCCCCGGTGCTGGTTCGGCGCGCCGAATTCCATCAAGGGCCCGACCGAGGCGGCCTTCCTCCGGCAGAGTGGAAACCACATGCTCATCGTCGGCCAGCGCGAGGAGTCCGCGCTCACGATGGTGCTCATGTCCGTCATCGCGCTCGCGGCGCAGTATCCGGCGGGCAGTGCGCGCTTCATCTTCATCCACGCCGCGGTGCCCGGCACGCCGGATGCGGAGCAATTTGACCGCCTCGCAAGAACCGTCCCGCACGGACTCACGCTCGTGACCGCGCTGGAGATTCCCTCGGTGATCGGCGAAGTCGCGACCGAGATGAAGGCGCGCTCCAGCGGAGAGACTCCGCTCGCGGGCGCGCCGTCGGTATTCGTGTTCATCCACGGCCTGCACAAATTTAAAAAGCTGCGCCACGAGGATGAGTTCAGCTTCGGCGGCGGCGATGGCGAGGCGAGCCCCGGCGCTGCGTTCAATGAGATTATCACCGAAGGCAGCGCGCTCGGCATCCACATCATCGCGACGGTGGACTCGTACAACAATGTGAACCGAGCGATGAGCCGGAAGGCGCTCACGGAATTTGAAATGCGGATCGTCTTCCAGATGAGCGCGAACGATTCCGCCAGCCTCATTGATTCGCCGAAAGCCAGCGCCCTCGGCCTGCACCGCGCGCTGCTCCACAACGAGCAGGCCGGCACCCTCGAAACTTTCCGCCCCTACGCCGCGCCGGATAGCGGGTGGTTTGAGCGCGTAACCGCGAAGCTTGCGGAGCGGGTGTAGCACAGGTTTGCAACCTGTGCGGCCAGCGGCAATCCGTGCCGCTGTTTTATCGCTCTGGGATTGTACGGGACGGATTCCCGCACGCCGCACAGGTTGCAAACCTGTGCTCCTGCAAAGCCGCGTCTTGCTCTTTTTCCAAATCCCGCGCTTCAATCCGCACATGCGCAAATCTACGTTTCTTAAAGGCACATTCACTCTCGCCGCTATCGCGTTCACTCTCGGCGCTTTCACCGCCTGCAACAAGGGCGGGAGCTCGACGGAAATCATCGTCGGAGAGTTCGCTTCGCTCACCGGCAAGGAGGCGACATTTGGCGGGTCGTCGCACGAGGGGACGCAGCTTGCGATTGAGCAACTGAACGCAGCGGGCGGCGTGCTCGGCAAAAAATTCAAGCTGATCACCGAGGACAACCAGACGAAGGCCGGCGAGTCGGCGACCGTCGTGAACAAGCTCATCTCGAAGGACGGCGCGGTCGCGATTCTCGGCGAAGTTGCCAGTTCGCGTTCGCTCGAGGCGGCACCGATTTGCCAGAGCAACGGCGTGCCGATGATCTCGCCCAGCTCGACGAACCCGAAGGTTACGGAGACGGGTAATTTCATTTTCCGCGTGTGCTTCATCGATCCGTTCCAGGGCACGGTGATGGCGAATTTTGCCACGAAGACGCTGAAGGCGAAGAAGGTCGCTGTCTTCACCGACGTGAAGAGCGACTACTCGAAGGGGCTCGCGAAGTATTTCAAGGAGGGCTTCACGAAGGCGGGCGGGCAGATTGTTTCCGAGCTGGATTTCAATGGCGGTGACAAGGACTTCAAGGGACAGCTCACAACGATCAAGGGCGCGAATCCCGACGCGGTTTTTGTTCCCGGCTACTACACGGATGCGGCGCTCATCTGCATCCAGGCGAAGGAAATCGGGCTGAACGTCCCGCTCTTCGGCGGCGACGGATGGGAGTCGGACACGCTCACGAAGCTCGGCAAGGAAGCCGTGGAGGGGAATTATTTCTCCACGCACTACGCGCCGGATGTCGCGACGGATCTCAGTAAGAAATTCGTCGCGGACTACCAGAAGCGCTACAACGGCAAGCTGCCCGACGCGATGGCCGCGCTCGGCTACGACTCCGCGATGCTGCTCGCCGATGCGATGAAGCGCGCGGGCTCGACGGACGGCGCGAAGGTGCGCGACGCGCTCGCGGCTACGAAGGATTTCCCGGCGGTCGCGGGAAACATCACCATCAATGAAAAGCGCGACGCGGTGAAATCTGCGGTCATCCTGAAGGTGGATGGCGGCAAGTTCAAATTCGTCGAAACGGTGAACCCGTAAACCGGCGTGCACTGGCTCCAGCAACTCGTCAACGGACTCGCGCTCGGCAGCATCTACGCGCTGATCGCGCTCGGCTACACGATGGTGTATGGCGTGCTGCGGTTCATCAATTTCGCGCACAGCGATGTGCTGATGCTCGGCGCGTATTCGGCATTTTACCTCGCGCCAAGAATGGAGGCGGTCTTCGGTCCGCAATCGGCGGTCGGCACGCTCTTCATCATCATCGCGGCGGCGGCCATCTGCGCGGTGATCGGGATTTTGATCGAGCTGCTCGCGTACCGCCCGCTGCGGAACCGGCCAAAGCTCACGGTGCTCATCACGGCCATCGGCGTGTCGCTGTTCATCGAGTTCACCTGCCAGCACGGTGCGGTGTTCGGCGCGGACACGAAGGCATTCCCGAAGCTGCTGCCGTCGCGCGAGCTGCACTTTGCCGGTATCGAAATGGCGAGCAATGACTTGCTCGTGCTCGTGCTCACCGCGGTGCTGCTTTTTGCAATGTGGTTCATCGTGCAGCGCACGAAAATCGGCATGGCGATCCGCGCGGTGTCGTTCAACGAGAAGGCCGCGGCGCTGATGGGCGTGAATGTGAACCGCGTGATCTCGTTCACGTTCGGCCTCGGCTCCGCGCTCGCGGCGGTCGCGGGGATTTTCTACGCGATGCGCGCGCCGGGCATCGAGCCGCTCATGGGCGTGCAGCCGGGCGTGCGCGCATTCATCGCGGCGGTGCTCGGCGGCATCGGCAATCTCCCCGGTGCGGCGCTCGGCGGCCTGCTGCTCGGCGTGCTGGAGACGGTGGCCGGCGGCATCCCCGGCGTGTCCATTTACCGTGATGGAATTGCGTTCGCGATTTTGATTTTGATCCTCATCTTTAGGCCCGCGGGACTGCTCGGCCGCGCGGTGATCGAAAAAGTATGATGCACGTCGGAGCCAAACGCAGCCTGCTCGGAGCCATCCTCATCGCGGTGGTCGTGTCGCTGCTGTCCGCACAGTTCAATCGCTACTACCGCGACGTGGCGATTGATGTGGCGATCAACATCGTCCTCGCCGTCTCGCTGAATCTCATCAACGGACACACCGGTCAGTTTTCGCTCGGGCACGCGGGCTTCATGGCGGTCGGTGGCTACATCGCGGCAAAAATCACGTTGGTCTTCGGAGTCGCAGCCGCCGCTTGGTCGCAGCCGCTGATTTTCCTCGGCGCGCTGCTCACCGGCGGAATCGTCGCGGCGCTTGCGGGCCTTGCGGTTGGTGTGCCGTCGCTGCGATTGCGAGGCGATTACCTCGCGATCGTCACGCTGGGCTTCGGCGAAATCATCCGCGTGATTTTCCAGACGAGCGAGACTTTCGGCGCGGCCACGGGCCTTGTCGCGATCCCGAAATGGACGACGCTCGGATGGGGCTTCGGCGTCGCGGCGATCACCGTGTATGTCGTCGGCAGCCTCGTGAACTCGACCTACGGCCGCGGTTTCCTCGCGGTGCATGATGACGAGATCGCCGCCGGCGCGATGGGCATCAATCCCGTGCGCTACAAGGTCACCGCGTTTGTCGTCGGCGCATTTTTCGCGGGCGTCGCCGGCGGGCTTTTCGCGCACAGCAAGACCACGCTCTCACCGACAGGCTTCGATTTCATGAAGTCCATAGACATCGTCGTGATGGTCATCCTCGGCGGCATGGGCAACACCGTGGGCGTCATCATTGCCGCAGTGCTTCTCACCGCCGTGCAGGAGCCGCTGCGCGCACTCGGGCCGTTGCGCGGAATCGTCTTCGCGCTGATCATCATCGTGCTCATGATGCTGCGTCCGCAGGGGCTGTTCAGCTTCGGGAAAAAGAAGGGGGCCAACGCGTGAGTACGCCGCTGCTGGAGCTGAAGGATGTCACGATCCGCTTCGGCGGGCTCACTGCAATTTCGGCATTCGATCTCCGCATCGGCGACCGCGAACTCGTCGGACTCATCGGCCCGAACGGTGCGGGAAAGACCACTGCGTTTAATCTCATTACCGGCGTCTATCAGCCCACCGAGGGCGCGATCCATTTTGCCGGACGCACCACGCTCGGTCACCGCCCGCACCAGATCGCGAAGCGCGGCATCGCGCGCACGTTTCAAAACATCCGGCTCTTCGGCTCGATGGACGTCTTCGACAACGTGCGCACCGCCGTGCAGGTCCACCGCCCGCACGGCATCCGCGACGCGCTCGTGCGCATGGCAGGATTCCGGCGCGGCGAGAAGGACGTGGAGAAGCATGTGATGGAGTTGCTGGAAATTTTCGGACTGCACGGCCAGCGCGACGAAATGGCGAAGTCGCTCCCGTACGGCGATCAGCGCAGGCTCGAAATCGTCCGTGCGCTCGCCACGCGGCCAAAGCTTCTGCTGCTCGACGAACCCGCCGCCGGCATGAACCCGACGGAGAAGATCGAACTGATGAAGCTGATCCGTTTTGTGCAGGGAAAATTCGGCCTCGCGGTGCTGCTCGTGGAGCACGACATGAAGGTCGTGATGGGCATCTGCGAGCGCATCGCAGTGCTCGATTACGGACAGAAAATCGGCGAAGGCACGCCTGCGGAAATTCAGAAAAATCCGAAGGTCATCGCGGCGTATCTCGGACAGGAGGCGGAGCATGCTTGAACTGACCGACCTCACCGTGGGCTACGGCGGAATCACTGCGCTGCACGGCATCAGCCTGAAAGTGGAGCAGGGGAGCATCGTCACGCTCATCGGCGCGAATGGCGCAGGCAAGACGACGACGCTGCGTGCGATCAGCGGGCTCGTGCGTCTAAAGAGCGGGCGCATCATTTTCGAGGGCGTGGACATCACCGGGCAGCCGCCGCACAAGATTGTTGCGCGTGGAATCGCGCATTCGCCGGAGGGGCGGATGGTCTTCGCGAATCTCACCGTGGATGAGAACCTGCGCATGGGCGCGTATCTCCGCAGCGACAAGGCGAACTTCGCGAAGGATCTCGATTTCATCTTCACCATTTTCCCGCGGCTGAAGGAACGCCTGAAGCAGACCGCGGGCACACTGAGCGGCGGCGAACAGCAGATGCTCGCCATCGGTCGCGCGCTGATGAGCAAGCCGAAGCTGCTGCTCCTCGACGAGCCGTCGCTCGGGATTGCGCCGCTGCTGACGAGGACGATCTTCGAGCAAATCGTGGCGATCAACCGCGACCTGAAACTCACCGTGCTGCTCATCGAGCAGAATGCGAATCTCGCATTGGAAATCAGCCATTACGGCTACGTCCTGGAGACCGGCGGCATCATTTTGCAGGACACTGCGGCTGCACTGCGCGCGAATCCCAAAGTGCGCGAGGCGTATCTCGGCGGGTGAGCACAGGTGAGCGCGTTGTTTGGAAAATTTCGTTGACGCTCTGCGGTGGCCCTCTAGTTTCGCCGCCCCGCAAGCTGAACCAAATTAACAACACACGCAGCCTACGTTGAATGCTGAGCGATTTCAGCGGGCAACGTGGGCTTTTTAGTCATCATGGCTGTCGAACTTTCCTACGTCCTTCTCACGCCTTACTCGATTCGCAAATCGAGGACCGGCGGCATCGTCTCGCGTCTTCTTTCCCGCACCGGCCTCGAGCTCGTGGCGGCGCGCATGTTTTCACCGGGCGCGGAGCTGGTCGAAAAATATGCCGCAGGGATGGTGACTGACACCGAGCCGGCGCATCGCGCGGCGCAGGAGGCGATTCAGAAATATGTGCGCAGGCATTTTTCCGAGAAGGAATCCGGCACGAAACGCCGGGTGCTCATGCTCGTGTTCCGCGGCGAGGACGCGGTGAAGAAGCTGCGCGAGGGCGTGGGGCACATCCTGAATGAGCGCACGTCGGGCGAGACGATTCGCGACACGTTCGGCGACTTCATCACGGACAAGGACGGGCGCGTGGTTTACTTCGAGCCGGCGGTGCTCACCGCACCGGATGCCGCGAGCGCGCGTGCGGACCTCAAGCTTTGGGCGCAATATTCCGACAGCGATGGCGGCGTGCTCGACAAGGCGATCGAATTTCCGCCGACCGCGAACGTCCAGAAGACGCTCGTGCTCATCAAGCCGGACAACTTCCGTTTTCCAAATGCGCGCCCCGGTGGTGTGATTGACACGTTCAGCCGCACGGGCCTGTACATCGTCGCGTGCAATGTGCTGCACATGAGCGTCGCGCAGGCCGAGGAATTCTATGGCCCCGTGCTCGCCGTGCTTCAGGACAAGCTGCGTGGCCGCGCTGCCGACATCGCCGCGAAGGCGCTCGAACCGCAGTTTGAGATCACTTTTTCCCCGGAGACGAAGGCCGCGCTGGGCGACCTGCTCGGGCCGCAGATGGGCCGCGAAAATTGGGAGGACATCGTGGCATTCATGAGCGGACGCCGTCCGAGCGAGTGCCCTGCTGACCTGCGCAGCCAGCCCGGCACCGAGAAGTGCCTCGCGCTCGTCTATCAGGGCGAGGACGCGGTGCGGAAAATCCGCGAGGTCCTTGGGCCGACCGATCCGTCGAAGGCTCCCGTCGGCACGATTCGCAAGGAATTTGGCCAGACCATCATGGTCAACGCCGCGCACGCCTCGGACGCGCCGGAGAATGCACAGCGCGAGATGGGCATCATCCGCATCCAGGAGAATAATTTCCGAACCCTGATCGAGAACTGGCTTGCGCAGTAGCAGGCCGACCAACCTCAAACGAAACCCGACAAACTGAAAACACAAACCATGGAACTCGCCGAACGCGCCACCATCCTCACTCCGTCACTCACGCTGTCCATCGACAGCAAAGCCAAGGCGATGCGCGCCGAGGGCATTGATGTGTGCAGCTTCGGAGCAGGGGAGCCTGACTTCGACACGCCCGACCACATCAAGCAGGCGTGCGCCGCCGCGCTCACCGCAGGCTTCACAAAATACACGCCGTCAAGCGGCATCCCCGAACTGCGCCAGGCGATCAGCGAGAAGTTCAAGGCGGACAATCACATTGAATATTCGGCGAACCAGATTGTCGTGAGCAATGGCGCGAAGCACTCGTGCCTGAACGCGATCCTCGCGTGCGTCGGCCCCGGCGATGAAGTGATCATCCCCGCTCCGTATTGGCTGAGCTATCCCGAGATGGTGCGCCTCGCGGGCGGAGAGCCGGTGATCGTCTCCACGAAGGAATCGAACGGCTGGAAGATGACCGCGGAAGAATTCGAGGACGCCATGTCGCCCCGCACGAAGATGGTCATCATCAATTCGCCCGGCAACCCGACCGGCGCGGTGTACACCGAGGACGAACTGCGCGCCATCGGTGACGTCGCGCTCGGCGAAGACATCCTGATCCTCAGCGATGAAATCTACGAGAAACTCACCTACGACGACGTGAAGCACGTCTCCATCGCGTCGCTGAGCAAGGAGCTCTACAACCTCACGATCACGATTAACGGCTTCAGCAAGAGTTACGCGATGACCGGCTGGCGGATCGGCTACCTCGGCGCACCGGAGCAAATCGCGAAGGCGATTGACGCCATCCAGAGCCACTCGACGAGCGGCTGCACGAGCTTCGCGCAAAAGGGCGCGCTCGCCGCGCTCAAGGGCGACCAGCAGCCCGTGTTGGACATGCGCGACGAATTCGACATCCGTCGCCAGTACATGGTGGACCGTCTCCAGAAGATCAACCGCGTGAGCGTCGTCGTGCCGCAGGGCGCGTTCTACGTGCTCGCGAACATCAGCGGACTCGGCCTCAGCTCGACGAACTTCGCGGATCGCCTGCTGAGCAAGCATCACGTCGCAGTCGTGCCGGGCGTTGCATTTGGCGACGACCGCACCGTGCGCCTGAGCTACGCGACGAGCCTCGACATCATCAAGAAGGGCCTCGACCGTTTCGAGGAGTTCTGCCGCCAGCTCTGATAGCTGCCGACTGGCAAAGTCATTTCAAGCGCCGCTGATCTTTGGATCAGCGGC
>Ga0209086_10003585_pt1 | contig 11724 bp, 12 predicted proteins | sample M_130207_XF_Meta_FD_187312 | JGI IMG/M metagenome (GOLD analysis project Ga0209086, IMG submission 187312) | Freshwater microbial communities from Lake Montjoie, Canada to study carbon cycling - M_130207_XF_MetaG (SPAdes) (version 2) | ecosystem: Environmental > Aquatic > Freshwater > Lake...
AATAACTGGTTTATTTACCTCATCAATAACATTGCTGCCGACAATTTGTCCTAAACTATTAATCCCACGGGCGACTCCGCTAGTTACAGTTCCAGGTAACCTTAATGTTCGGGGTGGGGAGTCAGCATCAGCCCAAATCACTGGTATTGTATTAGGATTAAACTCATCATAATTACCAATTTCGCCGACAATTTGTCCTAAACTATTAATCCCATAGGCGACTCCACCCTGTTCCCCCCCTAAACTTAAATATTTGGGTGGGGAGTCAGCATCAGCCCAAATCACTGGTTCTTTGCGCTCAACATTATCACTACTTTTAGTAATTTCGCCGACAATATTCATTTATATATATATTGCGTATATAAAAAATGTAAACAATATATATATATATATCTTTACAGTTGTTGATATTGCGTATTTTCATATAACACCTTCATAATCCGTGGGGGCAGCGTCGTGTAAGCCAGCTAATACAGGTTTATATGCCGACCCGACCGACGTCTCATTGCGCACCACGGGAGCCATACGCGCCACTTCTTCTTCTTCTAAGGTATAAGGAAAATCATTGAATTTGCTAAAATCCATCACTTTTCTCTCTTCCGATGGTAAATACTCGCGGATTGCAAAATTTCCCGAACTTAGTGAAGCCCGTTTAATCATGGTATAAACGGCTATTAACGCAAGGACACCCGAGACTTTACAGACATTGAAGAAAATATGCAATGCCAAGAGGTACAACGCCACTTTCCCATAAATGGAATCTACCGCTCCCGAGAGAAACGCCGGTAAATGCACCTCCAACAAAATATACATTATCAAAAGGATTGAAAGCGTTAAATGTTCCCGTTTTTCCATTTTAATTTTCCGCAACAGATTTTGCATTATATACACTAAATATATATTTTTATTTTTCTCTTATCTTGAGGATTTTCAATAAATATAATTAAAGTAAAAATTGAACTAAACCGATTTCATTATAATATAACAACAAACGAAGAGAATGGAACATAGTATTTATCTCGGTCCTAAAGGTTATACCATTTATAAAGAATGTTTATCCGACAAAGATTTGCTGGACATAAAAGAAGAATTAAATGTCCGGGCATATGTGCCGACCTCGCCCGTTCAGCCCCCCGCGTTTCCGGTCTTTCGTGAAGCCCCCAAGAAAATCTACTTGCCGCGGTTTTATGGCATAAATAATTACGGCCCCCCGGAAGAAATTCGCATTCCCCGTGGAACGGATATAGATATCACGTTCAATGGCGAGCTGCGGGACTACCAAAATCATATTATTTCCGAATATACAAAGCATACGCATAAAGAATTGGGTGGCGGAGGGTTATTAGAAATTCCCTGTGGGCGGGGCAAAACCGTGATTGCCTTGAAAATCATCGCCACCTTGAAAAAAAAAACTCTGGTGATTGTCCATAAAGGGTTTCTCTTAAACCAATGGATTGAACGAATTGAGCAATTCCTCCCGACGGCGAAAGTCGGCCGGATTCAGGGCCAAATATTGGATATTGATGGCAAAGATATCGTGATAGGGATGTTGCAATCCCTTTCTATGAAAGAATATCCGGAGGACCTTTTTCAAAGTTTCGGCTTGACCATCGTAGATGAATGCCATCATATTTCGTCCGAAGTTTTTAGTCGGTCGCTGCAAAAAATTATCACGTTTTACACCTTGGGGTTGAGTGCCACCATGCAGCGCAAAGATGGTCTTTCTAAAGTATTTAAAATGTTTTTGGGAGATATTGTTTATAAAGAAAAGCGCGAAGATGAGGATCCAGTTTTGGTCAAGGCGATTGAATACCGCACGACGGATGCCGAATTCAATAAAATGTGTTTTGATTACCGGGGGAATCCCGCCTACAGTACGATGATTTCTAAATTGTGTGAGTATAGTCACCGCAGTGAATTTATATTGAAAGTGATTACACACGAACTGCAAGAACAGGCGGGTCAACAATTGATGATTCTGGCACACAATAAGAATATTTTAACTTACCTTTACAAGGCCATTGAACACCGGCATATTGCCACGGTGGGTTATTATGTGGGGGGGATGAAAGATGCGGATTTGAAAAAAAGTGAAACTTGCCAAGTGATTATTGCGACCTATGCCATGGCGGCGGAAGCCTTGGATATTAAAACCTTGACATCACTGCTGCTGGCGACACCTAAAACCGATATTATCCAAGCCGTCGGCCGTATATTACGGGTGAAACACGAACGGCCATTGGTGATTGATATTATAGATACCCACGAGACCTTTATTAGCCAATGGCAAAAACGTCGCAAGTATTATGCGAGTAATAAATATAAGATACTTCATACAAATAGTTTGTTGTATGAAGCAAGTATAAGCAAAGCAAATATAAGCGAAGCAAGTATAAGCGAAGCAAGTAAAACAAAGCAACTCAAGCAAACCGATATTTGGAAACACTTGGCCGAACCTGCTAAAAGTAAAGGTAATAAATGCAAAGGGACTGAAGATACAGATTTATATGTGTCGCTAGAAACGAAAATGAAGGGCAAGTGTATGATTGATATAAATACGTTATGATAACACGGATATCTTTTACGCGCCACGTATTATTTTACCACAATCATTATAGGGCAATAACGGTGGTGGACTCGCTAAAGCACTCTCATTCGGTCCTAACATACTATCTAACCCCTGACCAAACGAAATGGCTTTATTACCGTAGGGTTGATCTTGGGATGCATCACGACCTCTGGTATAGTCACTAGCACTGTTCATCCCACCTCTCATCATCCACTGGCGACGCGCTGTAAATTTGTTTCCCCCACGACGACTGCGTTTTGCGCCCCGACTTCGTCTTGCGCGTCTTGTACGTGTTGCGCCCCGACTTCGTCTTGCGCCCCGACTTCGTCTTGCACCCCGACTTCGTCTTGCACCTCCCACTGTGTGTTTGTGTGACTTATTTTTACACCCATATTGCGTATGTTTTTTCCCGCCTTTAAATAAAGGAGGAAATAAATTACGATAATTACCAAGGTTATTATAACCTCGCACTTCTGAATAAGGCGCGTTAGGTCCCGCAACCGGCGCAATAGGTTTATTCGTGAATTCATAGCCAATATTTCCGCCGAAATATTTTTTGGCACTTTTACTCTTACGTCTTCGTTTGCCCCCAATAATATACGGCGGTTCGGCAAACGACGATTGCGATGCTAAATAACCCTGATTGGTTCCTGCACAGCCAACACCGGCAATCTTGGCATACGGGTCGGCATATTTATTGGCTTCAAACGCAAAGTTGGTTGGTTCAGTATTATATCCACTAAATGACATATATATACAACCTTTTAAAAAAAGGTTGGGCCAAAAATTTATTGTGCGTACGCAGTTTTGTTTTTGGATCAACCTTTTGCTAAAAGTTTTTAAAAATATTTACCAAAAAAATTATTGTGCGTACGCACTTTTTTTGGCCCAACCTTTTTCTAAAAGGTTGCTAAAAGGTTGCTAAAAGGTTGAACCCAAAAATTTATTGTGCGTATGCGGTTGTTTTTTGGCCCAACCTTTTTCTAAAAGGTTGTTTTTTGGCCCAACCTTTTTCTAAAAGGTTGTTTTTTGGCCCAACCTTTTTTTAAAAGGTTGTTGTTATCACCTCCACCGGTTGCCATTTTTTGAATTTTCTATTATAAACGCAGCGCATTGTTAAAGATTTCTCTAAATCCACGAATTTATCTATGGCTGTATCTTCATAATCCATTTCGTCTTCGCTTTCTTCCAAATAATCCAAATTTATATTTTCTCTAATTCGTCTAAAGAGCGAATTCAAATAAACACTGGATTTATAACTCGGGACGAACGCTATACCATTAAAAACATTAGCCTGATCATACAAGTGATAGATATCTGCATCTATCGTTGCCTTTACCTGAAATACCGCCTCTTGAAGTGTAGCTGAATTAAACTTATACAAGCCTAAACTATAATTTTGATTAGAATTACAGAATCGCACCCCCTGCAGTCCATAAGGCAAACCGTTGACTGCAGCTAAGAGCTGTTCGTAGTTGGTTTTTAGCACCGGCAATCCTAGGAGAAGAAAAGCTGGGGTATAGGCCACTTGTTTCACTTCACTCGCAAAGATTTCTCGCAATAAGCGTAATTTTTCTATAAATGGGGCTTTATCTACCAACATATTTTTATAATAAAATAAATGTTCACAGGTGAAATGTGTTAAATTATTCGCGCTAAAAACCGTGCCGTATATAACAGTATTGAGAGCTAGATTAGCGGCGAAACAGGTCGGATAAGGAGTGATATCGCAAATATTATTTTTCTCATTCAAGTGCAACAAAAAACAGACATTTTTATCGTGCCAATACGTAAACCAGACAAATGCTTTTGGACCAGTAGGAATGAGCATATACACATCCGCATAAACTTTCTTATGTAAAATGTTTTCATAGGAAAGTTCCAAGGGAGGAAAACGGCTCAGTAACTGTTTCTTCTCATCGTGTGTCAGGACGTTTTTGTTAGACATGTTCTTTATACAATACATAAGTTAGCTTTAATAGACTTTTATATTATATTATTAACGGCGCTAAAATGGCGTATAGGAACCAAAACTGGATTCGTTCGCGGCCTGAAAAGGGTTATTGAATGCATTTGGCATTGCATTTGGCATTGCATTTGGCATTGCATTTGGCATCGCATCTATAGCTGTTGTATTGGGTTTTTTCAGTTCATTCAAAAAATTCTTTAATTCGGCTTGCATGCTTTCTTGGCCCATACTTTGTGGGTTCATACTTTGTGGGTTCATACTTTGTGGGTTCATACTTTGTGGGTTCATACTTTGTGGGTTCATACTTTGCGGACTCATACTTTCTTGGCCCATACTTTGTGGGCTCATACTTTGTGGGCTCATACTTTGTGGGCTCATACTTTGTGGGCTCATACTTTGTGGGCCCATACTTTGCGACACTATATTATTTTGCGCCATTCTCTCTTGCCCCCCTTGTTGAACTGATGCATAGTCATCTTCCTTTTTTATCCCCGCAAACATTTGATTATATCTTTGCGCAGGCTTATTTACTAAATCTTTTACTTTTGGGACTGTAAGTGTATTTTTAAAAAATCCATATAAATAATGAATAAGGCCTATTAATAACAAAGATACAATTATATATTTTACTGTTGAAAATAACATTATATTTTATATATATCTAACATAAGTTTAGACCTGATAAAAACGTAACAATATCATTTATACTATCATTTACATTTATCGTATCATTTACATTTATCGTATCATTTACATTTATCGTATCATTTACATTTATCGTATCATTAACATTTATCGTATCATTTACATTTATCGTATCATTTACATTTATCAAAAAATAGAGGGCACTGGTCTGTTTATCTTGTTTTTCCAAAATTAATTGAACACGGCCTGGCAAAGCATGGACCGGCAAAGCATGGATCGGCAAAGCATGGACCGGCAAAGCATGGACCGGCAAAGCATGGACCGGCAAAGCAAATGTATACATATCTATCGTTTCCATAATATGATATGGATTAATTTGATACCAATCTACATCATATTTTATACTACTTTTATCTACGATAAAATCTATATTTTGAATAGTTATATTTTCAATCGGCACATCCTTAATCTCTAATCGCATCAATTTATTTTCTTTCACAAGAAAAATACCTTCGCTGGAGTATATACGATTGAAACTGGTTTTATTCAATAATGTCATACCCAGAAAATCCATCTTATCAGCAATACTGAGATCTGAGAAATAGAAGCGTGTCATAGTGCCAACGGGTGTCATAGTGCCAACGGGTGTCATAGTGCCAACGGGTGTCATAGTGCCAACGGGTGTCATAGTGTCAACGGGTGTCATAGTGTGTATGAATAATAATATATAAACTATTTAAACCCATTCATTTAAGAATAAATAAAATGACAACAATCGTATTAATAGATCACAACGGTAATATAAAAAATGTCAAAACCAAAGAACTTACTCAAGTCACTTTGTATAAAAAATGCGGTTTCCGGTCTAATGAAAATTTTGAAAGAACCGCAACATGGGAGGTGGAATACAATAAAGAAGTATTTATGATTGAGTTATGGGCCAAGTCTGAAGGTAAATCCAACAATGAAAATAAATATGATTTTCCGCCCCCGGTAGATAATATTTTATATTACGGCACTTGTGCTTTAATTCGGGTAGATAACAAAGATCGTATATTAAATTTGACAGCAGAAATCTGGTTAAAACTTTATGATAAATTATTTGGCGGTTTTGAAGAATTGGATGAAGATGGTGTTGAAGAAGACGACGAGGATCTGGGCGAGGAGGAAGAAATTGAAGAAGAGGAAATAGTGGTGAAACCGAGTAAAAAAAAAGGGAAAAAAAATGACGAGGAAGAAGAAGATGACGAAGCTGACGAGGATGATGAAGAAGGCGAAGAAGAAGAGGAAGAAGTTAGAAAAAAACCTGGCAAAAAAACTATTGTCGCCATTGAGAGCGAAGAAGAAGAAATAGAAGATTATTATGGATCCGAATTAGAGGAAGAAGCGTATTCGTATTCGGATGATGATTAACATCAACCTTTTAGCAACCTTTTAGCAACCTTTTAGCAACCTTTTAGAAAAAGGTTGGACCAAAATACAACCCCATAGAGAATGCGTACGCAGAATAATTTTACGTTCAAATATAAATTTTTATAAGTCTAAATTATAAAAATTGAAATGGTTTATATATATTTATAACACCTATAAAAAATGGAAGCCCGCAAAGAATTGATCGTGGAAGCCCGCAAAGAATTGATCGTGGAAGCCCGCAAAGAAGTTGTCGTTGACCCCCAAGAGGGACGTTATTATTATGCCACAACCTGGACCGAGCGCGAAGTCATAGATGATTATACCCACCGGTATTTTAGCACTAACCCGCTAAAATATGTAGGCAAGTATATTGGTGGACGAATTCAAGGCTGGGGCACGGCGCAAAAGGAATGGGCGCATTTTATAAATGAACGCGGTGAAAAAGTGATTGTTGCCTACAATCAGGAATTGACGACGGCCTTTTATGAGTTGCCCAAAATACACTTAGGACTTAAAACAATATAAAGACATTATATGAATGTATAATATACGTAAGAATGTTTATGGTTTACAAATTTTATGATATTGACAATGAAATGATTGTCATTCCAATCGGTATGTATACGGATTTTCAAAATGCATTAACCGACTTGAAAAATACATTACGCAAATTTAATTATTCATACGATGACAGCCAAAATATATATGAGAATGATACCTATTTTTTTACTAAAATTGAGCGATACAATGATGAAATAATTTATAATGATTTATCGTTTGAAATTATTTTGAAAAGTTCAGAATGTAATTTGTTAATTCCACCGGATGTATCTTTCAAGATGAACGAACTTCAATTATCCGCATAATAAAATAGAGAGAAACAGTTGAGCCAAAATCTTAGGCGTACGCATTCTCTATGGGGTTGTATTTTGGTCCAACCTTTTTCTAAAAGGTTGTGTTTTAATATTAAATTGAATTAATATAAACATTTATTGCTTATATTAATAAATAGGTTTCAATATGCGTTCTATTAAAAATCCCCAGGAATTTCGTGCCAATATCAATACCCAATTGCAGAAATTCTTACCTGATGCGACTATTTGCAAGAATTTAGAAAAGGGCATCTACAATTATTGTATCAAAGCCGCCACCGAGCGCCAGATTGTTAAAAAGTGGGATAATATCTATTTCACACACCTCTATGTAGACCGCTTACGTACCATTTATTTCAATTTGAAAAAGCCTGCTTTGGTTGAACGTATTATGACGAAAACCATCAAGGCACACGAAGTCGCCTTTATGACTCATCAGCAAATCGTCCCGGAAAAATGGGCACAATTGCTCAGCGACAAGAAAATCCGCGAAGAAAATATGTACGCCCCGAAATTGATGGCTTCTACCGATAGTTTCACGTGCCGCAAATGTAAATCTAAAGAATGCAGTTATTACCAATTACAGACCCGGTCGGCCGATGAACCGATGACAACGTTCGTGACTTGTATTACGTGTGGGAATCGGTGGAAATGCTAATGACGGGGGCTCGCCCCCGGGACCCCCACCAAAAATTCGTATGCTTCTATAACGGGGGCTCGCCCCCGGGACCCCCCACAAAAAGTGACGCATATTGTGATAGTTTTTTTAGAGTTTCAAATTGTGACTATAAAAAGCATATAAGCATATAAGCATATAAGCATATAAAGTATTATGGAATTAGACACAATCCTTGAACATATTAAGAGAGAACGAAAAAATATAATTTACGTAGGCATTGGGACCTATGCTGGTTTAAAAGAACCCGATGGCACCTTGTTGCTGAAAAATTACCATCAATATCCCCCTTTTTTACAGAATTTAAAAAATTCGTATGCTGATGTGTCCCTCTCTATTCTCTTGATTGACCCATGTCAGGAAAATCCACCGTACTTGGTAGAGGATAAAGGCCTAGTGCCTAAGGATAAGGGCCTAGTGCCTAAGGATAAAGGCCTAGTGCCTAAGGATAAAGGCCTAGTGCCTAAGGATAAAGGCCTAGTGCCTAAGGATAAAGGCCTAGTGCCTAAGGATAAGGGCCTAGTGCCTAAGGATAAAGGCCTAGTGCCTAAGGATAAGGATAAAGATAATGATCATAATATGTCTGATATCTATACCTCTCCCGACCAATCCTTAACTTTATACACTTTACGGCAAAACGTCTACACAGACCCTTACCGAAAATACAATGATGATTATATAAATATAACAGAACATTTACGGGCTTTAAACAACTACGCTATAGCCAATAATGTGCTCTTTATTTATCATGATTTCACGGGTCGGAGTAATCGGCTCTTAGCAGAATTTTTTGATGCAGAGATAAAACAACACTTGGATCACATCATTTATGGACTCGGCTTGCGCGAAGATATGGGTTGCTATTTTGATTTAACAGACTTGTGTGCCTATCATCCGGTTTACCGTACGGCGCAGGGGGCCTTGAAATTATTTAATGTCTATGATTATATTGTCAATGAAAAATTACAGTTGATGTTTGAGTCCAAGGACCAATTTGATACAGATATTGTAAATAATCATCTGCAAAGACTGTTGCTCATCATTAAACAAGAACTAAATAATGTTGCGTTGCAAGCCTTGCGCATCGTGTTTCGTTTAATCACTGGGGAAGACGTGAAAGAATTTGACCACTATGCGATGGAGTATAACTATTTCCCTTTGGATAAACGCAACATTTGTTTAAATTATTGTAGAGAGAAAAACTTTTGTGATTTGTATGATTTTTTGTTGACCGAGTTTGGTAAAAAATTAGAAGTTGTAGCGTATATTAAAAAGTTAGATATGACGGGGCGAGAAATTTTGGAATTTATTACTATGGGTGATGACCCGTTTAAATGGTATGATAATGTGAAGCATTTTGTTTAACACACAACCTTTTAGAAAAAGGTTGGACCAAAATACAGGCAGCATACGCATATTTTATTTTAACATTATTTTGTTATAATAAAATAAATAATATAGAAAAACAAGACAGGCGTACGCATTATGATTCCGGTTGAATTTTTGGTCCAACCTTTTCTTAAAAGGTTGTTAAAAGGTTGTTAAAAGATTATAGTCTTTATATATGTTATAACAATGCCTACCGAAGGAATTCTTACCGAAGGAATTCTTACCGAAGGAATTCTTACCGAAGGAATTCTTACCGTAGGAATGCCTACCGAAGGAATTCTTACCGAAGGAATTCTTACCGAAGGAATTCTTACCGAAGGAATTCTTACCGTAGGAATGCCTACCGAAGGAATTCTTACCGAAGGAATGCCTACCGAAGGAATTCTTACCGAAGGTTTATTTGTGGCAGTGGGTCGTAGCAATTTAGGTGAGAGAAATAAATTCGGCTATTCTACAGATGGCCAAGTTTGGAGTTTAGTGAAAGAAACGAACGGTTTATTTGGCGGCGATTTAGGTAGTGGGCGAGGTGTCGCCTATGATGGAAAAGGTTTATTTGTGGCAGTGGGTTTTAGCAATTTAGGTGAGAGAAATAAATTCGGCTATTCTACAGATGGTAAAGTCTGGACTTTAGCGAAAGAAACGAACGGTTTATTTGGCGGCGATGTAGGTAGTGGGTTTGATGTCGCCTATGGTAATGGCCGGTTTGTGGCAGTGGGTCGTAGCAATTTAGGTGAGAGAAATAAATTTGGCTATTCTACAGATGGTAAAGTCTGGCATTTAGCTAAAGAAACCAACGGTTTATTTGATTATAACTTTTATCCCGATTGTGGTATAGCTTATGGAAATGGCCGTTTTGTGGCAGTGACCGGTGACTCTTTACGCAATGGACATAATATCGGCTATTCTACGGATGGTCAAGTCTGGACTTTAGCCACTGAAACGAACGGTTTATTTTACTATGCAAATAATCAAAGTTCTACATTCAATATCACGTATGGAAATGGTCGCTTTGTGGCAGTGGGCGGCTCCAATGAAGGCGACACGCATAAGATCGGCTATTCCACGGATGGCCAAGTCTGGACTTTAGCGAAAGAAACGAACGGTTTATTTGACAGCAGCTTAGGTGCAGGCGGAGGCGTCACCTATGGGAATGACCGTTTTGTGGCAGTCGGTTTTAGCCTTTTAAGTGAGAAAAATAAATTCGGCTATTCTACAGATGGCCAAGTCTGGACTTTAGCTACTAATACAAACGGTTTATTTGGTGGCGATGCTGGGTTTGGTGTCGCCTATGGTAATGGCCGGTTTGTGGCAGTGGGTTCTAGCAATTTAGGTGGGAAAAATAACATCGGCTATTCCAAGGATGGTCAAGTCTGGACTCTAGCAACTGAAACCAACGGTTTATTTGGTGGCGATGCTGGGCAAGGTTTGGGTATCGCCTACGCCCCGCCGGCGCCTACACCTACGCCTACGCCCTTACCTATTTCTAACATTTGTTTTCCGGCCGGTACGCCAATTCAGACTGATCAAGGGCCAGTGATGATTGAAAAAATCAATACGCAAAAACATACCATTAACCAACAACCCATCCGACATCTTACTCAAACTACAACCCTAGAAAAATATCTCATTCGGTTTGAGAAACATTCGGTAAATTATAATTGTCCTAATCAAACCACCCTTATGACAAAAGACCACTTGATTGCGTTTCAAGGCAACATGGTTCCCGCGTACCGCTTCTTGGCTTGCGCGAATGGTGTAAAAAAAGTTAAATATAATGGTGAGCCTTTGTATAATGTGCTTTTAAACGAGCACGGCAAAATGACGGTAAATAATTTAGTATGTGAAACTCTCCATCCCGACAATGTTATTGCCAAACTTTATAACAGTAATTATAGCGCAGACAAACAACATTTTCTCATAAACCAATTAAATCGGTCTTTAACTGAAAGGGATTTACCAACGTATAAAAAAATAATTAATACATTACACACAACCTTTTAAAAACAACCTTTTTAGAAACAACCTTTTATAAGCGAAGCAAGTTAAAAAAGGTTGGACCAAAACACAGGCAGCATACGCATATTTTATTTTAACATTATTTTGTTATAATAAAATAAATAATATAGAAAAACAAGACAGGCGTACGCATTATGATTCCGGTTGAATTTTTGGTCCAACCTTTTCTTAAAAG
>Ga0209086_10003590_pt1 | contig 11716 bp, 13 predicted proteins | sample M_130207_XF_Meta_FD_187312 | JGI IMG/M metagenome (GOLD analysis project Ga0209086, IMG submission 187312) | Freshwater microbial communities from Lake Montjoie, Canada to study carbon cycling - M_130207_XF_MetaG (SPAdes) (version 2) | ecosystem: Environmental > Aquatic > Freshwater > Lake...
ATGTTTAAAAATATAGGAGATTTTAATAATATAAATGATTATTTATCATTATTTAATGCGGTTTTAATTACAGATTTATTTGTAATTTTATTATTAAACACAAGTGTCATTAAATCACAAGTTTTAAAGAAATGGTATTCACAATATAATTTATCGGCTGTTATTGCGGATGTATTAATAATATTAATTGGATTAATTATTACAAGAGCAATTTATTATTACATATTTGACAATTTTTCACTATTAAACTTTATTATTATAGCTGTAATAGTTCAAATTATTCATGACATATTATTCTATATTTTTTTTAGCAATATACCTAGAGGAGTAAATAAAATGCTTGATACATTCAAGGATTATGCAAATGATGTATCTTATAAAGCAATTTTATCTGATAGCGGAATGATTATAATGTCATGTTTAATTGCTTCCTATCTTGTAAATAAAAACACAAATACTAATATTATTGTATTAATTTCATTTGTATATTTGTTGCCATATTTATTATACAACTAATAATAAATAATATTATTCTTTTTACTTATTATAACTTTTAAAAATCTATATTTCAAATGTTAAAAGATTAAAAAAAATAAAATAAAAAAGAGGGTTTCCCCTCTTTTTTATAAAAGATGTTAGTTGCAAATAATTAAACAAATATAATAAATATTCTTACCTTTTAAGCGAAACTAATTTTGAAAACCTACAAATTAGACAATTTTAAATATAAAGCTATTATCCTATCTATCTATTTTTATTTTATTTTATTGTCTATCTATTTTTCTAACTACATCGGTTTACCAAGCCGAGTTGTCTACATATTCTTCTTTTTTAACAGTAGTAGTAGCTTGATCTTCTTCGTAATCGTATTCTTCGTCATCTGATTCAGGACAATCAACCCATCCATTCCAAGTTTTTACTATTTTTTGAGGAATTGTATTTTGTGGTTTCTCAGCAGCAGCTACAATTACTGGAACTGATTTTTCCACAGGCTTTGGCTTTGGCTTTTCCGTTGTTAATGCGTTTGCATACGAAAACACTGGCTTTACTACTGCTTCTTGAACACTTGATTTGGCTCCACCTAATACAGGAAATTGTTCATTCATAATAGTGATTACCTTTGTCTCTTCATCTGATTCCTCATCAGACATATCTAATACAGCATACGCATTTTTTGGTTTAACCGCTGTTGATTTTTGTTCTTTTTTTTGAGAATGTCGAATAGCACTTCTTTCTCTTTCTTCTGCTCTATCTTGGTTCTTATTTTTTTCCATCAAGACAGGACAAAATTTCACGGTGTGACCTGATTTGTAGCAGTATCGACATTCCAAGCTCAACAGCGTTGGACAAACTACTTTTCCATTAGGACCAGGTGCAGAGCGAACAAAGTGATTATTATACACACTTTCAGGCTTTCCTGCGTCGTGACAAACTTTGCAAAAAGGCTTATTGACGCGGTTGTTGTTGGTGCGAGTATTTGAGGACATTTTAATTAATTCGTTTGGTTTACTTGTTTCGATTCGATTTAATAACTTTTAAGCGTTGGTTTTAATAATAATATCTTTCACTTAATTATTTAAAAGCATTTCATTTTTTTTTAACTATTCGCATTTTCAAAAGGTTTATTTAAACACTTAAATTTTATAATTTTTTTTATTTAAAAATTGAAATGCTTTTGTAATTTATGCTTAATTAATATATTCAAAAATGCACTCTAATTTGTATTCTAATATGTATTTAAAATATAAAAATAAATATTCAAATAAACATCCTAATAAATATAAGCACAAACTTATTAGACGTGTAATTCCATTAGATGCAAATTTATCATCTATTTTAGGTAAGCGTAATTATAATAATACTTTTGGTCAAGATACCTATGAAGATAATAGATATGGACAACATATAGACTTAAAATATTTTGTAAATCGAATTGGACATGCGGTAGAACAAAAAAAATAAAAAAATATTAGGTTTATCTCTTTGAGATTTTATGTGCCTATGGCTACAACCTTTGTGACGTAATTAATTATTTTTTATTTTTTTGTATATCTATCTAGCTCCTAACTATATCTATCTAGCTCCTAACTATATCTATCTAGCTCCTAACTATATCTATCTAGCTCCTAACTATATCTATCTAGCTCCTAACTATATCTATCTAGCTCCTAACTATATCTATCTAGCTCCTAACTATATCTACTTATTCTTTGTCTTACTCTTTGTCTTGTTCTTTGTCTTGTTCTTTGTCTTGTTCTTTGTCTTGTTCTTTGTCTTGTTCTTTGTCTTGTTCTTTTTCTTCTATTATTACTTTTAGGCTGACGTATTGTAAATCCTCGGGCATATAGAACTCTTCAGGCTCGTCATCAGGTAAATGAGAATTTGTTAATATTCTTGTTAGTCGAGGTGGAGGTGGTAGTTCCATTTCTTCTTCTTCTTCTTCTAAGAATAGCTTTCTAGGAATTAGAGTCATTTTATTTGTTTCTTCATAGCAGTCTCCATTGCAACAAACCCAATAGCATTTCGAACAAGGCATTGGCATCACATAGTCATGAGGAGCTTCATACCATTGGAAATTTTGAAATGTATCATCTGTTATTATTTCTTCTTCTTCTTCTTCAAAGCATGAAATGTCACTTCGTTGGAAAAGTGGTGGAGGACCTAAATTAAACACATTAGACAAATTATTTGTAACGTTTTCAGTAATATAATCATTTTTGTTGTTCTCAATATTTGAATTCATTTTGTTCGCTTTTGTTTTAATAATATTTAATATCGTCTTTGTATAATTTATATCTTTCATATTATTTTTAAAAAGTATTTCAATTTTTTTTAACTATACATATTTTTATAATAATTATGATAAACACTTAAATTTTATAATTTATCTTTTTTCATCTTTTTCCATCTTTTTCCATCTTTAAAAAAGATGGAGTCAAATACTTATAATTCCATCTTTAAAGACTATGGGAAAAAAGTCCCACCATACCGAAGTATAGTGAGACTTTTCCCCTTCAGCACCTAAAACAAATTGGTTAGTTTTCATTTAAATAATAATATAATAATAAATAATACCTTTTTTCTGCATGTTGTGCTTTGGAACCTACAAATAAATAATTAGTAATATATTTTATTTATTATAATCTATCCTAATCTATTCTAATTTATTATAATCTATCTTAATCTATTCTAATCTATCCTAATCTATTCTAATCTATTTAATTATTGTCAATTGGAAGGGTTATGAATATTGGTGATGCGAATATTTAACCCATAGCTTGAACGACAGTCTTAGCAAGGCAATAGTTTCTTTCTTGGATTTTCTGCACAAATTTTGAATTGTTTTCTGCGAAATTACAGAACCAGTTTTCCATTTTAATCCTTTCATTCATTTCCCATTTATTCAAGTTTTCCTCATATGTCCAGATTTTTATTATGAGTTCTTCTATATCGTCGGCGTCAAGGTCTTCATTTTCAAGTGCTTTTATATTTCTTTCATATTCAAGAGTTTCGTTGAACATTTTTCTGCTGAGTCCATATCTCTTATAGTAAGTCCAATGTAGTTGCTCTTGTTTACGTTCAATTTCATATTCCTCAAGTGTTCTACATGTCTCTTTTTTTGATGCCATTCTACATGTCTCTTTTTTTGATGCCATTCTATTTTCGTATTTTTCGCACCAATTCTTTTTTTGGATTCTTTCCATTCGAGACAAGTTGTCATTACATTCTAACTCTTCTTTTTCGCGAAGATATTCTTGGTATTCTTCTTCTTCCACTTCCTTGAGATACGCTTCGTTTGAAACTTCATTGTGCCACTCTATATCATGCATATCCAAATATGCGTCTTCCTCTGCATACTCCATGTCTTCCAAGCAGGCTAGCAGATTTTCGTTTGAATTTATTTTGCGCAATTTTTTGGTTTGGGTTAATGGAATTTTGTTTGGCTTTGACTCAGGAACTCTAAACTTTGGTTTGTTTTGTTCTTCTAATTTGGTGTTCTTTTCAGTAGTCTCTTTTACGCGCTTTGCAACTTTCTCTTTTAAGAGCTTCTTGTGGGATTTCTTGTCTTTGGTCATTTTCAGTTGTTTCTTATGCGTTTTTGGATCTCTGATAAATTTTTGGTTTCCCCTACAAACAACAAGGTTATCATTCATAATAGTATTCATTTTTAAAATATTGATTTGGTTGATTGGTTGATCGCTTTGTAAATATTTGATATTGTTTTGTATAATTTATATCTTTCATATAATTTTATAAAAGTATTTCAATTTTATTTTACTATCCACATTTTTTAAAAATAGAATCAAACACTTAAATTTTATAAATATACTTTTAAATAAAATAGTTTATAAAATAAAATTGAAATACTTTTATAAAATTATAATAATAATATTAATATTTAAAAATCAATTATTAAAATGAATAAATTACCGCAAGCAGTTAAAAATTTAATTAGTGAGTTTAATGCAGAACATAGAGTGAAAATGAATATTGTTTTTCAAGAGTTATTAGCTGAAAATGTATGCTGGTATTGTGATACAATTATTGAAAATAATAGATTAATTCAATACATAATGTTTCAGAGATATTCGTTCTGTTGTTTACGTTGTGCTACAGATGGTGAAGAAATTATTCGCGAACATGCAAACAATTAAATCTCAACTTTAAAATTTGTGAATGTAAAAAAAGAGGGTTTCCCCTCTTTTTATAAAAGATGTTAGTGAATAATTAAACAAATATATAAATAATATTACCTTTTATAACTGGAACATGCTCTTTGTATTTAAAAACCTACAAATAGTAAACATTTGTTAACTTAAATATAATTATCCTAATTATTCTAATTTATTATTTTATCTATTTATTATTTTAAAATCTATTTTTTTTAATTAGCATTAGCATCTTCTGTTTTCACGTCTACGGTTGGTTCTTTTTCCTTTGGTTCTTTTTCATTTGATTCTTTTTCCTTTGGTTCTTTTTCCTTTGATTCTTTTTCCTTTGATTTAGTTTGCCGTTTCTTTTTTGTAATTTGTAAACAAACACCTCCATCCATTTGAGTATTAACTATTCTTTCAATTGGATATGATGTTAATTCTTTTTCTCTTTTCTCATTATTCTTATTTTCTGCATCTTCTTTTTTTGTTTTCTTGAAATTTTCTTGCCCTTTAGGTTTATACTTGTCTTGTCCTATATCTCGGTTGTATTCTCTAGGTTTTTGATTGTAATCTCTAGGTCTTCGATCATCATAATAGCCTCGATCTTGTTGGTCTCTAGGTCTTCGATCATCATAATAACCTCGATCTTGTTGGTCTCTAGGTCTTCGATCTTGTTGGTCTCTAGGTCTTCGATCATCATAATAGCCCTGATCTTGGTCTCTAGGTCTAGAATAACGGTCATACTGATGTGGCTTTGTATCAGCTTTTTTATTTGGTACTACTGACTCTTTCTCTTCATCATCAGACTCAATAATAAGCATAACCTTCTTTTTAATATGAGTCTGAGTCTGCTGCTGTTGTTTGGGTTTTTGATTAGGCTCTCTGTAAGCAGAAACCTTCCAAAACCAAGGGTCGTCATAAATTATTTTTATATCTTTGCCATTTATCAGCCTTTCACGCGCAACTACTGCATTTCCTTCTGAAAACCACCTTTTGAAGTGAATGAACACACGATTAAATTTGTCGCCTTTTTCTGTAGTTTTGCTGACAATATCAACGCGCTCAATTTCGCCCAAGGTCAACTCGTCAAATATCTTTCGGATACGTATTTCATTAATATTTGGATACACTCTTGGAATGCATAAGCTGGGAACATTGGCTGGTAAAATTCTGAAATCAATCGCATTTGCATTAATAGTCTCGGTATTAGTATTCATTTTTAAAATTTCGAAAATTTGATTAATCAGTTTATTTATTTAATATATTATTTATTTATTTATAAAAAGCATTTCAATTTTTTTTATAAATACACATTATGAATTAAATACTTAAATTTTATAAATACACATTTAAAAAAGGTTAACCTCTTTGAGGTTTTATGTGCCTCTTCGGCTACAACCTTAGGATTATAATTAATTAAAAGTTATTCTAACTTAGTAAATCTATACACTAATAATATCTATACACTAATAATATCTATACACTAATAATATCTATACACTAATAATATCTATACACTAATAATATCATTAATAATTTTTCTTTTATTATCTTGCACGGAATTAACGTAATTGTCCACTGTCCTTGTCTCTACCTCTTGTCCTTCGTCTTTAACAAAATTGTTCATTTCAAATCTAGTAACGGTTACTTCTTTCGTCTGCCCAATCCGATGACATCTAGCGATAGCTTGTTCTTCAATAGCCGGATTCCAATGCGGACTAACAAAATAAATCTCACTGTAATTTTCTTGTAAATTTAATCCCTCGCATCCTGTTTGAATCTGCAAAATAAGCACATCATTTTTGTCATTTAAAATATCCGCGCGTTTTTCGTTACTAATCCTGCCATCAAATGTCGCAATTTTTTTAATTTTGTTTGCACGTAATCTTGATGCAATTTCGTCGATTTCTTCTCTAAAATGACAGAATACAATTTTTCCATTTCCATTGTCTTTATTTTCCAAAATTTTATTAATAACCGAATCCATTTTGCTGCTGTATTTTAATGCTTCTCCATATTTTTTGAAATCAAACTGAACACCTATCTGAATTAATTCTTTTATTGCTGGTATCAATAATTTGGGTAAAATACAAGACTGACGTGCTCTCAATAATAAAGACAACATCCCTTTTTCACCAAGCATCCTAACCATAGCTTGTCCTTTATGACTAGAAACATTACTAAAACTCAATGCAGAATGAATTTCTTCGGATAATTCCATTTCTTTCTTATTGTTCCAATCAACAATATTTTTATCAAAAACAACATCCGGAATTTGAATACCAACCTGTTTTTTAGTTCGCTTTAAAATAAATGAACGAGCCAATGGAATCAAGTTTTCTGAATCAGTATAAAAACTAGCGGGCAAACCAAGTATGGAACACAAGTTATAGAAATCACTCTTTCTGTTTTGAATTGGGGTTCCGGAAACAAGCCACCGAATATCAGCTCGAAGTAGCTTAACACTAAAATAGCACGTATTTTTATTTCTCAAATGATGCGCCTCATCAAATACAATACGTGACCAATGAATTTTGTGTAAAACACTACTTTCTCCAGCTTTCAATTGTTTTTTCGTCATGGTAACGGCTCCATAGCTGGTGATAACAATCGTTGCCTTTTTAAGTTCATCTTCACATACTTTCTTTTTATTTTGACCATGATATACAAGTGCTTTATGTCCAGTAGTGCGATATATTTGAAGAACCCATTGATCGATAAGAATGGGGGGCAACACGATTAACGTTCTTTTCACATAATTTCCTACAAAAGTTCCAATCATCATAATAGTCTTACCTAGTCCCATCTCATCTGCAATAAACCCACCGCGAACACCACAATGAGTATTACCAAATAACTCATTTTTCAAACACCATTTAACTCCATCATATTGATATTGTTTTTTGTCCATATTAGAATATTCCAAATATTTATCAAAAAGAGCCATACGATGCTCTAACTCATTAGGAATATTAATGATTGACATTTTCAGTTTTTAATTTAAATAATAATCGGGTTTTCTTTAAAGAATAATATTAATGCAAAATACAAATACAAATAAAAATAAAAAGCATTTCAATTTTATTTTATAGACTGATAGTTTGTATAGAACTAAAATAATATAATAAATAAAATAAAAAAGAGGGTTGCCCCCCTTTTTTATAAAAGATGTTAGTGAATGATTAAACAAATATATAAATAAATATTCTTACCTTTTCTTGGAATCTTGGAACCTACAAACAATAAACATTAGTTAACTTTAAATATAATTATCCTATTTTATTTATCTATCTATTATTTTTAATTAGTTGACTATGGTTATTGGCTATTATTTGGCTATTATTTGACAATTTAGACTCTTTTTGATATTTCTCTAGTCAATCTCTCTACTTCTGCTTCAATAAATGTATTTTCAATTTCCGGACCATCTTGTGTTCTTTGCTTTTCTACAAATACAAATTCTAGTTCTTTTAGAGCTAGTTTGATTTCTTCACTGATAATTGCTAGGCCACTATAAGGATCTGCAAAACTGTAAAGTTTTGTTTCTAGCATTATTTTTGTTTTTGTCAGCGCCTTTACAATAAACATTTCGGCGATTTCTTCGTGTGCTTTCACTTTATATTGAATCTTTCGCATTAGTTCGCTTTCTGTTAGCTGATGGTTAACTACTTCACAATCGCACGTTAAATTTTCTTGCAGTTTGTTTTTGTCTTCTTTGGTAATCTTGCCTTCATTGAATGCTTGTTTAATATCTAGATATTCCATTAGTTTACATTCGCAGAAACTGTTTGTTTGTTTTGCAAAGATATCAAATTGTTTTTTCTGCTCTCGAACTAGCTCAGGCATGTTGGTTTCGCTGTATTCATTTAACGCTTCCAAAAGCACTTCACTATAAGTATATGCTTCGTCTTTTTCTAGGTCGTTATGCTGCATTCCGGTTGGCAAAGTTGAACATTCTTGGACAAAATTACCCGTTGTTAAGTTTTGTATGTTGAACTTTTCGGTTTTAAAGAAGGATGTTCCGTGATGTTCCCAACGATCAAAAGCGTGAAGACATTGCTTATGTTTGGGTAAGACTCTAATCATCTTGCACATATCTGTATAGTCGTTTAGTTGCACAAAACCGGAGTCTTCTTTTTCGCCATCTTTTTTCGCTTCTTTGCAGTAAATTTGAATTGATTGTCTGAAATATTTTTCTTCTGATATTCTTTTTCTAAAAGGTCCTTTTTCATGACGAGTTAAACCTGTTTGAACAGCAATAGCAGGTAAATTAATAGTTAATTGGTTAGAGTTCATTTTTGTAATTGATTCGCTTTTAATATTTAAATATCTTTTTTATAGTTTATACATTTAATTTATTTTAAAAAAGCATTTCAATTTTTTTATTAATCTATCTTTTTTTATAAATACTTAAAATTTATAAATTCACATTATAAAGTTAAGTATTAAAAATGTTAAATGTTAAATGTTAAAATTTATAAATTTTAAGTATTCTTAATAATCTTTATATAAATAAAAAAAATGAAATACTTTTTTATTTATAGTTTATATTATAATTATTACAAAGCAACTTTAAGTTTTCAAACAAATTATTAAAAGCGATTTCTAAACCTTAATTTACTTTACTTTGTAGGAAAATGCCCTGCCAATTTTGCAAATCCGTTACTCATACGCTGAAGAAGTGCGATTCTGAGATTGCTCAAAATATGTTTATGGATGTTATTTTGTTTCATATGGAGCATCCTTTCAACATTACTCAGCAAATAGCGTATCTTAAGCGCTATACAAAGCCTCAACTTGCCGTCATAGGTAGCAAACTTCAGACCTATATGTCAGGAACAAAAAAAGACCTCATATGTTATATTATTGAAAAGTTGTTTTACAGTCGAACTGCTTCATATATGTTATCAACGCTAACGGCTGAAAATATGGTTGACATTGATTTTGAGTATGTCAATATGTATCCTTTGGCAACACAGAACGATTCTTTAGAATCTAGAATAATTCGGATGTTTGAGTCTTTCTATTTTACTGCATATAGCGTAGCAAGACGTGGGTTATCATCGAATGACTATGCTCGTAGGGTAAGAATCTCACTTGGATTAAATCCTGTAGCACACGAATCTAAAATTCATTTGAAGAAGCTGGATTTTCAGGTTGATATCGATGCGTTATTACTTGTTCAGGATTGCATGATTTGTTGCGTTGAAAAACCAAATGCACGTTTAGGTTGTGGTCACGAATATTGTGTTGAATGTATATTTGGAACTGCTAAGGTAAGAAATAAATCGTTTATTACATGTGCTATGTGTAGAGCGGAAATCAAATCGGTTCAAGTTGGAGCAGATGAAATCAAGGCGGACTTTTTACAAAAAATATCGACAGTTTAAAAATATAGATTAGAATATAGATTATAGTTATATCTTTACTACGTTATTAGCTAGGATAGATTTACTACATTATAAAAAAGGTTCCCATAAGGACTGGTAAAATTCAATCCCATAAGGGAAAGAGTCATCCTTTTTTATTTATTTTATTTTTTATTTAATAATTTTCAATAAACTCTTTAAATCCAGTTGCCTCATTAGTATTATTATCAATATTTTGAACAATACTTTTCAATTGCATTATGTTATCTGTTAACAAAAAATAACCATCGCTTCCATCATTTTTTTTATGTACATTTCTAATATCATCTGGTAATAATTTTGGATTGTTAAAAACCAAAAATAATTCTTTAAAATTTAATGCAACATTATGATGAACAGAAATTAATGATTTGTAAAAATTATGTTTTTCTGTTTCATTTAAAAAATGTATTAATGGGCAATTAGATTTACTATTTATTTTTGTATTAATATAATTGCAAATAAAAAACTGACTAGATGACATAATAATAACAAATAATATCAAAATGTTTTTATATAGAAATAAAATTGATTTTAGTTTGTAAGTATAATAAGTATACTAATTAAATACAATAAATACAATAAATACAATAAATACAATAAATACAATAAATACAATAAATACAAAAATGACAAATATTTATAAGCAATTTTTAGTTAATAACATTTCATGTTTACCAAAAGACATTGCAAATTTAGTCAAAGACTATTTATTTTATGATCACATAGAATCAAAGCAACGCAAGTGTGCAGCCAGATTAATAAGTAGTCTAATATTTAATAAACAAACTATTCATATGCCATGGTATTATGATGATGCATTAAATATCTTTGTAGGTAGTTCTGTTATGGTATTTATTAAAATTCGTTGTATTTATAATATAAACAAATTTAATGTATTAATGTGTCTTACTTTTTGTGAGCTGTGTGGTAACTATATGGAATGTGACAGTATGGATACAGATGACATACCATTACATATTAAATGTAGATGTTAATAAAATAAATAAGTTAAATAATTAATAAAAATAAAATTGAAATGCTTTTTAAAAAATAAATAATAAATATAAACTTACAATTATTATTTATACAAAATGAATAACCTACTGAATATGTTACCTCAAACTATTAAAAATTTAATTGGTGAATTTAATGCAGACCATAGAGATCAATTGTATTATGTTTTACAAGAGCTGATAGAAAAAGAATATACGTGCTGGTTTTGTGATGATGTTATTTTAAATAATAGGCGAGTACGTTATATAATGTTTAAAAAATTTGTATTTTGTAGTTGTCCAGATTCTAGGTGTAGTTCTGATGGGGAAGATTTGATACGTGAAAATCAATTATACTTATAAATATTTTACTAGATTAAAAAGTTATAAAAATTTATTAGGCTCAGGTTTATCTTCATTTATAAATGTATCTTATAATTTTAGTCTTAGAATTCAATTAAAGAGAGAAATAGTTAAAAATTAAGTTAGTTTATAATTAATTAATAATTTCATATTTTTTATTTATTCCATATTTTTCAAATCTATTAATAATTGTTTCGTGTATACTCTTTTTTTTAGAGATTATTTTTCCACATGTATTAATCATTAAATCATTTTTTATTAATCCACCGGTTGTTTTGTATGCTTTACAATTCCA
>Ga0209086_10003594_pt1 | contig 11705 bp, 9 predicted proteins | sample M_130207_XF_Meta_FD_187312 | JGI IMG/M metagenome (GOLD analysis project Ga0209086, IMG submission 187312) | Freshwater microbial communities from Lake Montjoie, Canada to study carbon cycling - M_130207_XF_MetaG (SPAdes) (version 2) | ecosystem: Environmental > Aquatic > Freshwater > Lake...
ATGACTTTGATTTTCTCGAAGCTATTAAGGACTACTCGAAAGATTGCAACCTAGCTGAGAGTTTCTTTACAGTCAATGCAATCTGTGATATCTCAGTCGCATTCTGGAAGGCTTATATTCAGGAGTCGAAGAAGATGGAAATGCTTTTCGTGTCTGCAGAAGAGGTTAATGCATATATGCTTGATTTTTTGCGGAAATGGGGGCCGTTTGAGTGGCATAAAAATCGAAAGTTTTCGATAATTAAACGCTTCTTCAATGAGATCATGCATAGTATCGCTCTTCTTTCAGCATGTTTTACTGACAATCGGACACGAGACATTCCCAAGCTCGTGAATGTATCTTTGGTAATAATTCACAAGGTTTTGAGTAGATTTGGACTAGTAAATTCAGGTCCCGATGATGAGTTTTTCCAAATAATTGGAAGATGTTTGAAATTTCCTTTTGTTGAACTCGGATCTGAAGAGTATGAAATGAAATCTGTTATTGATGAAATTGATCTTATGGACGACGAATCATTCAAAAACCTCTGCTATCGTGCAGGTATTTCACAAGATCGTCCAAAAATTTTGAACATTCTCATGAAGATGTATAAGAAGGAGAACCTCACGCGGTCTATTCATATTCTAAAAATATATATCAACAGTGGGAAATCATCATGTCTATGTCTCTTCATGCTATTGATGCTCTTGCTTAGCCAAACCGCTGTATTCATGACGCCATGTCCGAGTGAAATTATCAACTTTTTTTCTGGAATAAAATCCCAGATCGAGAACATTATTGCGTATGAATCTTTCAAGAAATTGAATAAAGACGACGAATTCAAAAAGTATATCATTAAATTGATTCAGCGTCTTGACAATCTCCACGTATTTGATAGTCCTCTCTCATTTGATCAGAGACTGGATCCTTCTTTAATGTACATTTTTGTATTGAGTCCAACTCCGGCAAACATCGCATGGATTTACGGAAACAACTTTGATATGCTTGTTTTGGATGACGTTTGTTCTGCAGATATTATTACTGAACATGTTTCCGCCAGAAATGTTTCCGCTCCTGGGGCCGGATGTCTGATCATAGTTTCAGGAGCTGATGTTGATGTTAAAAAGTTCAAACCAGCGAATTTTAATGGATACACCGTATCTACTCATGAACTGTCCAAACCTATGAACATGAAGGAAAAGTGGGATTCTGCAATGTATGCCAGAGAAAAATGGAGTTTCAGAGCCTTACAACACATTTTCCCGGATTCAAATCAGGTAAAACGTGGTAAAGGTAAATTGAAATATAGCGATCTCATAGAATTATTTCAAATGATTGGGATTGACGTCAAAGGAGACGTCAAGGTGTCTCCAAACTCGATTTGGAACTTCAACAAGATCATTGGGTTTCTGAAATACATCGCAGTTCACCCGACTTCGGCAGTTGAGAAATTTAATTTTCTAATTCAAAACGCGATGAACGTTGACCTAAATTCAAAAATGGAAGAACGTGGAAAGTGTATTTTGTATGATACGGGAAATGAGGCAGATTGTATTTCATCACTAGTGAACAGCGTTCTAAGAGTCGAAGAGACTACTCGTGTTACTCGTGTTACTCGAACTTTGTCAAAGGACTCACATGATAAGAAACAAAATGATTTTGATCCTGATTCCAATAAAGAAGGCGATTCAAATCCCCGATGTGGAAGTGGTGCAATCAGTACGAATACTGATAAGAAGAAGGATAAGGATATCAAGAAAGAGCTCTCTAATTCACGCGCCAGCGTGGATATTGAGGGCAAATTCCATGTTTTGAACCCAGATGTTAAAACACGACTGGCGACTATGAAAGATATCACTCTTAAAACACAGTTTTATAGGACCTCACAAAGGTTCACTCCGTCCAAAATACAAATGACGAAGTTTAAGTTGCTAGTCAGTGGACTGAATCTCTCAGATGAATTAAAAACTGCATTAATCGAACTTTTTACTGATGGATGTAGTCGGCTTTCTCTGATGTTTTCACAAGAATACAATGATTTCGTGGCAGATGTTTTCAGAAAAAATGGCCTTTGGAAGATCTCAACAAACTACTCTTTAAAGTCAATGAATCTTGGGAATGTGACAGAGGTCCGTGTGAAGAGTTCAATTTCTGAAAGTGATGCGGGCCAACTTGCTGGGCGCATGGAGCGACCAGGGGGCGGGATATTACTTGATTTGTTGGAAAAAGGAAGATTTGTTGTGAACGTGTTTGATCTTGCTTTTAAGGATGACACAAATGGTCTTCATGGTGGAGTCGCTGGCTTGAATCTAGACTTCGCGTCTGTTAGTGAGCTCGCGACACAGCTTAAAATTCCAGAGATTGGCAAAATACTTCAAGAAGTTATGAAGAACGTTTTTGGAAAATGTTCTTCAATATTTCCCAAAGTCTTTCAAATATCTGTTGAGAAACTCATTCTATCAGCGATATTTCGAGGATTTCATAAACACATGTACTTAACGGAAAGAAATGTTTTACCGGAATCTTGCGCTTGTGTTATTGCGAATGCGTTTTGTCCATCAGGGAACTTGTCAATAAAGGCTTCTTCTACGTCTATTTCTGATGTTCTGAATGATCTCTTTAAAACATCATCTGATCAGATGGTGGATTTCTTTGGTGAGCGTGCGCATTTTATGCTCATTCTTTCTGCGACAAAAGTGTCTGAACTTCAAGGTATTGACACACTTGGCCTGATTGACAATTTTATAGACGAACTGTCCAAGATGTATCACGTACTTGAATGTGCATTATGTATTGTCTCTATGACGACTCCGATTTTGAATGGTATGAAGCGCGTGTTCCAAGAAAGAATGATCATCATTTTGACGATCCTTAAAAAGACATTCGACCATCTTCGAAAGCTAATCGTTACTTTTGAAACAAAGAGATCGAATATGCGCCGTAATCTCGAAAATAGTGAGGTGAAGTTCGGTGCAGTTTTTTGTGAACGTTCTGTGGATCAGGACGGTGTTAAGTTTGCGAGTTTTGCAAGTTCTATTATTGACAGTCTTTCTGACCGGTCTGTTCCGTTTAGTAATATGATGACAGACCTTAAACTCTTTATGTCCTTGCACGAAGAAAGCCCAATCATGGAGAAAATAAAAAGCTTTTGTGTAAAACTCCAAAAAATTGATGGTTTTCGATTGTCGTTTTTTAAACGTTCATCGGAGTTGAAATTAGCTCATGATCTCCTCTGTGACAAACGTAATAAGATCATTATTGAACTTAGATGTTTAAAGCTTCGCTCATGGGAAGTACGGAATTCAACTGGGAAATCTTTTGGTCTGTTATCTATCTTTGCTTCATTGAAGAAAACACCGGATGGCAGTGTTCATCTCTGTCGTCCGAGTGGTATATCTAAACATATTCTTGAGTTTGGACCTGAGATTTCTCAGTTATATGATAAACTATGTGATGTTATTGTGAGAGCTGGTTTTCTTCAACCATGTCAGTGCAAACGTCCAAATGCTGAGAATAAAATTTCATTTGAGTCATTTAATGCGTTAAATAACGCAATCGCCGAATTTAACAAATCTGACGCTCATCAATACAAGCTTGTATCTGGCATTTCGAAAGTGGAAGATGATGTGCGTTTTAAGGAACTTTCATTGAAGAATGAATCTACTCTTGCGGAGTTGTCTGTGAATATTGACGATCTTCAACAACAGATAACCGACGTTCATGAAGAGTTCAACTCGAAGATTCGGCCTCTTCAACATTTTACAAGAATGGGCTAACCCATTTTGATTACTTTTATTTCCTCCGTCGAGAGTGAAAAATTATAAATATTTAGAACTTAACAATTTTTTTTTATTCATTTAATTATGTATCAGAACTTCTGGCCCTATGCACTTTTTGTGGTTGTTGCCCTTGTTTCAATTCACTACCTTTCATGTAATTGCATGACCAAAGATTTCAGTATGGTTATGACATTCCTTGCCTATCTCGTTGTTGCTTACATCGTTGCAACCTCCATGAGACACACCATCATCTATACCCAAGATGACAGAGAGAAATCCGTCCGCCTCTCGTTCGACTGTTTAGTCGGCCTATTCCTCCTCGTAACCGCCTATTGTAAATACAGTGGCAAACTTATGAGTATCCCAATTGTCAATATTCCCATGCATCTTCTTGAAAGTGGAGCTAAGACTATTAAGAGCGTTTATAAATAATTTTTTTAAAATTTAGACAATTAGATGAAATGAATGTGAGTTCATCTAATTATAAAGAATTTGAAGAATATTGTCGCAAAAACAACAGTTGTTGTTGTGATGATATAAATTCAAAATTAGGTAAATACTTTATCGACTGGTCTCAATACCAAAAGAAGTTTTTATACAATACGAGCTCAATCATCATCCCATTTGCGAAGAAACTCGTCCAGATTATCAACATGCCAGTATTTAATAAGATTGCATTTATCTTACCGTATATCATCAATGAAGCAGTCGTTGTCGGAAGCGGGCTCAAATCCGAAGAGGTATATGTAAAATACGTCTTACACTACTTTTCACGGAAATGTATTGAATTTGACGCATTTGTTATCGAGAATAAAATGGAGAGGGGGGATAAACTGTTGCGGGACTATTTCGTGAATTGCTTCGTCATCCTTATGGGAATGAACATAGGGAAAATAAAAAACTTCGAATTATACGACTACCTAACGCGACTGTGGGTCATTGTCGAAAGCGGTTGGGGGGGTCGCGGGGGCGGGAACGCGGGTGGGGGATGCATGTGGTGGAATGAATCCGCGCACTTCTTTGCGGGGGAAACCGTCGTGGGATTTAGTAAAAAGAACGTTGTCGGTAAATGTATCGCCGGTATTAAGAAAAGTTGCGACCGGAGTGTGTATAAAAAAATAATACGGAGGCTTCGCGCGATGTTTGCGCAGTTCTATGGGGAGGTGTCTAGGGGTGCTTCCGCAGTTGAGCGCAATTTTATGAAATCAAAAGCGGCGATGAATATATACATCTACGCCCTCGATATTGACCAATGGAAAATCGACGTTATTGAAGGAAAAAGGCGGGATGATGAATTCATGAAAATATACGACGCGACATGTTGCGCAATAAAGCTGATTGACGACTTGACGGATATGCGGGTCGACCGTGAGATGGGGAAGGCTAATATAGTTAACGCGTCGGAATACCGGATTGGAATAGCTAACTACGTGATAGACACTTTCGATAAATACGGGGAATTATCCAAACACTTCATAATGATTTGTATGACGATGATATTACACTACCAACAAAAAGAAATTAGCGATGATTTAAATGTAAAATGCGACTTCATCAATTTGGGGAAATTCAACTTTGATAACACTATGGACCTACTACTCAACCGCGATTTTTTGATGAAATGCTTCAAAATATACGCGACCCATAATATCCTGATTTCGTAAAAATTGATGGGGGAAATGTTTAAAATTTATCTGTTTATGCTTAATACAAAAATGAACAGAGAGAATATTAATCAACAAACTCTTAATTTTGAGTCTCCTCCGAGGAGTTTCTCATTTGAATCTCCTTCTGATATGAATTTATCTCCTTCTGATGAGACGCCATCTCCTCAGAAAAGATCGGTCTCTCATACAGGGATTTCGGAGAGTTCTCCACCAAAGAGAGCAGCTCCTTCTCCGAAAGCATTCATCATGAATTGGGCTTCACCAGATCCTCAAATAACAAAGTTTGCGGTTCCAGTTCCTGATTTTCTGAAAACGCTATCTTCATCCGAAATTAATGTTCTTTCGCCTATCCTTCCAAGTCAGCCGATAAAACCTTCTTCGGAGAAGAAAATTGGAGAGGGCTCATCGGCGGAAGTCTTTAAGATGGAAGGTAAAGAAAAGGTACGGAAGGTATACCGTCTTGGAACCAACGGAAATAACCGCGGGACTCGCAAACACATTGACAACAAAGATTTGTTGAAGATGTTGTCTGCTTTTAACCGATCTCATGGGAATCCTCAATGCGCCCGTGTAGACGGGATCACCATCTTCAAAAATGGTGATATTTGGGAGATGAATGTAGAGCAAGAGGAATGCTCTGCTCTTACTGACAAAGATGTTCAGAGGTATCTCAGATGCATCATTTCTCTCTTGCGGGATTTTATTCCAATAGGCCAAGGGCAATTTGCTCCGACTGACTTCAAGAAAGTTAACTTTGGTGTTGATGGAAATGGAGAAGTCGTTTGGATCGACTTTGACTTCAAGAAACACGAGTTCGGCAATGTTCCAGACTTGTGTTTAAGTGGAGAGTTCATCTTCAACGGGAAGAATAATAAATTCCAACGACTTCTTTTGAGCATATTGGACTTCTTTCTTGAAGTCAACAGCGAACGCAAAGAGGCTTTTCGAACCTTGAATGATCAGAAGAGCCTTCTCCAAGGTCTTGGTCTGTTAGACTCTGACAAGTCTATTGCCGAGACTACAATTGAGGACTTCCACAAAATTCTCACAAAGATCGGTCTTTGTGAGGAAGATATTGACTTCCTCGTTGGAGTCATGACCCCTCCTTCTTCCCAGTAAAAAAATTTGTTTTTTTACCTGTCGATTAGAAGGAGTTTAATTATATTATAAAAAGTTCTGCTTAGCGTATCCAATAACCGAACACGCAATCCTCTTCCCCGCATTCCCCGTCTTCAAACTCTCCGCATTTCCCCCCTTCCCACAATCATCCTCATCCTCATGAATGATTAAGCCACGCCCAATTATATTCGACTTCGTCCCCCGCAACTTGATAACACTATCGCAAAAACTATATTTGGCCTCCCCCTTCGGGTTCGTCTTTATATTCCCCAAATCACCCACATGGCGAACCTTCGAATTCGGGCACCCGTGTGTTTTGTTAAAAGGATTAAAATGCGCACACATACTCGTGCATTTATCACTCAAATCCCCCGCCTCATGGACGTGAAAACCGTGTAGTGAGTTGGGTCTTAATCCCATGATGTTAAGTTCAATCTTGACCTGATTATTCTCCAAATCCTCTGTAAACTTAACGATACCATGTATGTTTGTTGGGTCCGTGAAAACGGCGATTGCGTGAACCGGCTTAGTTGGATCCATTATTATTATTATAAAAAAGGAATTAAATATTCGATTAATACATAATTCATTTTAGTAAAAAGAAAATATAGATAAGTTTTATTTAATAAATAATATGTATTGATATAAATATCTTTGATATTTATATATATGTATAAAGAATTAGTCTCCGATTATCTAAATGAAAATAAAGGAATTATAACTGGCTTCATCCTCATAACTCTCCTAACATTCCCCATAGAAAGTATAGCAATCCCTGAGTTATACGGGCGCCTCTATAATACTGTTTCAGGCGGGAAGGCAACCCCCGAACTCCTCCGGCGAGTCGGTAAAATAATCCTATTCATCATCGGCGTATGGCTATTCATCCAAGTATTCTACTATATCAAAAACTGGCTCATCGGTAAAATCCTTCCCACATATTTAGAATTTACCCGTCGCGTCCTTTTCACCAAAATAATCGAAAATTACGAAAATAACTACCAAGATATCAAAATATCCAAAAATATCAACCGACTATTCAATCTAACCCGCGATATGAAAGACGTCTTCTTCTACGTAGCAACCTGTCTCATCCCACTTGCGCTTACAATTGGAATCGTCAACATATACCTCTACTTTATAGACTGGAAAATTGGGCTCATCGCAACAATATCAGTCGCTATTATGGCTATTGTATCCTACTTTTTCAGTGTGAAAATTATAGAGATTTCCGCGATTCGTGAAGGGAAATTCCTAGATATGTCCGAAAGAATTCACGATAGTTTCGAAAATCTGATGAATATATACCTCAATAACGAAAAAAATAAAGAACTCCAAAAAACACAAAGCGCCCAAAATGAACACACTGACTACTACAATAAACAACTCGACCTGATTAATAATATGCAGATATCCACTTGTGTAATGTCAGTTATCATGTTCTCAATCATTATCGGAATCGCCTATTACAACTTTGCCAAGGGAATATTCACGCCCCAGCGATTCATCACGGTCAGTCTCATCATTATCTACTTTCTCGGATTCCTCATTAATATAAACAGCTGGACCCCCGAACAACTAATGAATTTAGGTATTCTTAAAAACTCAGAAGAGTTTTTGAATGATATACTCCGCTCGAAAAATAATAAATATGTGAAAAATCCGAAATTGAACGGGGATATCATAGTTGATAATATATCATATTCTTACGGAGGTGGCGGAGGTGGTGGTGATGTCGCAGAAAGTAATAATCTGGCTATATTTTCGGGATTCTCTCTTACAATCAAAAAGAATGAAAGAGTCGCAATTATCGGACAAAGCGGTTCCGGAAAATCGACCCTAATGAAACTACTACTCGGGCTCCTTCCCATAAGTGGAGGGTCTATTACGATTAATAAAGTCCCCATACAAAAAATCGAGCCAGAAGTATTGCGAAGTCATATCAACTATATCAACCAAAGGACCCAATTACTTAACGGGACCGTGCTGGACAATATGAAATATGGAAATAAAATCGATGATAAAAAACTAATCGACCTTGTCAAAAAATACGGGCTAGACGTCAATTTTCAAAATCTCGAAAAGGGGCTTATGTCGGACGTCGGAAATCAAGGGAAATCGATGAGCGGTGGTATGCAGAAAATAATCATGAATGTAAGAGGTATCTTGAAAAAGGGGAACGTCATTATATTTGATGAACCACTCGCTGGTCTAGACGCTATTACGCGGAAAAAGATGATTCGTATGATTGACGATATGACCAAGAATAAAACACTAATCGTTATCACTCACGACAAAGAAATCCTCGGAATTATGAACAAAACAATCAATCTTCAAGAAATAAAAAAATAGAATAAGAACTACACCTTTTTAGATTTAGATAACATAATCCTCTTATAACCAAACATCTTGAAGTCCCACTTATACATATGATATACCATATCCGCCAATTCCTGTGTATAATAAGAAATCAATGTTTTACTACGCTTCCGGCTATTTATATGTGGAAGCATCATCGTATCTGGTAAATCATACTTCTTCTTGAAAACCTCAAACTCAGTCGATAAATTCTCGAACCGGAGGACCTCATCCATCCCATTCGTGCCGTTCTCATTAATAACAAACTCCCACTGCGGTAATATAACCACGAACGGATCAACATTGTGCCGGTAATAATTGTCCAACTCAGCATATACCCAATTAATGAATTGTGTAAATGTCAATTTGTTTCCCAAAAAATGATAGGCGCTTATCATCCTGTCATACGGATTCCGGACTATACAAAACTTGACAAAATCTGAGAGCTTTTTCTTCTTCTTTAAATAAGTCTTTGGTTTGCGATATATGTCCAAATACGTCAAATGATGTAAAACCTTTTGACCCCTTATCCCCCACAGATTTTTGATATCAGTCATAAAAATACTGACGAGTCCAAAGACGAAACGGCGCCAATCACGATTCCGCATCGAACCAACCATCCACCTCGAAAATTTAGTATCCTTAAAAATAGTATGTATAACAAAATCGAGGGAGCGATGTCGGCCAAGCAACATCTTCTCTATTGAGGACCCCCCAGCCTTCGGTATATGAAAGAAGAGTAAATTTTTATAAATCATGTGAATGGTTGCTTGTTTTATATTAGATTTGATTTTTTATATTAGGATGAATTTGAAAAAATTGATTAAAATAGAGATGAATTTATTTGGTATTCTAAAAATGGAAAGAAAAGATACTACTGAAACTATAACTTCAACTTTTTTAGAAACTGTCTATGATGATGGTGGAAAAGTCTTTGTTGAGGGACAAAGAGAAGAAAGACGTGAAAGACAACTGCGAACCATCGCGGATATTCAAAATGAAATGAAGGTCATATGTTGGAGCTCCGCATTACCATCTGACCATCCAGACAGCAGTTTCTTTCGCGAGGGACAATGTCCAAAATGCTCATTTTGTAATGAAGAATTTCATTTCTTACATTACACTTCCAGTTCCGGAGAGACTGGTTATTGCATAAAATGCTATCTTGACCGATTCTGTGATGTTTCCGATAACGAAAATGTTTTTCAAGTGGTTATCAAAAGTACGGGTCGTGTCCTCATTGAAATAAGAAATTCTTAAAAGAACAACTGTTTTTTAAGAACGAATTCTTAAATTATAAACTATAAACTACAATAATGACTTGTAATACGAATGAAGCGAATCCTGCTGTAATTGATTCATATTACTTCGAGGAATCTTACTCTCCACTATGTTTATTGCTTCGGTTGATGATTTACGATGTTTATATATAATATATGCACAGGCCCCACTATTACTACGCCCCTTCCCACTATAACAATGTAATAATATCTTGGCGGATGGTTTCCATTCGAGATAATAATCAATAGTATCATTCATCTCCTTGTAATTTGAAATAGTGAGAGGATTGTAATCAACAGCCGGTATATGATGATAGCTTATATGAGGAACATCATTTATCCAAGCTGTCTCTGTAATGCCGACCTCATCTTTGTCCAAAAAACTAATAATTAAATCAAACTGACGAATTATTTGATGATTGCGCTCTCTTGGTAAATTAGAAACCCAGACATTATCAATAACTTGATTCATATGGAAAAGGGAATTATCGGAAAATGTGTCGAGAATTCCGACGTATTTAACCGTGTTTATAAAGCGATTCCATATACGATACTCCTTCGATATGCGATAAAACTCATTATAAATATAATTCATTATAAATATAAAAAGATTTATATATTTATATTTATAATTATACAAATGTCATCTATACTACCACTACATCGACTCTCCGAAATTAGTTATAAAAGACCCAAAAAAACGCTGACTGATACCCTACAAGACGAAGAAGTAATCCAACAAAAATTAGAAGATTATACCGAAATTGAAGAAGAAGATATCAATTCCATACCAATCGGGTCAAATGTCAGATATATTCGATGGGATGTCAAAAATAACTGCGAAAAATTCATTTTAGGAGGAAATATACTACGTATCTCGAATGAATATATTGTTCTCCAAGGAAAAGATAACGGAACATTTAGCGCACAAAGATATACATATGATAAAAACGGGAAGGTTATCCACACAACCCGCTTCTTCAAACTGAATGATCCTATCGATAAATATAAGGCGAAAATAATTGAACAAGAGGCCGAAATTAAAAGGTTGAAAGAAATAATCAAAAAATTAAGATAACTTTTTTAGAAAAAAGTTATCTTAATTTTTTGATTGTAGTTAAAAATAATATTTTTTATCCACCAACTTTTTTTCTAAAAAAGTTATATTCGTCAGATTCGTCATATTTTTATTTTTGTATAAATATGAACAATTCAATTACATTAGAAGACCGTATATTATGCGACCTTGAAATGATTCTGTTAGGAGGTTTTGCCCCACTTAATGGTTTTCTCAAAGAAGCTGATTACAACTCTGTTGTAGAAAATTGCCGGCTCTGCGACGGAAGTGTCTGGCCCCTCCCAATAGTTTTACCGGTAGGAGTAAAAGAACACGAAAAACTCCAAAACGAGGCCGTTATAACCCTCAAAGATAAAACTGGCCTACCAATCGCACGATTATTTGTCGAGAGCAGATGGAAGCCCGATTTAGTTAAAGAATGTGAGATGGCCTATGGAACATCCGA
>Ga0209086_10003601_pt1 | contig 11690 bp, 12 predicted proteins | sample M_130207_XF_Meta_FD_187312 | JGI IMG/M metagenome (GOLD analysis project Ga0209086, IMG submission 187312) | Freshwater microbial communities from Lake Montjoie, Canada to study carbon cycling - M_130207_XF_MetaG (SPAdes) (version 2) | ecosystem: Environmental > Aquatic > Freshwater > Lake...
CCCACTTGAGTCCTAGACTAGCGGTGGAATCTGCCGTAAGGACTTGATTATTTGTTCCAATCGGTACACGCGCATTGGCTGTGTCGTAGCCGAATAGATCGCCTTTAGTGGTTAAAGGTGTTGAAGCACCGGCAGAATCTGAATAAAGAATTGCTACGCCAGTTGAAACAAAGTAAAGATATGCGCCCTGATATTGGGAGAGTGTGAGGCTTGCAGTAGAAAACTTGGAAACCGTTGCAGTACCGGCAGTTACTACACAAGATCCACTATTTATATTGGATAAAAATACAGTATCTCCAGCAGCAAACAATCCCGTGTTAACTGTTAAAGTTGTAGCACTTGTGCTGTTCATTTCAATTCTAGTACCAACATCAGTTGCCACTAGTACATAACTGGCCGTTTTTTGATTAACCGTTTGGTTATATCCATTTTTTTGCAGGTCAGAAAGTTGCTGAGCCGTCAAAACCTGCCCAGTGGTGAAGGTTTGTTTAGCCATCTATTTGCTCCATTTCAGTATGATAAAACATTGGTATCAAGGATTCCACTCAACACGCTGTCCAAAACAAATGAATCAATTATGGGTTCAAGTGTGGTAAAGGTTGTGAACCAACTATTAGGGGTAATGGCGTGAGATACCCCAAAAATCTGCAAGGTTTTATTCAGGGTACTTGTGCCAGTTACAGCCGGTTGAGTGCTCTTAATTGTTACTTGGCTAAAATAATCTAAGGACAAAGCAGCCGTTACACCGGCGGCATAATTGGCGGTGTTCAAATCAAGGGTAATTGAGTCGCATCGAGTTGTGGTATCCTTACGGCTGGCCAAATATGCTTGAGCATAATTGAGTGCATCAGCATCGGTTTGCATCAATAAATCTACCTGATCATAAGAATGATTAAAATACAAATCAATGCTTTCGGTACTTTTTGCATTCTGAGCAGTTCCGCCGGTGCGTGTAATTGTTACATCATTGTAAATCTGAGCATCGTCAAGAATCCAACGCACTTGATTATATTTGATGCCACTATTATCATCTGAAAAAATTGTTGGACTATTGGCAACACTGCCTGCCGTAACGCTGCGATCTTGAAAGGTTATTTTGCCATTTGCCGCCGGATATAATGCACCATATTCGCTGACCGTAACTGTCGCTAATGCTGCAAGTGCGCTTCTAGTATTTGTTGGATTTGCGGCCATTGTGGTCAACCCTGCATCTACATCTCGTAAAGAGGCAGGCCAAGCAATTTCATCAAGTATTTGATTGATACGAGTGCCAGATAGATCACCTGCACTAGATCCGGCAACGGTTGACAAAGTGGCAAGATTTAAGAGCCTAAAGCCGTCAACTGCTGTGATTGTGGTCGTGCTGACCACCCCAACATCTTGACTTTGTTGATAATTATATCCGGTAATATAAAAAGCACCAAGTGGCCAAGTGATTGAAGTGGTTGGATCAGTGCCAGTAATAATTACTTTGCGTAAAGGTTGCAAAAGTCCATAATACGGACTTGATAAGTTTGAAGGATTATACGCGCCCGTTTCGTCTGCAATGCGCAATGACAATGTGCCCGTTTGAAATACATCGCTAAGTGGATTGCGGCCTCTTGATATATTAATTGATTGCACCACATCGCTCACATCAACAATAAGTGAAGCAGAATCACCAAGTGCATCAGTATCTAAAAGTCCATAAACCGGATCATCAAGCACAAGCGTGGGTGAAAAGCCGGCTCCGGTTGAAAAGTTAATTACAGCATTGACAATAGGCAGGGTCATCCAGTGGCCGATCCTGCTGATGACCAACCATTGCGTGCAACTGCTTGGATACCGGCTTGAATCAACCTAGTCAATTGATCTGGATCTGCAATTGTGTTTGCGTTTACGGTAACTGCAACCGCTGGTGGTTTAAAATTAACTCCAGGAAGGGCTGCTCTTGCCGCTGCAAAAGGATCTCCCATTGATACAGGTGTAGTGCCTGTATTTGTGGGTGGCATAACTGCAACCCCTGTTGGTGCTGCATAATTGGGTGATTGACCTACTGGCACATTTGGCGAGGAAGGTGTTACTCCACCAATGTTTCCTAAACTTGGTGGTATTGATTTGAGCATTTTTGCATAATTGGTTTCCCAATCATCTAAAGCGGCTTTGTTAATTCTAATTGTTTCTTGTAAGGCTTTAATTTTGCGAGCACTATCTGCTGCATCCGCTGCAATTTTTGCTGCTTCTAACCGATCAAGTGCTTTAATATCATCGTTTTTATCCTCAGTTTTTAATGCTTGCATTGCTAAAAGGCTTGCGCGATCTAACTCACTAATTTTGCCTTTAAGTGCCGCTGCAATTTGTATAGCATCAATATCAAACATTCCTTGCAATTTGGCGTTGGCTGCTGCCTGTTTCATTGCTAGTGTTGTTTTGTTTGTTTCTTTGTTAAACTTTTTTATTACGGTTGTGTCAAATAATCTGCCCCAACCCCCTGCAGTTTCTAAGGCTCGGATTCTTTTGCCTGCCGCTGATGCTGCATCTGCTGCATCGGTCAAACCTTTTCCAAGTGCAGTAATTAATGGCAATAAAACATTGCGACCAAACCAACTATCTTGGAATGCTTTATCCGTTGACTCAAAAAAAGTTTTAATATAAACGGGCAAACCTCTAAATATATCGCCAATTTTAGTGCCTAAATCCTCAATTGCTAATCCAAGATCAGTGATTGAATTGGTTTTGGTAAACCCTTTTAAGAAACTAATCAATCCTTTGCCTATATTTTCTAAGGCTTTACCGGCTGATACTTTTAATATAGCCAATTGCCCTGCATAAGTTGTTATGTTGTTTTTTGATGCCCCACCAAAAGTTTTGTTTAATTGTGCCATTAAGGCTGTCATATCACCGGCTTTGAGTGCGGCTTGATCCAATCCTGGAATTAATTTTTTAAGCGCACCAGTTTGCCCTGCAAATCCTTTGCTTAACGCATCAGTTATTGTTGTAAAATCATCGCCTGTTATTGCTGCAATATCAGTTGCAAGTGTCAAAGCCGCATAAGATTTAGTTAAATCATTTGTTACTGTAATTAATTGCCCAAATGCCGGTCTAATTTGTTGATCTGCAATGCCCGATGATCTACTTAATCTGTCAATAAAAGATTCGATTGGAACTTTTTGAAAAGATCGTCCTAAATTGTCCAATGTAAATGATAAAACTTTAATGCTTTTTTCATCTGCAATTGCTGCCTGTGCTGATGATTTGGCTAGTGCTACAAAACTTGCCCCCATTGCTGCAAAAGTTAGTTTTCTGGCAAGGCTTGTTTTCTTGAATGATTTGTTTAATTTTGCTAATCCTTTTTCAGCAGCAGCAATACCTTTGTTTGAATAGGCAGTTATTACGCTGTATTTAATTGCCGGTTCAGCAGCCATTATGCAACCGCCTTTGGCATTTTTTCGTGGGCTATTTTTGTTGCCTTAGTAATTGATACCAAAATTGCTGCCCTTGCACGCTTTTGATTTTTTTCTCCGGCTCTAATAACCAACCGACCTTGTTTTCCTCGCACTGCAACACTTTGTGCAGTAATGGCATCTATAAAATGTTGACCGGCATCCTCATTAAAGGATTTGCTAAACTTTTTGGTTTGTGTGCGCTTGTGGTTTCCGGCTGGTGGTCTGCCGTGTGGGTTTCTTGTACCAGCAACCTCATAAATCATTCCTGCTGCATTTTTATTTATAATGGTATAAAGGCTGCTAAACCCTTGCTGGTTAATTTTAGTTTTGCCTATCTTAAAACTAATTCCTTTTTTGATGGCTGATGGATCAAAGATCAACCGTTCCCAAACAGTGCCAGGTGCTTGCTTAGACCAGTTGCTTAAACCTGGCGGTGTGGTGCTTGGAGCAAATCCTTGAGCATCATCTCTGATTTCAGCCAATACAACTTTAATTTCTTTGTTCATTTGATCGTACACAATACGATGCACTTTCTTAAGTACCTGCAAAGTTTGCTCAAGGCCTTCGACCTGTTTATCGGTTGCCATCCTTAATCGCCTTTGCCCTTTCCTCAAGCACTCTTATCATCATCTTGAGCATAACGGGATCCATCCCGATAAACTCACTAGGAGCAATCCCAGTTTCACAACTTAGAGAAGCGACCAAATAAGTGAGTGAATCTCTGCCACTCAATCCCCTAAAGGGTCGCTATCTAATACCTCAACAGATTTCAGCGTTTCAAGAAACTTTTCACCGAAGATTGGCACGGTTTCACCGGATCGGCGAATTGCTTCCCAACAAATCCAATAGACATCAGATTGCATTTGATCCTCTGCAAACGCTTTATGAATGCCCTTTTTTTTGTTAACTTCAAACGCGTATTCAATTATTGGTGTAATTTCGAACTCTTGAATCTCACCAGTGGTGCGTGTTATTTTTAACTTAGCCATTGCCTAGCCCCTTTGCTTAGTTTTTAGGTTTCTGAATATGTAATTGGTGTTACACAAGTTAGCGACAAACTTTGAGTTTGTAGATCTCCAACTGCACCATTAATTGGTGTTAAGTTGTTAACCAAAACGCTGCCTGTGTATTTTGGATTGGTTGCACTTGTGGTTGAACCATTTGGATTAATAATAAATGCAACTGCAGTTCCATAAGCATTTTGCAAAGTAGTGTTAACCTCAGTTGCAACATAAGAGTTTAGAAAATCAACATTTATTTGTGCAGTTTCTAAGCCTTTAACAAAAACTCTGGAAGTGGCTCCCATTGCGGTGGTTTCCAATTCTTCAAATTGTTGATTGATTGTTATGTTTGTAACTTGATCAGATAAATTAACACCTGCCAAACTAAAATATACTGTATTGCCCAGTATCGTTGTTGTTGCCATTATTCTGTTGCCTCATCTTTCTTTTGTTTGGTTATTGGTTTGATTGAGCCACCATTGATAAGGGCTTCAACTCTTGTTCCTGCTTCGGCAATTTCAACATCTGTTAAGATCTCGCCCTTTTGTTTGCCGCATATTTCTCTTTCACTTATGATTTCATATTGCATATTTAACTCCATTCACTTAATACTTCAATTGAACAATCAGTTGACAAAAGATCCATAGTTGCTAAGGACATTGTAGATGGTGCTGAAAATCCGGTAATGTTCATTTGATAACTAGCAGATGCAAGTTTTGCATACACAGCCACCATAAATGTTTCAATCGTGTTCAAGTTTCCTTGATTATCTAACAATGGCACAAGAATCATTATTTTGAACCTGGCAAAAGGCAAGATGCTTGATCTCGTCTGATTGTTTGGCACAAGATAGGGATCATCCGGCAATACTGTTACAGAGTTTGCAATGGGTGCGCTTGAAGGGTAGGCAAAAGTTGACCAAACACCAGGATTGGCCAATGTGGTTGCCAATGTGGTGCGCAAGGTTGTGATGGCTGTAGTCATTACCCAACCATTGATGATGGAGCCATATAAGGAGCCAAAAGCCCCCTGCATCGTGCCACCAATGTATTACCCATTTTGAATGGGGCTGGTTGAAAGTCAACGCCTACGCCCTGCCCACTAGGGGCTTGGCGTGCTTGCCAAATGTCAACGGCAATCATCATTGCTGCTTCGCGTACCGCTGGCACACTGGCATAAGCCGTACTGTGATTAGACCCTTTAACTAGGCCGTAAGGTCGCACCAAATGTGTTGTCTGATTGCTTGCTGTTTTTGCATAAGTAAATGTATAAGCGGTGTAACCAGTAATTGTATAAGTGCCGTTGAATGTCGCAGTATCTGATTTGGTAACGGTTACGCTTTCACCAGTAACAAATCCGTGTGGCTGTGTTGTTGTAATTGTTGCAATGTTGTTGTTTAGAGCCGTTGCATAAACCAATGCTTCGTTGTACCAAAGATATGAATCAATAATATCTTGACTACTTTGGCAACATTCCTCAACGGTCGAATCTGAATAAAGAGTTCCAATTCCAAGATTGTCGCGAAGTTCTTGCATCGTTACAAATGTTGCGGCCATTGGTATCTCCTTTCAGTTTAGAGGCCAACCCCCTGCCGGACTAGGGGCAAGGGGCGGCCGGACTAGGGTTGGAATCAGGTCAGGTTGTAACGCTGCAAACCAGTTGACACCAAAGTTTTTACTGCAGCAAATCCAAATAATTCAATTTCAATGGATCCAGTGCTTGCCACATTTGTTTGTAATGTAAGAATTGGTGATTCATAAATTGCAATTGCTGATGGTGTAACAATAAATGCTGCATCATCAATGGTTGTTGCAACCATACCTGAATCCACCCAGAGGTCTAATCCCATTACATCGCCGCGCAATGTGCGTGGTGTTGATTGACCCATTGCATTGGAAGGCATAGCCGCATTATAAATACTTCTTCCAGTACTATCATTTGCGCCGATTAATAAACTCCAAATTGAAGTACCAGCAATGAATGCTGTTGCAACTTCACCTGCACCGGCATAAACCGCTGGTGCTGCTTGTGCAACATAAGCCTGTATGCCTGCAATTGTTGCTGCTTGTGTAGATGCTTGTGTACCACCACTGACAATCTCAGCAATTACGGCCGCATTAACAGCACGATTGTAACTTCTCAACATATTTTCATACATAGCATCATAAAAACTGGGATCTGATCTAAGTAGGAGAGCCTGATCAACTTTTTGAATCCCTGCATATTTGGTAACTGTTGCATTTACATATGCAGAAACAATTCCTGTATCTGATGGTGTAGCAAATGCTGCAGTTGCCGCTACGGTTCCACTGGTTGTAATTTTTGGGTGGCTTATAACCATTCCGCTTGCCGGAAGTGGACGGGCTCCACCGCACGCATCAATTGTAGGTCTGGTTCCAACTGACGTATCAATTACTGTTGGAATATATTGCACAGGTGTAAATGCTGGGTTTGTTGAAAAATCATCTGATGCAAATGTCATCATCTTTTTAGCATAAGCATCAGCAGCGCGAACATATGATGCTGAATCCTCATTACCAAGTTTTGCAAGCACTGTGTGCTGCAAATAATTTGATTTAGTTTTGATTGGGTTGCGCACTTCAGTATAAGCAACTGGAGTGTGTGCTGGTTGTGAGGCTTCGACCTTTTGGGCTTCTACCTCGGTTGTTGGGGTAGCGTTGTCCACGCTGGCCTCACTTTCGTTGGGTTGGGTTGGTGTTTCCTCTGCTGGTTCAGGTTGCACTTCACTAGCAGCAACTGATTGAACGGCTGCGCTTTCAAATGCTGCTGCTTGAACCAAACTCACTTCTTTCAGACTTGCTTTGGTTACATAAAGAATGCCATCGCGTGGTTCCGCTGCATCAACAATTACGCCAACGCTTAATCCATCGCGCAACTCTGATGCTTCAATAAGTGCATCATTGCCTTTGGTTGTTGGTGCAATTTTGAAAGATGCGTAAATGCCAGATACATCCTCAGAAGCACTTTGCATAACTCCCAAAGGATCTTTTGCATTATGTTCCAATAACAATTTTATTTTTCCACCAGTGTTATAACTGATTGACCCTCGCTCGAAAACCACCGCGCCTGCACTTGTGTGCCCAATTTCTCCAAATGGCACAATTTTGCCTGCAATGATTCGGCGATTTGCATCGCTTGATTCAATTGTTGTGTTAAATGTTAGGTGTAAGGGCTGTTGCACTTGTGGCTCCATTCGGTGATAAATCTTCCATTTCTTTGGCTTGATCTAAAGTGATCAAATTAAGGGCAAGCATTTTTTCAATTACTGCAAGCCGTGTGAGTGCATCGGATCGCAAAAATGTTTCTGAAACATTGAATCGCACTTCATTGCCGTGTGCTGTTAAATCATCCATTGATAATCTTTGCTGAACGCACATAATAAACGGCATCAATGTGTAGTCAACAAATTGCCGCCTTTCGTCGACAATATTATTGTATGTAAGAGAATTATTGAGATCCGCGCTGAGATAAGAAGCAGGCACATTGCACAACCTGCTAATTTCCGTTGAAAACATTTGTTTGGCTTCGTTGTAGAGCATATCTTTGGGAGAAAAGTTATTGGCTTCGAATCGTAAAGAACTGGAAAGATAAGCCGTTGATCTTTGTTTTCGAGCCAATGCCCACGCGCTAAGCAACCCTGTTATTTGTTCCTCTGGCAAATCCGCACCAGTATTTTGAATAAATCCGGCTGCTTGTGGAGTTGCCGCCGCTACTGCACTGGCTTTTTCCAAATCCAAAGCGGCGCGAATTGTGCGACCACCGCGACCCAATATCCCCATTGAGTCAAGTGCTTGGAAAGTAACGATACTGCCCAAACCGTTTTGTGGTCGCAATCCTGAACCATCAACATTATAACCAACAACTAATGTGTTGTTTGAATTAAGTTTTTGAGTTATACGATCAAATGAAACCCAAGCAAAACCGGATGGCCTTCCCGTGTCTGCAAAAGTTTGTGTAACTTCCCAGTATGCAACACCGTGCATAAACAAATCCGAAACTGTTGCAGCAATTGTTACTGATCTTGGTTGACGGTAATCCGGTTGATCCAACCACATTGGTGATTCTAATTCTGCACCCGTTGATTTTTTATACAGGTTCAATTCGATACTGCCAATTACGCCTGTAATCAACGAGTGGCACCTACTGACACTGGGAACGGCCAGTGCCTCTTCGCGTGTTACATAAACGGCTGGATTCAAATATGAATAAGCACTAACGCCATTCATTGCTGGTGGTGCGTATTCGGCTTGAATGCTTGCCTTAGATTCTGGAATTACCGCATCAACCAATCGCAATGCAGACAATAGACCCATACCATTACTATACGACAATATAGGGCAAAAAGTATTTAATCACTTTCAGCGTGTCTAGTTGACATAAATAGCGGCAACTGCCTGTGGTTTGTTTGCGTACCAAATAAGCATTGCCGCGCAAATCGCATTTGCCACCTCGCCTGCGGATTTACGCCTCACAATTCGCCAACCTGAATCTGTGGTTCGCATTGCGCAAGAGTTGACGGATTCGCTCAATTCGTATTCATCCCCGTGTTCAATTCGATTGTGGCTCATCGCTGCCAACATTTCATCACACGCACTGGCAAAGAGTTGCCCTGAAATCTCTGTTACCGGCACGCCGGTATGGGCAAGCCGTGCTGCAATTCCGGCTGTGGTGTAGCGATCAAATAACAGCATTTTTGGTCTAAACCGTTGAATGTGTAAATTGATTTCACTGGCCACTTTGAGATCATCAATTGAGGCTTCAGACTTCCAAGTTTGCAAACACTTGAGTTTGACCTTCTCGCCATTGAGTTGACCGGCAACCAATGCCGCGTGCCTACGGCTCGGAGATATGTCAATCGCAAAAAATGTAGAAGCACCAGGCTCAAAAACCATATTTTCGACTTTGCAAGATTCCCACGCGCCCGTTGGCCAGGGGCTGGCGATGTTCCCAATAAATTGATTTAAGAGTTCACTTCGGCTCTTGCTTTCATCCTGTGTTGCAATTTGGTGCTCTATTGTTTCAAGGCTAACCGTATGACCTAATGCAGGCTGCGCCTCAATATAGCCTTTGCGGTCGCTCAATTTTCGACTTGGCAATGCGCTCCACTCAAGCCAACCCAATGATGGCGTTTTATCTGCAATGGCTTTATCACGCATTTGATTTAATACCGCACTGCCTTTATGTCCAGCACTACTAGCGGTGAGCACAACCGCGTTTGGCTTGGCTATTGTGGTGAAGTTAGCAGCAGCCCAAGCCGCTTCATCCACATTTAATAATTCATCCACAAAAAATAACTCAATTGATCTGCCGCGCGGAGCAGCATCAGTTGCAGCCAATACCACAATTGAACCACCATCCTTAAATTGCATTCTTTGCATTCCATTGCTTAGGTAAGTTTTATCCCATTTGCCCATCAAGATCGGATTGGCTTGTATTATCCAGTGGATTTCTCTAAATGTTTGAGCGCACCCTTCGCGGTTGGCACTCATCATTCCAATGGACTTTGTGCCAAATAGGTAGATATGCGCCAAGATCATAACCTTGCAAAGTTCAGTTTTGCCCTGCTGACGGGGCAAGGACAAATGAATGAGTTTGCGAACGAAACGACCATCTTTTACTAGCAACATATCCTGCAGTGCGTTTATTTGCCAGGGCATCAAATTGATTCCAATGGATTCTGCAAATGCCACTACTTCAGGCGCACGGGAAGTCGCACCAATTACAGGGCTTGAAAATATGCGTGGTGTGGGGCTGCCCACAACCGTACCCCCAACACTCTTGCTTTGAGGCTTTTCAATGTCCGTTTGGTCTGGTTCATTATAGTTTGAATCTATATCAATCTGGTCATCAGCCGGTTCAAAATTGGAGATTTTTACCGAAATAAGATCAGGGGGGGTAGCAGACGGTGTCAAAAAAACCGGTTTAGCAACCTTCCCACTTTTTGCATTATTGCAACGCCTACAAGCAGCCGCAAGGTTTTCAGGTTCATCACTGCCACCTTTTGATCTTGGAAAAATATGATCAATCTCAGTACCTACATCACCGCACATATAACAAGTGTGTTGATCCCTTTGCAGGATCTCCAAGCGCAACCGTTTCCATTCTGTTGATTGCAGTGATAAGCCCATCAGTACCAGCCCTTTGTATTGTGATGCTTTAGTGCATCGCATCCATCATAATACTTTGCTCTAATATATTTCATCATCCAAGTTATCTGCGCCGTTGGTGAGGCTGTAGCCAAGTACCGTGTGCGACCTTGTGGCAGGCCGTAATGGCTTCCCGTGCGAGCGTTGGGGTTGTTAGATGATTCTTTGTAGATTAGATCTTTTACGCATTTGTATTCTCTATAATCTTTTGTTTGTTTGATCAGTTGCACTTCCCATCTGCCCTGCCCAGCATCTTGTGCTGTTGCAGTTAGGGCAGTTGACAGACAAAGCGTAAGGATTAACAACAACATTATTACCCCCCTATATCCCCCCATTGAGAGGATAGGCCATTGATAAGTGCAGGCCAAAGGTTGCCCCTCTAACGGGCTACAACGCACAATCAGTGCGCCCTGCTGTTTATCCTCACGCAGTTGAGTGGAATGCAAAATGCTACACCTTACGGCTTGACCACAATAGGCAGGTGCTGCAATCTCGGTGTGTCGCATCCAGCCATTGGCCACACCCAGTGCATCGGCTTATGTTTCGATCACTGGACATTGGTGGCATCTTTAGGTGTTCGAAGCGCACTTTCATCCATTGCTACTGTAACAAATAGGCAGTTGAGGCATTGGATCATACTCAAGCCCTCTGGCAGGTCGTAAGTGCCGTTGTAGGTGCTAAAGGGTGCAGTGCCTTTGCATACTCCCCTGCATTTGAAATACCGGATACCGTGAATCATACTTTTGCACCATAAGCACCGATTCGCTTGCCCCTGCTTATATGTAAGAATCCCACAACTTTGGTAATTGTGTCAGTATTGCCAAACTCTGTCGTTGCTGGCAACCCATCAAAGTAATACCAAGCAGGCATTGTTAATTTATTAAGGTTAAATGACCAAATGCCCTTAGGGGTCGAGCAAATATACAAGGCAGTTTTACCATCCACCCAAGCACGCTGTGTTACCGCGTGGTACTTGTCGCGCTCAATCATCAATTCATCATAATGAGTTTCCCTGCACTTAAGTTCTATGTAAACCCCTAGTTGCTCACTCTCACAATCAAACCGTGCAACTGGATCAGGATGCATTAGCAGATCAG
>Ga0209086_10003602_pt1 | contig 11689 bp, 22 predicted proteins | sample M_130207_XF_Meta_FD_187312 | JGI IMG/M metagenome (GOLD analysis project Ga0209086, IMG submission 187312) | Freshwater microbial communities from Lake Montjoie, Canada to study carbon cycling - M_130207_XF_MetaG (SPAdes) (version 2) | ecosystem: Environmental > Aquatic > Freshwater > Lake...
CTTTATAATAATTTTCTTCCATAGATATATACATTTTACCAAGTTCAAAACCTATTCCAATACTTTGCTTATTATTTTCATTGCATAATTTTTCAATACATTCTAAATGTTTTTTAAATTGAAAATACAATATTTCAATTGTATGAATTTGTGAACTTGTTAATTTGTAATTTTTTAATTCTTCATTCATAAATTTTTGTTTTTATAGTTTTTAAAAATTGTTTCGATAATCAAAATATTCATTTTGTGTATTTTTAGAAATAAAATTTTTGTCTTTAAAAAACTTTAAATAACTTTTAGAAAAATTAATACCTCTATTTTCAATTTTTGATATTTCAGATAATAGATTTTCGTATTTATAATATTTTTGTTTTTCAAAAATAGTATTTAAAATATTAAAATGTTCTTGCTCTGTATAATTGCTAAAATGCTTTATTTTAGGCAATTCTATGTCCATTGGATTAACTTGAATAAACTTATTGTCATCTAATGAATATTGAATTTCAATGGGCTTAAAACCAGCCGAAGAACGCAAAAATTTTGGTTCTAAAACAAATGTTCCATTTTCTTCTTTTTTAACACTTAATGTACTTTGCGCCCATCTGTCCGTATTGCTTCCCAAATGTCCTAAAGTTTTACCTTCATTTTTACCTGTATGAAGTATTCCAATTAATAATAAATTGTAAATGGTGGTTATTTCTTTAATCCAATTTACAGTTAATCGGGACTCTATTTCGTCATTGGCTGATAAAACCAAATCAAGCAATCCATCAACAATGATTATACTACATTGTGAATTATTTTTTAAATAGGCTTCAATCATTAATTTAATTGTTTTTGGGTTTTCTTTACGAAGACAAAAACTATCAAAAAATGTGGGTAACTCGTGGATATTTGCTACATCTTTAATACGATTCATGTGTTTATAAAAATCATACTCACTAGATTCGGTATCAATGTACAATATTTTATTTCGATCTGGAAGTGTTTGCAATTTCATGCCAAAAATATTATAAGTATTAAAACTACTTGCTACTATTGAAGTTACAAAAGTTGATTTTCCACTTTTAGGAAGTCCACTAATCACAATGTATGATTGAATGTTGCCAATAGTTTGACCTTGTATAGACAACAAAATTTGCTCCTTTGGAGGTTCATAGCCTCGTTTATAGGCATTTTTTAATAGTTCAATATATATTTGGCTATCTGACATTAAAAATTAAATATATTGTCAGCTAATAAGGCTAAAATAATTAACACAATTACTGTAATTATATCTCGTTTCATAAATTTTGTTTTAAGGTTATTTAATAAGATATTCAATCCATGCCTTAGCAGATTTTAAGGTCTTATATTCTGTATTAAAAGGATAAATTACATAAATTTTCCTTTTTGGATAAAAGACTATTGTATAGCCTTTAAAAGCAAAATACTCCATTATTTTAAATTTAAATGTAAAAAAAAAGGACTATTAATTAGTCAATTCAGTTAACTTGACATCTAAGATATCACATCCAGCAACTTGTAGAAAACTAACTATATTGTTAGATTCAACAAAAGCAGCAGTAAAAAATAAGGAATTTAATTCAATTGTATAACAATACAATGTGCGGTGGTCGCCATTTCCATAGAAAAAGCGGAAGGTTGCTTTAATCATTTTGTTTAGGTTTAAATTATAGAATAAACAAAGATTATATAATTTATTTCATATTACCAAATTTTAGGCAAAAAAAAATCAGAGTATAGAAATACTCCGATTAATCTATGAATCCTTCCTAAAACAAATGTGCTAACTCAAAAATAGCTTTTTTTCGGCATTTCGCCTATTAATTAGTCCTTTTACCTTAACACCATTATCATAAACCCACCTATCGAACTGTTGAGCTACTGTATTTTTATCTGCTCCACTATTAAGCAATCTTAACATGCTGGAGGCTTTAAACCCATTTATACCCACATTATACACAAAACTAATAAGAGCATTAAGCATATTATTACTTAATGGTACTTTGACAAGGTTTTTTATATCTATTGCATTTTGGCTTGTTTCCATGTCCAGCCATCTTTGAGCTTGTTCTTCAGTAATAACATCGCCCATTTGAACTTTTCTTTGCTTGTCAAAGTCATAAGTTGAACCCCAACCAATTGTAGGAACATTTCCACTATCTAAATAACTTTTTAGATACAATCCACCTTCAGCTTTTTTAATAAAATTTAAAGCTGAAGTATAAGTAGCACCTTTAGTTATTGCAGTAACTCCCAAAATTCCTAATATTATTAATATAATTTTATTTTGCTGCGTCATTTAGGCTTTTTGTATGGTCTTTAGCAGCCCAACCTAATAATAATAATCCAATAGCTCTAATTAAACCCTGAATTCCTGTATTAACGGGGATAACCTCTGAACTTGCAGCTAATACCCCCCCCAATGTTGTTTTCCAATTATTCATTTCTCTTTATTTAAATAATCTAATTTTGTTTCAATCCTAGCTAATTTGTCTATAATGTCGATACGATCTGATTTTATCTCTTTCATATCGACCTCTATTTCTGATAATTTTTTTTTAGTAGTACCGTAAAATGATCCTATAAAAATAATAGTTCCAACAAATGATCCTATATAAAATAAATTTTCCAAATTAGTATCCATATTAAATTAATGTTACTCCAATTTGTTGCGCCGTCCAATTGTATATAAATTCGTTGCCGTCTGGGCTTGTATTGTACGCCTCATAATCAAAACCTTCCATAAACAAATTACCTTGTTGTAACTGTGTATTTGTTTCAGTTAATAATTGGTAATAAATTGTAACGCTTGTGCTAAAATTGTCTGATCCTACGCAATTTAATATTGTTGCAGTACCTAAATTAAGCGGAAAAACTACGGGTTGTATTGCTTTCATAATTATTTATTTTCTAGTGCTTCAATTCTTTTTAACAAGCTATCAATTATATTGTTTAAATCTTGAATAGCTTTTATATAAATACCATCAAATTGATTGTAATTAATACCTTTTAAACCAGTTGACGGCGTTGTAAATACCGCCTCAGGAATAACTTTTTCTATATCTTGCGCAATATTACCAATTTGTAAACCTTCGCCATAATTTTTATACTTATCGATATATTCAAATGAAATAGGATTTAGCTGCATAATAGCATCTAAACCATATTTTAAAGGCTCAATATTTTCTTTTACTGTTTCATCCGAAACAGGAGCCGATAAATTACCACTTGCATCAGCCAAAACCGCTCTTGAACCCGTACCAGCTAAATTTGTAATAGTTACTACCCCAGTAGTTGCAATTGTTATTCTTGAAAAATTTGCAGCACCTAAATATAAATTATTTGAATCAGCAGTTATGTATTGATTTGTAATAGAATTCCAGTTTATTACACTTCCATAAGGTAAATTAAAATTTCCAGTAATATTTGCACTTCCCGTAACTTGTAATTTATTAACTGTATCGTCAACTATTCCACCAATAGCAACATTTCCTGTATTAAAAAGAATCATTTTAGTAACTCCAGCAATTTCTAAATCAATATAGCCTCCCGTTTCTGTGTTTAATGTAGTTGCACCCGATTTTGCAGCTATTGAAAAATTAGCGGCTCCAGGAGTAACAGTAGATGGATAAATTGCGCCATAGTTTGCACCGCCTGTATAAGCACCAATTAACAAACCTTGTGTGCCATCCCAAAATTTGCTTCTATATGCAGTAATATTATTTGTTCCTAAATCAACATTTGTTGAAGCACCAGTATAAGGTACATAACTTGACAAATTAGAAGTTAACGCTAAAGTACCCGTTGCATCTGGAAAAGTATAAGTTCTTGCACCCGTTAAACCAATAAAATTAAAATAAGGGTTATTTGTTGAAGTTCCCAATTCAAAAAAGAAACCGCCACTATCGCAACCTATTCCATTATAACCAGCAACACCAGCAAAACCAGCACCTTGCTGAATTTTAATACTTGCTAAAAAAGAAACAGAATTGCTTGCAGTACTAATTGAAACGGCGTTTGATCCCAAAGCGTTATTAAAAATATCAAAACTATTTGTTGCTGAATTTCCAATGCGCCATTTATTAACATTTGTATTTGCAAAAACAATAGCCGATTGATTACCAGCCGTATTATTTAAGCCAAGCATTGCACCTGTTCCTGCAAAATGTAAATCTAAAGTATTCGTTGGTGTAGTTGTATTTATACCTAACCTATTATTTGTGTCATCCCAAAAAAAAGCTGGATTATCTTGAGTAACCAATCCAGCAGCTCCAGCAAATAAAACTGAACCTAATGTTAAAGCAGTATCAGTTAGACTATTTGTACTTAATCCTCCAGCAGTTATTGAAATACCTACATTTGAAGTATTTCCGTTTGTTGTAACTTGTTGCAAAGTTCCAGCTCCAGAACTTACATTGGCAATTAATACCCATGCAGTTCCCGTATCTTCATATATTGCAGATGTATCATTGGCAATAAATAACCTTCCAGCATATCCAAATGGTGGTCTATTAGCAAAAGTATCCGTATAAAGCGCTGGACTACCTTTTTGATTTAAAACATTAACATTATATGAAAATCCCATAGTTTAAAATATTTTTTTAACTACTACTAAGTTATTTTGTCCTACCCCATTAAAATTAACTTGCAATGTAGCACTTGTATATTCATTTTCATTACCATCAATTACAAAACTTTGACTAGGAGCTAAAGTAACGTTTTCAATAACTGCATTAGTAGTTCCTAAATTAATAAATATAATACTATTACAATCAGTAGGTATAGATTGAGGAGTATTATAAGCAATAAAAACAGGTGTATAATTTCTAATCATAATTAACAAGTATAAATTTGTTTTGGAAATCCTTTCATTTTAGCATTATAAAATTTTAATTGTTCTGGACTTAAAACTTCTGCTGGTGTTGGTTGTATTTGGGTAGTATTCCAATATGTTGGTGTTACTGTTGCAAATGGTGGAAAATTAATAATTGGTAAATTTTTTAAAGAATTTGTTTCATCCAAATTTTTATTTGGTTGAGTATTTTGATATAATTTATATAGCAAATAAATTATAGTTCCGTAAATTAAAACTTCTCCTGTTTTCATGTTATAAATTTATTATATTATTATCATTAATCCATCCTGTTTTTAAAACATTATTAGCCAAAAATGAAACTTTAGTAAATGGTAAATTTTCATCCTGTTCTAATATTGTTAATTCAATTTCTTTATTAAAGGTGTAAACAGGTGTAACTAAATCATATTTATAAACAGTACTTCCATTTTTTGAATGTGGAACTTTATTTGGTTTACTTACTATTATTTTACTTTTAGGTTTTTTATTTTTTGAATAAACATAAATACCTAATAATAAAAAAGCAATTGTTATATATATTTTATTTTTTTTCATTATAATCCATTATTTAATATACCACCGTCTGGTATTAAATTTAAAATAGATTGATCAACGGGTATTCCAGCATCAAAACCTCTTTCTTGCCATTGCTCAAATGTAATACCATATTTTTTTCCATCTTGAATTAAATATTGAGTATCAAAACCTTGCGCCCTCATTCCTTCATATATTCCATTTGGATATGTAAATTTATTTTCCAACATATCATTAGGATGTAAATTATCTAATGGTGGTGGTGGTGGTAATATTGCAACAGGTTTTTTCTTTTTAAAAATAATAAAAAATGCAATAATTGAAGCTCCAATAATTAATAAATTTTTATTTTTCATTTACTATAATTTAAAATTCATTCCTTTTCTTTTATAATTATCATTTATTAAATTAATTGTATTTCTACTTAAATTAGCATTAATAAATGGTATTAAAGTCATTTCTGGACCATATCCAAAACCCAAAAACTTTTCTTTTCTTTGTCCAAAAGTTTTAACTAAATATATCGCATCTGCATCATTTTTTACTCTTGCTAATTGATAAGCAGCATCTTCTTTATTATCAGTAGCAAAAGTATATAATTCATTATATATTGTATCAGCAATTTGATCCCACTCCGCTTTGCTTTTACTTAAAGAAAGACCTCTTGCATTTGTATTTTTTTCAACTTCCGCAACATTTTCTGCATCAGACTTTTCTTTGTCTAATTCTTCTTTTGTTTTAAGAATTCCTATTTTTTGTAAAATAGGTTTAATTATTAAAAAATAAGAGCCAATTGCAATTCCAGCTCCTATTAAAAATTTTCTATTATTATCAGATATTTCCATAAAATTATTATTTCATAAATCCCAAAAGCATTTGATAAGTGTTATTGTCAATATTAGCCAAATAAAGCAAATGGTCTCCGTAGTTTGCATCTTTAGAACTTAAAATTTCAATTGCCTGTAAAGCCTTATCCTTTTGATTATCAGATATTCCAGCTAAAGCGGTTACTGTTGCTGCTCCTGTTAAACTAGGAGCTGCAAATTTATTTATAATTAATCCTAAAGCACCAATAGCTAATTGTTGAAATTGTTCATTTTCTAATATTGCCCCAAATCCTTTAGGTTTTTGTTCTTCCATATCTTCGCCAAATTCATCAGCACTTAATTTAGATATAATTAAGTTTTGACCTTCTATCATTTTTTCCATCAAACGATTAAAATTATCATTTGGTTGTTGCTGCATACCACTCATCATTGGCAAATACCTTTCTGCCTTATTTAACTGAAACACTATTTGTGTTAAATTATCATTTTCTTTACCTCTAGCAACTTTCTTTTTTTCTATTAATTGTAAAATATACGGGTTAGTATTATCTACATTTTGTTGAATTGCTCTTAATGCTTCCGCTAATTTTTGCAATCCTATTTCTTTTTCATCCTCATCAAAATAAAAACGGCAATATTCAGCCTTTGGACTTGTTCCCGCAAATATTTTATAGTGCGTTGCTGGGCTATTTTCATAATAGTCTATAACATCTTCCAATCTGTGAAGTTCGGGCTTAAATACTGCCATTTTTATGTTTTTTTATAATTTATAATACACTCCAAAAGCATAAACTACGTTGGTAGTTCCAGCTGCACTTGAAAGTGAAATAAAACTTTTTGTCCAACTAATAACCATGTTATCAATGTCGGGTAAACCGTTGGTATAAGGGTTTGGTGTTGCTGAACTAATAATATTGTTAAATGCTAATAAAGGCGCATTATATATAAGTTGCAAATCTCCACTATACAACGTTAAAAAGCTCTTTTTTAAATCTGCTTCAGTAACCATTGTACTTCCAGAATTTGGCGAAGCCGACAAAACACCAGGAGTGTATACCTGTATATTTTGAATCATGGCATTTGCTAAATTTGGAAGATTTGGAAAGTAAAAACGGGTGTTAGTACTTCCTGACGGTATTGCTACTTCAACGGCTTCAAATCTTTTTAAAATTGGCATTGTTGTATTTTTTAAAAGTAATTAAATAGTAAGATGTTGCGCACACCTTACAAAGCGCCATTGAGGATGGTTTTTTTTATTTAACGTTATTTAACGCTAGTAACGTTTTGGCAAAGTATAGTTCTAAAAATTGCAACGATACGACTGTTTGAAGCAACACTAGAAATAGCAGCTGGTAAAACAATGTTAGCAACAATATTAGCACCACCATTTAGCAAAAGGTTTGGTTCAACGGGATAAAATCCAGCATCTCCAGCATCCCATTGATCGATAGGAAATACAGTTTGTGCAGTAATACCTACACCACCTTGAGTTTGAGGAACATAATAATGTCTTAAAATATCCCAAGCCGGTAATATATTTTGATTATTAACTTGCATAGTTAAAAAACCGTTATACAAAGTTAAAGCAGCATCAGCATTTGCACTTGATAATTGACCTGTTGCAGTTGATGGATAAGATAATACAGGATAAGCTGCATCAGTTGAACTTGACGGTACTGCTAAACCAATAAATAAACTTGAGCAGACATGCACGTCTTGAAGGGCAACACGACGTTCTGTGTTAAATGCACTTGCTCCATTGGTGGTATCTGTAACTACAATTGGTAAACGGTAATTTGTAACGCTTGAAGATATTGCAACTTCTGAACGTACATAAGATTGAGTTAAAACCGCTTGACTTACGTCATATCCTTGAGATTGAACGAAAGACTTTGCATTTTCGAAAGTCAAACGAGCTGAAATAGAATTAATCATTTTTTTTAATTTTTAATGTTTGAAATTTTTAAATTTATTTTATTATCCACACAAAACTGCTGCGCTTCTAGTATCCATTCCAGCAATTACACCTCTACTATTTTGAGATGATGGAGCTAATCCCATATAACGTTTTGCAATCATAGGCATTCCGCTAAGAACTCCTGTTGATTGAACTAAACCTAAACCACCTACTGCTACCATTCCATTACCTAATGCAGCACCCATTGGTGTCTTAATAAATTTAGGTAGGAATAAACCTACTGCAATAGGAGCTGCGGAAGCTACATACTTTTTGTAAGAATCATCTAATTTTGTACCGTTAATTGTATTAGATACAAATCTTGCTGCAACACCTCCAACAATTGTGAATAGTGCGCTAGTTAAACCAGAAGCTGCAATTGCGCCCATTTTTCTATGACGTTTGCGACTATGAGTTTTTTTTGCGTGTTTTTTTCTACGAGCCATTTTTATTTTTTTTAAATTATTAATAAAGGTGAAAAAGATTAAAGTAATTTCTTAATTTCTGTTTTTTGTATTTTTAATTCTCTTAAATATTTTTTATCTTCTATTAAAGCCTCTTTGCTACTTTTTCTAAATCCAAAACTTTTTGTTTTATCTTTTATATTATTTTTTAAATCAATAATATTTTGTTGAACATTATTAATTTTATTACAAATATCTTGATAATGTTGCAAAGACATTTGACTACAAGCTCCTATTCTTACACTACCTTTAGTTAAATTATATCCGTGTTTAAGTCTTTTATGGTCGTGTTTAAGTATTGCTTTAACTTTTGTTAAAGTAGTACTTTTTTTAACCGCTTTTTTCATTTTTATTCCACTAACTACCCTAATGTTAACATTATGACTTTTATTGTCTTTATGTTTACTTAATGGTTTTGTAGCACCAACTTTTTTCTTTGTTGCTTTCTTTTTACCAACAGGGCTTTTACCTTTATGTTTAGAAGCGTAAATTGCTGACGCTTGTTTCACATAATCAGTCCATTTTGAATATCTTTTAGGATATTGTTTTTTAAGGCTTTTAGCCTCTTTTATTATTGATTGTAAAGCAGTCATTTATTTTTTCTTTTTAAATATTAAAAATGCAACTAAAGCAGCACCTCCTAACAAAATATAAGGCATTGAAGTTGTTTTAGGTCCAAAATCTGAACCATCGTTTTTAGCACTTCCACCACCAAATAAATTACTAAATACATTAGGTTCAGCTGCCATTTCATTTTTACTGTTAATAAAATATTTTTTATCTAAATAACCTGAAGCAATTCCCTCATTAATTATAGCAGCTAAATCAGTATTTTTTGTATTTTCCCAAATTGATGGTAACCATTCCATTCTTTTAATATTAATAAATGGTTGCGGTACTGATTTTTCAATTCCATCTTTTAAACCAACTCCCCAAAAAAGTTTTGGATTTGCTGATTTAGGACTTAATCCAAATTGTTGATACCATTTAAAAATAACCCCCATAGCTTTATCGTATTCTCTAGCAGCAAAGCTAGTATCAAAAATATAATTTTCACTATGTCCAGCAAATAAACCACTTACTAAACCAATTAATGATGATATACTTGAACCACCAACAGGTAATAAAGAAGATCCACTTTGTAATATATCTAAAACTCCATTCATTTGTGGTTGACGTTGTTCGTTTATTCCACTTAGTGCCATTAATGCCATATTTTTGATTTTTTTATCTTTAAAATAATTTGGTTCTTTTTTTTCATTAAAATAATTTAATACTGCATCGCACCAAATTTCATTATTAGTATTTGGATTAATAACTATAAAAACATGCTCTGGAGTATTACTACCATCATAACTAGCAAATCTAAAAGCTATATCAAATTTTTCTCCTGTATTCCTTCTATAACTATCTAAAATACCAGCAAAAAATAAACTAAAATTTTTACAATCAGATCCCGTTGTTTTTCCTGTTGCTAAAATTGCAGCTGGAGTTTTTACGGTTTGCAAATTATTTGGTTCTATTTCATATTTAACATTATCCTTTAAATATTTAAAAACTTTTTTTGCAGTATTTTCAAAATTTCCACCATCAAAATAATTATATAATTTATCGTATTCAGAAAAACATTTATTATGTTGTCTTAAAATAGCATTAATTATATCATTGGTAGATTGATCATAACTAATTATCCTTTGATTATTTTTAAAAGAATCTAATTGATTTAATAAATTCATTTATGGTAATTGGATTGAATAATTAATTGGAAACGATACAAAATCAGCAATTAAATTTCCTTTAAATTCAATTATTTGATTAGAAAATTTATTATTTATAGAAATTAAAGCAGCATCAACCAAATTTAATTGAACGTTAAAATTTATAATTGTTTTTTGTTTTGCTAAAATTTTTTGATTAACATTTTGAAATATTGAACCTACAATTTTATTTTGTAAAAAAATGTCGCCCGATATTTTTTGAATATCTGTGGTAGTATCTGTTGGGTTTTCAACTTCTAATTGAACATTGACAACAGGTTGCCAAAAAGTTCCACCATTAAACCCAATATTTTTTAAAGAAATATTAATTTTTTTTGCCAAAACAAATTTTTTGTAACCAATCCAGCCTAAAACCGCTAAACCGACTAAAATTAAATTTTTGGACATTTTAAAAAATTAAAAATTAATAAAAATTGAAAAAGGTTTGACAAATCTACAAAAAAATTTTAATCCACCAAATATTTTTTTTCTAACGGGTAGATGTGCGGAACGGATGAAGGGTAACGCCCCCCCCTTTAGGGGGGGGGGCGTTCCATCCGTTCCGTACTCCGTTCTGTACCAAAATACACCCTAAAAATTAAAGAAAAATACATAAAAAAAACCCTAAAAAATAGGGTTATATTAACAAAAAAGTATATTTTTTAATTTAATCTTTTTACACCTTTAAAAAAACTTTATGAGAAAAATTTTTTGTAGCCGTGCAGTAAAAATTTATTTCAACTGCTTTTTTGCTCAAAGCAAATGTAGTAAAGGATTCTATTGATCGCTGGTCGTTCTTAATGTTGCGATATTTGTAGGCTTTTTTTTGAGCATCAAAAAAAATTGCCGTAAAATATTTGTTTGGTAACATAATTTGATTATTTTTGGTATGAAAAAGGTTAAAATTGCATAAAAATACCCTGTCATTAAACCAATAGGACAGGGTATTTATTGCTTATTATTTGCGCAAAATTTGCTCAATACTGTTAAGTATTGTCAACATTCTCATTCTTATTCTTTCTTTTTTTTGTTCTCTAGTTTCTTTTTTATTTTTTTTATTTCCCATGATAATTTTATTGAAATAATAAGCATCATTATTTTGATTTTCTTTATCATTTTGCATTTTAGTTTTGTTCGTTTATTTTTTCTATTAAAGTTATTCCTTTATAATAATTTTCTTCCATAGATATATACATTTTACCAAGTTCAAAACCTATTCCAATACTTTGCTTATTATTTTCATTGCATAATTTTTCAATACATTCTAAATGTTTTTTAAATTGAAAATA
>Ga0209086_10003605_pt1 | contig 11684 bp, 15 predicted proteins | sample M_130207_XF_Meta_FD_187312 | JGI IMG/M metagenome (GOLD analysis project Ga0209086, IMG submission 187312) | Freshwater microbial communities from Lake Montjoie, Canada to study carbon cycling - M_130207_XF_MetaG (SPAdes) (version 2) | ecosystem: Environmental > Aquatic > Freshwater > Lake...
AACACTCTTCTTGCCAAGTATTCAATGGAACTTCACCAAGGCTGAAAATACATCTGCAACCTTTAAACTATATAAAAATAATGTAGTAGTCGAGACCAGATACGGCACAGATTCAGGTACGTACTATTCGATAGTTGCTGGCGATACATTTAAAGTTCAGGTAATAACAACGGCGGACCGCAATGGAGTTGCCGAAATAAGATCCGGAGCAACGGTTCTCTCGACAAGTTCAGGGCTGGGCAGCCAAATAACCGGTACTGTTACCGTGGCAGCAGGTAATGCCTATACCGCAACTGCAACCGCTGGTCTGTAAATTGTTAATAACTTTCCCTAAATAAATTTTTTTGTGTCAAATAAATTTGGTATATTTACTTAACCAATTAAACCAAGCAGACATGAAAAAATTATTTTTAATTCGTTTTGGAAATGTTCCAAACCCAGAGGTTACTAATGTATTAGCTAAACACATTAGCGGCCGAGCTTTTGCCGGTCCAATTCCTGGAGCAATTCTTTCAGTATTTAACACCGAGTCAGATCCTTCCACGATCACCCAGCAGTTATCAAAAACTGGGGCACTATTCTTCCTAATCGAAGAAGGCGCACTAAACCAGAATTTACCCGAGGGATTAATGGAGGCGATTAATAAGCTAACAGGAAATTCAGAAGTTACACCACAACCTGTAAATCCGGTTTGGACGCTGGACGATATTCTTGACCTCATTAGTCAAAACGGAATTGAGTCACTTACCGCATCTCAACTTGAAATCTTAAGAGCCGGAACTGTTTAACAAAGCTGGGACCTCCATTCAGAGGTCCCTACTCAGTGTTATATAAACCTAAAAAAGAATTGCAAATGATAGAGATTATAAGAATATACGTAAACAAGGGCGGTGCAACTGATGTATGCATCAAGGACCCTAATACTATTTATGAAACACTTAAGGTGTTAGAGACCGATATTGACCTTGACTATTTAGATAAGGGCAAGGTAAAAATGGGCTCGAGCTCTGAATTTATTGGTTCCCTTGTAAAAGTTGGGGACCAGGAACTAGAAATAATTGAACACTAACCCTTTTAAAAAATTAAAGTATGCAAACATCAATAGAAATTATCGACTGTGTCGAGACCGTAGACAATTGGGGAAGACAATCGACGTATTCAACTCAGGAAACTTTTACACTCTTACTTAATTCGGCCGATTGGACAGACGATCAAATCTTTCGCGGACCGGCAGATGAGAGATATTGTATAGACGACCTCATAGGCAAACGAGTAACAGTTGGCCCGGTAAATTTTACTGTGCAAGAAGATTGTTAATAACTTCTCTAAAATAAATTGTCAGGTGTCAAATATTATACTTATATTTACCTTGTCAACTAATCTAGACGGGACGGTCCAAACCAGGAGCGGGAGGTAGACTCCGACCTACGACATATTTAGGGAATTGTTAACAGCCAAATTGTTAATAACTTTATGAAAATAAATTGTCAGGTGTCAAATAAATTTGGTATATTTACTCTAACCAATTAACCCCTATATCAAATGAAACCTGAGCTAATCACAGTTGACCAATTTTTAGGCTTTAACTTAAGTCAAATATCACAAACCTATATCGGCAAAGATGCCCATTGCAGATGTGGTTGCGGTGGAGAATATACTTCCACATCGTATCATGTAGCGCCTCGCAGCCCAGTAAATGACCAGCTGACTGAGTCCCGACTTACCCGAGCAAAGCGCCTAATTAAAAAAGGTAATAGATACGAAATCGGCAGTAATAATATAAACATCTCAACCGGCCAGAACCGGGCCCTTACTCTTTATTTTGATGATTTAATTTAATTAAATTGTCAGGTGTCAAAAATTATACTTATATTTAACCAATCAATTAACCCCTATAGATTATGAAAATAGAAAAATTCTCAGTATTTCAGATCACTGATGACAGCGATCTTATTGAAAAATTATTAGGCGACGACGATGTTCCTATTCCAGGTTCCAGGTTCTTAGTAATAGAGTCAGATAAAGATAATGTTGAAGCAATTCTTGAAAACTTTAATGGAAACTTTGATTTAGAAGACGGCAGAGCCTATTTTCCAACTAAAGAGTTTAAGAAGCTCACAACCTTTGAAGGACTTATTACTAGCGGTGAGGTCCGATAATTGTTAATAACTTTATTTTTCCGTGTCAAAAATTATACTTATATTTAACTAACCAACTAACCCCTATAGATTATGAAAAGATTATTTTGTACAGTGATTACGTCTATTGACGATACACTAGAGTCCCCATTGGTAATTCATTCAATGAACGAAACGATGGACCATGCTGAACAGGCAATTATTGACTACATGGCCGGCGAGGATTTCGGCTTTGACTATGACATGTTAAACGACAACTTTGACACGTTTACCTTTGAAGTAACCGATATATTAGGCCAAGACTTCTAGCCGGTTGGACTCCCTAGTACTGATGTCGAATAAATAATAAAAACTGAAGTACTTAAGCCAATTGTGGCAAACTGTAGTATAATAATATAGTATAAACCAATTAACCAAAACAGAAAACCTATGCAAATCGGCAAAAAAGAATTAGATGTACGAGCATTCTTTACAGAAGCTTATGAAGGTCAAGTACCACATGACCGCAGTGTTCAACAGTTATATACTCAGTATATGACAACCTCAACCGAGACCGGGGTAAGTTATGGTCTCTTTAATGGAGTTGTAAAGAAGTTAAAAGACGGCACCGAGCCGAACTCCCTAGTACCGGTTCAACCAGTTATACCAACCGAAATGGTGGCTGAAGTAATTGAAATTGGCAATATGGAGTTTCCGCCATTTACTGCCTGGCGATCTGGCGATCTTATTGACCAGTTATTTTCTGACCATACGGAAGACGGTGGTATCTATTCAGGTACTGCAAATATTGTAATCGGCGAAAGTGGTGTTGGTAAATCAACAGTCACACTTGATATCTTGGCTAAGATTAAGCGAGTTCAGCCTGAGGCAAAGATACTCTATATCTCTAGTGAGATGACACGTAATGACCTCTACTTCTACTATCAAAAAACCCCTATTATTGCAAATGTGCCAACCTTACTCGTGATGGACTATGTTATGGGTCGCTTTGATAAAATATTGGAGGACACAATTAATGGTGACTATGATGTTATCTTAATTGACTCGCATCAAGATATTATTGTAAAATTAGCAGATATCCTTGGCTGGAAAAGTACCAGAGCCATGACCTGGTTAACTAACTTAATTATTGAAGCCGCTGATAAGAAAGGCAAAACAATCTTTGCAATTCAGCACATGACTAAAGGCGGTCAATACGTTGGTAGTACATACCTTAAACATGCAACAACATCAATGATGGAGATTAAGTTCGATGATGCCGGTCGAAGATATGTCGAGTTCTCGAAGAACCGTCGTGGAGGCAGTCTAATTGGTAAGCGCCTGTACTACTCCCTAGTAGAAGGTGAAGTACGTTGGGACGCAACTTCATGGAGACAAGAGACCCAAGTTGCTGAATTGGCCGAGCAAGAGAGGGACAAGCGTTCTGAACTTGAAACCAAGTTTACTGATCTTTTTATGTCAGTTGGCAGACCAGCCGAGGTTGAAGAACCCGATACTGATGCTGAGCCTACGGTCAACCAATAATTTTAAAATTTAGTATATTAATATAAACCAAAAAAACCAAGATAACCATGATTTCACAAGAGCAATTTGACAAGGCGAAAGCCGACAGTAGCGGAAAAGATCCGCTTATTAAAAAGGTAAAGTTATCTGATATTCAGATAGATGATAACTCCTTAAAGACAGGTAATATCCTGATTGGGGACTCAAAGATCCCGGTCTCAAACAAATTTTTTAACAGACTTGGCCAAGTTGTAAACTTACAGACAAGTTTATTAAATCGAATGGACAAGAATGCCGATCATTCAGTACAGACAAAATTATTGCAGGCCGTAAAGTCTTATTCAGAGACTCGTGACGGTGACAAAGAGTTTTTGTTAATCGGTGATGGTACCGCAAGGGAAGTAACCAATATTGTAAAGGCTGATAAGTATCACAGACTATCAAATGAAACCCTATTCGATACGGCTGGGCTTATTCTTAATGAAGTACCTGATATGCATGTTGAGTCAATTGACAATAGCGGTGGAGGTGTAAGTATAAACCTTATCCATGGCAGTCAGGTAGGTTTTGATAAAATCGGTAAGGACGAGGTATTCAGATTTGGAGTATCACTGGTAAATTCAGCGACAAATTCCAGAGTGGATGACTTCTTCTTGAGATTAAGTTGTGCAAATGGTGCGGTCGCCCGTAACTTAAATACTGCTTTTGAATTTGGCCAAGGTCAAGATGCCTTTCGTAAACTATTAGAGAGTATGACAGGTTGGTCTAAAGCCGGTTTTGTACCACGAACTTTTGAAACCCGTCTTGAAGGCGCAATCCGAACAAAGGCAAGTTATGGAGAACTTGAAAGAGTAATGAACTCTGTAATTGGTCAAATTCATGATGAGGATGTAAATGTCGAGTCGCACTATATCAGAGCCGCTCAACAACAGTTCTTTCCAGAGTTTGATATCACATCAAAACGAATTTTTAAAAATGGCCACAATCCACAGTTCTTAACCGATGCTCAGAAAAAGTTTATTAAAACTGACTCAAGCGTTTGGGATCTTGTTAACGAGTTAACATGGATTGGAAGTCATGCAACAACATTTAATTTTCAAGCCCCTAAAAAGTTTAAAGTAGAAGGTGGAAATCTTTTTGCAAAGAGCTGGGACCTTGAACACGCAAGCTTAGCTGCTATCTAGGTTAATTGGTTAATTGGTTAGCAATAGAGAGGGAACCGTAATGGTTCCCTTTTTTGGGCTCTATTGGCTAGTGGACTACAGTTTGCAGCCCCGGGCCCGTGCCGACCCCCATGGGTTCTGGACCTCCGCTCGAGCTGGGGAGAACTCCGGCCCCAGTCCGCTATGTGAATTTATAAATTAAATGGGTTTTATGGATATAAATAATAAAAATAAAATACACTATATTATGAAAATGATTAAATTATTTGAGGCATGGTCCCAAGTTAATGAAGAGGTACTTTACCCGAATCAAGGCTTAGATTTTAGGCCTTATATGTGCGAGCCACAAAAGAATACTGGTCCATTGGGTAGAGTAGGTGATGGTTTGCATAATTATGAATTGATACAATGGAACTTAAATTTACCTAAGAAGTACCTAGAAAAGGGTAATGCAACCGGTACCCCAATTATGCAAGTTCCGCCACAGCTATTTGGTGCACCAGGTCGTCCAGGCGTGAGCAGAACCATTCCATGGAGTACTGATAAGGACAACTTTTCTACTAAAGAACTAACGGCATGGGTAATTAACGCTGGTGGCAAAGCAATAAGACTTGCAGGAGCTGGAGAAATTGAAGACTATATGAAGGATCCCAGTTCGTTAGACGCAGACTCTCCGTATAATAAGAATACCAATGAATACGATGCTATTTACAAAAAGAATAAAACCAATAAACAGAAGACTACTGCACCAATTGGTGTTGAGCCTAGTCTCTTGACTAAAATTCAGATGAGACTTCGCGATCTGGGCGGGTCCTATGCAGACTCATTAGGTAATACCGGTCCAGGTAAAGATGGAGTAGATGGTAAATGGGGACAGTCAACGGCAGCTGCTATTAACTTAGCTCTTGATGCTCTTGGCTCGGCTGTACCTAGTATGCAACAAAAGACTATACCACTTAATTTAATTACCGGAGATGATAAAGAAATAATTGATCCAGTTGATCAAAACGAACAACCTGGTTAGTGCAATAGAGTCGTTTAATAATCCAAATTATGAAATATATTAAGGAGTCAAGCGAATGGCAGGCAACAACAGATGTTGAACAGTTTTGTCAATTTTGTTGGAGCAGGCTCCATTGGACCTCTAAACCTGTTATTGTTGTAACAGATGACCATGCCGAGGCCGAGTCCAGGAAGACAATGGGATCATTTCATCCGGGTACTGGAGAGATCAGGGTCTTGCGAGGAGCCAGACTAACAGCAGACTGGTACCGAACCTTGGCTCATGAATTGGTACACCATGCCCAGCGCGATAATGGTCAGCCATTGGATGGAGCAGATGGATCTACAATTGAGAACGAGGCTAACAGTCAGGCTGCCGTAATACTCAGAGAGTACGGCCGGTTAAATCCACAAATTTTTCAGAAATAAAAAAACAAATATAGAAATGAAGTTAATTAAATTATTTGAAGAGTTTATACCCGCATCGCAGGTTTTTCAGACACCCAATTTGGGTGTCTTGAAGACACCCAAATCCTCGAAGCCGCAAATAGTGGCTGCAGTAACTCCAGCAGTTGCAGCATCAGGCGCGCCACCAAGAGACGAGGTAGTTGAAGATTGTATTGGCAATATATACGGTGAAATATTATATAACCCCAACACAGTTAAAACAATCCTTGCTGGAGCTAAAAGAATTGAAAGGGCAGGCATTACACCAACTGAAGAGGAATTGGCTGCAGCTCAAAAGAAATTTTTGGATGATCTTTTGAAGAGCTTTCAAAAATGGGGAAAAGAGGTTGACGCTTTGAGAAAAGAATAGACGATACTCTTGGCCCAGTTAATCCCCAATTAGGGCTCTTGACTCTAATATTAAGTAGGCTAAATCCTCTTTTAATTCTTCCCTGTACTCTTCTAGGTACAGGGTTTTTTGTATAACATGTAACTCAACACCGTGCCAGGTCAGGAATCTCTCTAGAATCTCGGCACCTGCAAACCTGGCCAGCCGGTCCGGAGTCTCAACTATAACCATACTTACCTGCTTGCGAAGCACGGTCTCAAAGAGCCTATCGAGACCTGATCGGCCAGCTAGGCTACCTGCCTTACCGGTATCTTGGATTATCTCGTCTACCCGGACCCCGGCCGCGGTACAATACCCCAATACCCGGTCCGTCTGTGCCTGTAACCTGGCCAGTACCGAAACCCCGGCCGCTCCTCGATCCGGAAACGGCGCTGCCCGGCAGTAGGCTATCACGAGCCTCTTCTGCGGCAAGCGACTGCCTATCATCTTCAAGAGCTCCTGCTTGTCATAGTAGGTCCGGCCGTTTACAATATTCTTCCACTTGTTTATTACACCCTTAGCTACATAACCCTCCAGTGTCTTCAACGAGACCCCAGCAAACTTGGCTGCATCCTTCTTATACATCAACTCCCCTGACGGAAAAGGCTTCAGGGACCCTATTTCTTCTTCTTCCATGGTTTTATCTATCTGGGCCTCGGCTACCTGTCGGGAAGCCTGGCCTGCCCGTGTCCCGCAGCCTGCTACTAGTGTCCAACTGCCGGGAACCCTCGAGACCCCTGGGAATCCGGTAGAGCCGCGGAGTCGAGGGCCACCGTACTCCCTAGTCTTTGAGCAAGCCGGGTTGGTACCCACAGGGCAGAGCCCGGCCGGGGTACTCCCTAGTCCCACCTGGTCAGGTTGGGGTCCGGTGGCCGGGGCAAGGGTCCGGTTTACTCCCTAGTCCCACCTGGGCAGGTTGCTGCTGGGCCGGCTGGGCCGGGCTGGCCGGGACTCCCTAGTCCCACTGGGGCCGGCCGGGCCGGGGTAGGTTAGGTGCAGGTACCTGGGACTCCCTAGATCAGGTACTGATCATGGGCCTTGCCCTAGTCCCGGCCTGCCAGGGACATGGCTAAGCTTAGCCTAGATCAGGTACTAGTCATGGGCCTTGCCCCTAGTCCTGGTCTGCAGGCTAGTGTAGACTGGAGTCTTGAATAGGGTTGAGGGTCTGGTACCTGGCTAGGTAGCCTGGTATATTTCTTTTTTTTCTAATAGGTAGACCTGGTATAGTGTATAGTTTAGATATATTTTTATATTGTAAGAGTAGGGGCGCACCTGTGTTTATTGGCGAAAAAGGGTCTAGAACCTGGGTAGTAAAGAAGATAAATAACCTTACAAAAAAAAGATACGGAAATGAAGTTAATTAAATTATTTGAAGAGTTTATATTTGAAGCAGGGCTAGAAGAGCCTAAGTGTAACCAGTGGAAGACTAAAACTTTTAAACAAGGCGATGGTATAACCACTCCAAAAATTACAATAACTAAGACACCAAGTTTGATTGAAGGATTATATGAAGGCCCAGATGCCGGTGGTTGTATCCAAAGATTAGACGTTAATAACGCAGATACTCCACATCAATTAGCCGGAATCACGGTATTTTATGAAGCTGCACCCTACCTAAAAGAGCTATATAGAAGCGGGGTTTATGTAAAGCCCGATATGCCAAATATTACAATGCAGCGAGTCCGGAATAAAATGTTTAAGATTTCAATACCATTAATTAAAACTACCGAAGACAAGGCAATACCCAATATAAATGAAAGAGGCGGGATGGGCGGCGGGCTCGGAAACTTAACAGAGATTACCAATATTGAAAATAATCAAGATCATAAGTTAATTGAGAAACGGCAGGTTACGGCCGGCGACATAACTGAAACTTTTATATGTTTTAGAAATATTGTAAATTTTCCAATTAAAACCCAAGCGGCCGGGACTCAAGGCCAGCAAGCCGCACCCATTGATATAACCGGAAAAGATTTAGATGATTTAATGACCAAGATAAAAACAGCAACTGCTGGCAAAAGTTTAAATCTATCCACCATACAACTCGATATGGATAAATTAAAGTTCTCAGTTGCGGCCGGCCCAGTGAAGGTATTTAGTTTAGCACTACGCTATAATCGGGCAAACGATCCTACGTGCCCGGCTTGCGAAAATACAGTCTCTAAAAATCCAGAGTATAGGGCAACCAGCTTAAAAACTGGCAAGTTTGAAAACTCTACCCGAATGTACAGCCTAATTGTGTTATATCCAAAAAGCTGACAGCACGGCAGTATAAATAACTAAATAAAAAAACAAATACCGAAATGAAGTTAATTAAATTATTTGAAGAGTTTATTGCTGAGGCTGATAACTCTAATTTTCAAAACGGTCAAACTTATAAATATCAATTATTGGATGCAATGGGTAAAGCGGTAACACAGAAGACCGTTACAATTGTGCCTAATTCTTATTACCCATTGAAAAAAAGAGAGATATCTACATCAGGGGTAATTAAAGTAGAACTGAATCACGGTGGTAATCTACAAACCGACGGCAAGCTTGAACCACCTTCAGGAATTGATGGTTTAGATTTACAATCAATCGAAGGTCAACCTGGTGTTTTCAGCCACCCAGACCTTGGTAATATTTACCAGGTAAGAGTATTCCCTAATATGAATGAAGCGGTAACTGAACAATTTGTAGCTGAAGATGCTAAAACCGATTATCCAGCTGGAAAATATGACTATCATTACTTAGATAAGGATTTTAAACCAATAGGGCTGCCAAAACAAAACCTTAGGGTTACTCCTGTTGACTCTGCATATGGAGTGGATGGTTTAAAGGTAGTACTTGATAAACCTGGCAGTGGATGGAACATGTTCAATCTAGAGCTTTCTCCAGTATCTGGTTATAAATCAATGACTTTTATAAGGGATCATCCAGGTGTTTTTGGAGCCGATTTCACAAGGATTCCAAGGTCGGGTAATTTACCAAATCCATGGCCAGAAGGTACAACATATATTAGAATTTATAAAAAAGGCGAAGCGGCTGGAGTGCCTAAACCTAAAATAGCCGATGCACCAAACGCACCAGGAATAGCCGATGTTATTGATCCACCAGCTTCACCTGCTGCTCCAGTTAATTATCCAGGAATAGCCGATGTTATTGATCCACCCAGATTTTAATGATATTTAATAATAAAACTATTTACCAGGTAAAAGTATTCCCTAAATAAAACCATGAAACTACAAAGATTTAGCCAATTTATAACCGAAAGTACCAACCCCTTAACCGTTGACACTGTTGAGTCTGAAATAAGTGCCACTGCCCATACTCTTCTACCTAAAAAATCCTGGACTCGAGCCAAAACCTATCTTGACCTGGATTTCAATGCCTTAATTAAACGTGCCGCAGTTACTGCAACCGGGATATTTACTAACTTTGGTAATACAATTAACAGTCCTAACTTTGACCCAAAAACGATTGAGGCCGAGGTCCTTAAACTTGAACAGGCACTGTACTCACTAACAAACCGGGAAGTTGACCTAATTATGCAAGGTGTAGGCCCATTAGCCACAGTTGCACTATTTACATTTAAAAAAACATGGAAAGAAGAATTCTTGGCAAACAATGCTGAGCCGTATGATTCACCAATCGGTAAAATAGTTGGGTCGATAATTAATCTTATAATGAATACTCAAAGTCAAGGCGCCTTCGATTATAACAGTGGGTACTTCAAAGATTCGGTCTATGCTACTCAAAAACAAATAATTAAAGCCGGCAAGCCCGTGCCGCCATTTACGATACGCCTGACTGATGGCACTTCGAAGTATGGAGCATTTAAATATATTAATGGCAGCAGCTTTCTTTACCAGGAGTACCATGAATCCCCTCATTACCCAGGCAAATCAAATTTTGCCGATGGCTCAACCATAGATGGCTGTTATAACCTAGACTATTGGAAGGCAATTTGGGATCTATTAAATGACCACTGGCCACGAATAGTTAAAACAATTGTTACCAATATTGCAGCCAAGGTATTTGCCTAACCCACTTTAACCGAAAGGCCTATAACCTGGATAGGATCAGAGATAAATAACCCTAATGAAGTATCTGCAACTATTTGAATCATGGAACACAGTATCCGCTGAGGACCTTGCCAGTGCTCTGGAGCTTAATCAAATAGGAGTTGTTTCAGATAATGAATTGGTCGAGCTCAAAAGACTTAGGGCAACTGAACAGCGTATTATTAAGTATAAAGGGGTTGGTGATCTAGACCTAGCTGACTCCACCCTGCTAAAAAGTTTACCGGCTGGCCTAGAGGTTGGAGGAGACTTAAACCTAAATTGGTGTTACAGCTTAGAGAGTTTACCTGATGAGTTAACTGTTAGCGGCGACTTAAGCCTATATGGCTGTACAGGCTTAATGAATCTACCTCAGGGCTTAATCGTTGGCGGAGACCTATTCTTAAACGGGTGTAGCTCTCTAACAAGTTTGCCGGCTGGGCTAGTGGTTGACGGCGACTTAAACCTATTCGGCTGTGAAGGCTTAGGCGAGTTACCTCAAGACATAAAGGTCGGCCGTAGAATTTATAGATAAAAGGATATGAAGTATATTAAACTATATGAAAAATTTGAGAACTGGAAAACAGTATCTGATGAGGCCTATTCAAATGTTCAGGATCTTCATGAAATGGGTGTTGTGTCAGATAATGAATTGAGCGAGCTCAGAAGACTTAGGCATGTTGAACGAGAGATTCTTCAATACCCTGGAGTTGGTAACCTAAACCTAGACAACTGTCCTCTACTAAAGAGTTTACCGGATGGCTTAAAGGTTAACGGCATGTTAAACCTAAATAAGTGTACTGGCTTAGAGAGTCTACCTGCTGATCTACAGGTTATTGGATACTTAGCACTAGGTGGCTGTACGGCCCTAACGAGTATACCGGCTAACTTAAGGGTCAGAGACTTAACCTTAATTGGCTGTACGTCCCTAGAGAGTTTACCTACTGGATTAATCGTTGACCGAAACTTAAGCCTATACGGCTGTACGGGCTTAAAGAAT
>Ga0209086_10003606_pt1 | contig 11683 bp, 7 predicted proteins | sample M_130207_XF_Meta_FD_187312 | JGI IMG/M metagenome (GOLD analysis project Ga0209086, IMG submission 187312) | Freshwater microbial communities from Lake Montjoie, Canada to study carbon cycling - M_130207_XF_MetaG (SPAdes) (version 2) | ecosystem: Environmental > Aquatic > Freshwater > Lake...
TGCGAACAGCAGCGACATCATCAGCACAAAGAAAACGATTCCCAGCAGTGGGTGCGTAAACGCAGCATCAAGTCGATCATGGATCGTCATTCGGTCATCGTTTTTTTCGTCAGGATGCGCTGCGATTCGAGCAAAAACTTCTGCGGCCCATACTGCACTTGCCGTTGAACCAGGTTCGGTGGTTGGGAAGGCGGTGTCTGGATTCGGCGTTGCATTGCTTGTCGATGTTCGCGTGAGTTGTGCGATCAGTCGATCGATCCCTTGACCGCTGCGCGCAGAAACTGCAACAACAGGAACGCCGAGAGCCTGCGATGCGGCGCGTTCATCGATGATCAGTCCTCGACGTTCTGCAAGATCGACCATATTGATTGCAACGACACTTGGAAGTCCACGGCGCAGTGCGCTTGCAGCAAATTGCAAATTGCGCGAAAGATTATTTGCGTCAAGCACTAAAAGCGCAGCATCAGGTCGGCCGTCGCCCACTCGTCCATCAAGACAATCGGCGCAGAGTCTGCTTTCGGGCATCTCCAACATTAAGCTGTAAATCCCAGGTAAATCTATCAAATCCATTTCCTGCCCAGATTTCGTGACGCATCTTCCAACTTGATGCTCGACTGTGCTGCCAGGAAAATTTGCAGTCTTGGATCGCAGACCACAGAGTCGATTGAAGAGTGTGCTCTTTCCCGTATTGGGATTTCCAAGCAGTGCGATGCGTGGGATCACGGTGATGTCGACTCGATCGGCGTCACCATAATTCGATCGGCAATCCCGTGCGGAAGTCCCAATCGAGTGCGATCAATTTGCACGATGCATGGCGTTCCTGGTCGGCAAACTCGCACTTCACATTGTTCACCCATTCCCATTGCTGCAAGCAAGCAACGATGTTCGTTGGGCAATGAATCCAGCGCAGAACATTCCACCGTCGCACGTTGTCCGCGTGCGAGTTGACTGAGTGGAATTCTGATCGGAGGTTGAGCCATCGAGAAATGGTATTGAGACTCAGTCTCAATATCAACTCGGTGGTGCGGAGGGGCGAGAAAAAGGGGATTCCGAGTCAACGGGAGGGGCTGATTGTCTCTGCTGAGATTTGTCACAGAGGTCACTTTTTCTCATCGCGATAGATCTTGCGGCGAGCAGCATAATCTTCTGGAGATTCGTTCAGGCTCGGCGCCTGTCCATCTTGCCATTGCTGATGCAATTTATTGAGAAATGGCACGCACCAATGGCAACCAGTTCCCGCGCCAAAGCACTCCGAGAGTTGGCTCGCCACGCGAGGCTTTTCACATTCAAGAAATGTATTGAGTTTGCGCAGGCTCACTCGAAAACACAAACAGACATGATCGTCAGGATCCATTACTCAACGCTTGGAGCCGTGTTTGATGTGAGTTCTTTACCAATGACAACCCAATGCGAAACGCAATATGGTGCGACGAAAGTTCCTGAACGATTCCAGGAACCGTCTGTCTCGTGCTCAGCAGAAAAATCGATGCGTGGATCAATGTCGCCAACAAGCTGAAAAATAGTTCCTTTTGGACTGGATCGAACAAGTTCTGAAGTAGGCGACCGATCGATTTCCGCATGGAATGAATCGCCGATATTCGATCCATTGGCATCAACAGCTTGGCAAGTGAGGATTATTTTGTCCGATGCTTTCTGTGACGGTTCTGTCCGCAAGACAGTGACTGACCAGTTGATGGCTTGGCAGAGAATTCGATTTTGTGCCACGGCCCATTTGCGAAGAGTGATCGAAAAGTCGTCGAAGTCCAAAGTGCGATCAGGCGTCAATGTTGGAGTCGTTCCAAAGCGCGCTGCATAGCGTCGACTCATCTCGATAAGAAGCGTATTTGGGTTTTGAAAGGGATCTGAAGTAATAGCAGAATTGGTTTGAGTTTCTGTATGAGTCGCATTCGTATCGTTGCTGATAGGAGAATCCTCTGACACAACTGCAGGTTGGTCGGTGTCTGCAGGTTGGTCAGTCTCTGCAGGTTGGTCAGTCGGTGAGGGTTCGCTAGTTGGTACTACTGTTGGATGTGTCGACATTGCAGACTTCTGCGCCCGCGCTTTCGACAATTCGATTTTCTGCTTTTCAACTAGAGCTTCGAGTCCCTTCACTCGATCTTCGAGCGCCTTTGATTGCGCCTTAATTTCTGCAAGCATTTCTTCCTGCTCGGTCATACCAGGGTTCTCATCAGCTGCAGGCGCGGGCTCGTCAGTTGGCGCAGGTTCTGTCGCGGGTTGATCAGTCGGCGCGGACTCCTCAGTTGGTGCAGGTTCTGTCGCGGGTTGATCAGTTGGCGCGGGCTCAGTTGCGGGCTCAGTTGCAGGCGCGGGTTGCTTGGGTGAGATTGGTTTCGAATCAGGAATTTCCCTTGATTCTTTTGCCTTTACCGCATCATCTTGCTGCTTCGCCTTTGTTGCTTGCAGTGCCGTGACATTTCCTTGCAACGCCTTCGATTGTTTCTTGAGGTTGGCAATACTGTCAGCGAGTGCCTGATCTCGTTGCGCCTTAGAAGCTGATTCACTCGCTTGCGCAGGTGGGTTGCCACCATCCTTTGAAGGTTCCTTTGACGGCTCCTGCGCAAATGAATGAGCCGCCATAAAAATCACGCCGCTGGCGCAAAGAAGTCGCAACGAAAGAAAGGATGAAATGGACATTGTGACTAGCATAAACAAAGTCTGGGTCCCAGACGAACTATGGCAAACATCAATCCCATCCTGACAATTGTCGCACGTGTTCGAAGGCGCATCCTTCTTGGACAGTTTCTAGGGTCGATGGGTCGTGTCACGTTGTGGGCGGGCATCGTTCTTGTCGCCGTTTCCGTCGGTTCAAAGTTGGTCGCAGGTTGGTGGTCGCCTGCTGGCGAGCGTGGATTATGGTTCGTCATCCTCGGCGCCATCATTCTGATAGCTCTTGGAGTCTGGGCATTTCTTTCGCGACCTCGAGCCGAAGGTGATGTCGCAGTTGCATCATTGATTGACGTGAAATTGAAACTGCATGATCGCCTTTCCACTGCAGTCGCAGTTGCAGATCGAACTGATCCATTCGCACAAGCTGCCATTGAAGATGGCTTGAAGATTGCGGGCGACAAGAGATTGATTGAATCACTCGGTCGAGCAATCCCAATCGTCGCACCACGGAATTGGTGGGCAGGGCCTTCATTCATTGTGATGGCGTGCGCAGTCTGGTGGTTTGTGCCGGGGCTTTCTCTTGGAAATGCGCAGTCAGCTGATGGGCTGAGCGAAATCCAATTGCAAGCAGCTCGCGACGCGGCGAAGGTTCAGATCGAAACGCTACAGGCCAAGATAGAAACGAATTCAGAATTGAGTAAAGCGCTTGGAGAAAATGGAGAAGAGAAGAAACTTGCCGGTGATGCTACGGACGAGAAACTGCAAACTCCCGAATCTGTTCGACGCGAGACGACTCGTCAGGTGAATGATCTCTCTAAAAAACTGGACGAACTTTTGACTGGCGAGAAGGCGCAACAACTCGAAGCGATGAAAGATGCTCTCAGTCGCATCGAGCCATCAAAGTCGGGTCCGCTGAAGGAACTTGGCGAAGCTCTCAAGCGCGGCGATGGAGCAGCAGCGAAGTCTGCGCTGGCCAAGCTTCAGGATCAGGTCAAAGACGGCAAGATGGATGAGAAGACCCGCGAAGAATTAGCCGCGAAACTGAGCGAAATGACTTCGCAATTGAAAGACGCTGCGAAGGCAAACGACACCCTGAAAAAGGCGCTCGAAAATGCTGGGCTTGATGGAGCGCTTGCAAAGAATCCACAGGCGGCGAAAGCAGCAATCGATGCGGCGAAGAATCTCAATGATGCACAGAAAAAGGCGTTGAAGGAGGCGATAGAGTCGCAGTCAAAGGCGGGGGAGAAATTAGAAAAACTTGCCAAGATGTGCGAATCTATGTGCTCGCAGTGCAAGAACGGCAGCAAGAGCGGCGATAAGGATTCGAAAAGTTCTGAAGGCAAAGCATCCAAGAGTGGTGGCAAACCATCCAAGGATGGCGACCCATCGGAAGGATCAGGTCAATCTGCAAAGGAGGCAGCCGAAGTTCTGAGTGAAATGGAAATGCTTAGTGAAATGATGAAAGATGCCGAATCTTGTCGGAGTCAATGCCAAGACGGATCGAGTCCTTCCGACAAGCCAGGAAAGTCGGCAATGAATGCTGGGAGTGGCAAAGGCATGTTGGGCGAGCGCACGAAAGAAAAAACTGAAACTGGAACGCGCACAAGAAAAGAAAAAGTGAAGTCGACTGGCGGAGATGTGATTGCCCGTCAATTGGTCGAAGCTCCGCCAGTTGTCGGCGAGAGCCGCGCGACTTTAAAACAGTTGTCTGGAGAAATCGGTCGGGGTTACGAAGAGGGCACTGATGAAGATCCTGTCCCTGCCAATTTGCGCGATTTGCATAAGCATTACTTCGGCGATCTGAAGAAGAAGATTGATGCCAAGAGCGGGCAGGTCGCGCCAACGACACCAGTTCCACCAACGGAACCTGTCTCACCTCCGGCACCTGTTTCGCCTGCTGTGTCTCCGGCTCAAAAATGAGGCAAGAAAATTGAACTCGACCACGAGGCAAATCATTCATTGTGCCTGTGCAACGGTCATTCTCTTTTCTGTGATCAGTTGCGATCGCGGTGCGCCATCGGAAGATTCGTCGGAACCTTTATCACCACCTCCTGCGCGGGAAGTGGTCGTCTATGTCAGCACTGACGAAGCGATCGCCAGACCAATACTCGAAGCCTTTACGCAAGAAAGTGGCATCGCTGTCCGCGCTCGATACGACAGTGAAAATGCCAAGACAACTGCACTCGCCGCAATGTTGCGCACAGAACACGACGCGCCACGCGCAGATGTTTTCTGGTCGGGCGAATGCTTTGCTTCAACTGAACTCGGTCGCGAAGGCGTGATCGCGCCATGGCGTTGCATGCGAAGCGGTGAACTTCCAGATTCTTTGCGGGGTGAATCTGGATGGTGGCACGGTTTCGCGCCGCGCATGCGTGTGCTGGTGTATGACCCCAGACGCACCACGGTGGAGCAATTGCCGCAGTCAATGTTGGACTTGGCAACACCCGCGTTTGGCAAGAGCGTGGCGATGGCTGATCCAAGATTTGGAACGACGCGTTGTCACATTGGTGCATTCGCTTCTCAAATGGAGTGGCGCGAAGTTGGTTCGTTTCAGAAATGGGTTGATGGATTTGCTTCGAACAAGCCACTCATGTTGGCTGGCGGCAATGCAGCAGTGGTTGATGCAGTCATCCATAAAGAAGTCGATTTCGGTCTCACGGATTCAGATGATGTCTATGCCGCTGTCGCCAATGGTGCGGTGTTGGCGATGATTCCACTTCGTCAATTTCCAAGCGGCGAATCTGGAGGTGGTCCAATGTTGATCCCCAACAGTGTTTCTCTCGTCAACGGTGCGCCGCATCCAGCGGAGGCAAATGCATTAATGATCTTTCTCTTGCAGCCCAAGGTGACAGAGTGGTTGCATGCATCGCGGTCAGGAAATTTCGTAATACAGATGAATCCACCGACAAATGTCTCCAGAAAATCCATCCCAGACTCATCAAATTCTGCACTGACACCTTCTGCGCCGCCGCCTTCTTCCCCACCAGATGGACTTGCGCTGATGCCGGAAAATGTGCAAAGCATTCGCATCCAAGTGGCGGAAGATCCATTTCATTTTGATCAGCAAGCGGCCATCTCTTCGATTGATGAATCCCTCGGCATTTTGCGCAAAGCATGTACGAAAGATGGGACGAATTGAAGAGGACCGGGATTCCTCTAGCCGCGATTCTTGTCGCTGCGCCTGGAATTGCAGCGGTCATTCTGTTCGTGCTGGTCCCACTACTCACTCTGATTGTGCGCAGTCTCTGGGAACCTTCAATTGGAGTTGATGAAACAATTTTAAATCCAGCATCGATCCTTGTTCGATCCATCGCATGGTCGATTGGAATTGGCGTGGCAGCCACAGCGATCGGCTGGATTCCAGGTCGCGCACTTCGCAACAGCGGATGGTGGCTTCGTTGCTTCTGTTTCGCTGCTGCGTTGATCCCCGCATATGCAATCTTTTATTGTTGGTGGTGCATTCTTCGACCTGGTCATCCAATCGCCGATTATGCAATCACTCACGATTTGATTTCTCCACTTCGAGCCACGACGCTTGCGTTTGCGTTGCTCTCTTGGAATTGGCCGATCGCGGCGTGTCTTGTCGGACTGCGTACATCTGCGTCGGAGCGAATGACTGCAGTCATGCTGACGCTTGATGGAGGTTCGTGGCGCGATCGATTGGCAGCATGTTGGCGCGCGGACCGTGGTGCGTTGGCGCTTTCTTCTGTTGCGATCTCGTTGATCACCTTTGGAGAAACAACAGCATTCGATGCGGCGCAGGTCGCTACATTTACCTCTGAATTGCGCGCATTCGACGCTGCAGGAGCGACGCCACGACAACTGCTCATTGCGGCGATTCCAGCGCTGGTGATTGCGGTCCTTGTCAGCGCTGTCGCAGCTTCTCTTCTCATTCGCGGCATCGCCAACGCGCGGGCAGTGGGCGAGGGAGACTTGGCGGATCTTGGCCCAGAGCAACGATCTTCGTTTCGATTCATTGGTCCAACTCTTGCAATTCTTTTCTTGATCATTGGCACTGCGCTGCCTATTGCTCTGCTCGCGGCGAAGGTGAATACGGTTGGAGCAAACGCAACCTTCACAACGCTGCACGCTCGCGGTTCGGCCAATGCGCTGATGATGGCTTGCTTCAGCGGCATCGCAGGCGGATTCATCGCTCTTGCTGGCGCAAGCTTCATGATGTGCGATGCACGCTCGATTCTCTGCCGTGTGTTCAGCATCGCGCTTCTCGCACTTTCGATGCCCGCAACTCTTTTGGCTCTGGCAACTGCATCGCTGTGGAGATCGACGGCGCTGATGCGAACTGTGTATGACTCTGCAATTGTTGTCTCGTGCGCAGAAGCCGCAAGATTCAGTGCCGTTGCGCTGGTCATCGGCGTATGGTGTGGCGCAGGATTTGCGCGCAGCGAGCGTGAGACTTGGATGGTGCACGGCAGAACGCTTGGAGATTTTCTGCGCATAGGTCGACCGATCTTTCTTGCTTCATTTACAGGGGGTTTTCTGGTGATGGTTGCACTCGCTGCAACAGAAACTGCCGTCGCCGCGCGGCTTGAACCACCGGGAATGGATTGGATCGCAACCACTCTCTTGAATGCGATTCACTATCAGGATCCTTCTGCAGTCAGCGCAGCACTTCCGTGGATGGCGCTGCTTGCTTTGGGTTGCGCTTGTGTCACGCTCGCGCTGCTTGCTGGAATTTCTCGAAATGGTTTAGCGAAAGCGTTGATGATCGGTTTGGTTGCTTTGGTCTTTGTCGGATGCGGATCAAGCGAAGTAGAAGCAGAGAGTGATGATGGTGTTTATTCTGCAACGCCGCGATTGCCGACGGATGTGATCATCGGAAGATTCGGCCGCACCGATGGACGCTTTCAGATTCCTCGTGCAGTCGCCATCGAACGATCGACGAGTGCGAACCCTGGATCACTCTTCGTCATCGACAAGAGCGGTCGCGTGCAACGATTTGCAAAGGATGGCACATTCGAATTGGCGTGGTCTATGCCGAAGTTCAATAATGGAAAACCCACTGGATTCACAATCGCACCGAATGGTTTGATCTATGTTGCGGATACGCACGAGCATCAAGTGCTGATCTTCAATCGCGACGGCGGTATTGTTGGATCATTTGGTTCCTACGGATATGGGCCTGGACAATTCATTTTTCCATCGGACGTGGCATTCGCCCAAGATGGCCGAATATTTGTCAGCGAATATGGAGGGAACGACCGTGTTCAGATTTTCGACCCAGATGGAAAATTCATCAGCCAATTCGGCAATCCAGGCGATCAACCTGGAATGTTCTCGCGACCGCAGTCCATCGCTATTTCCAATGACGGATCCGAAATCTTCGTTGCTGATTCTTGCAATCACCGTATTCAAGTTTTTTCTCAAGCAGGAGAGTTGAAACGCGTTCTGTGTGCATCGGGTCGCGCTGCAGGCCAATTGGCATATCCATATGGAGTTTGCGTTCTCGAAGACGGAACTCTGCTCGTCGCCGAATTTGGAAATTGCCGATTACAGCAACTCGATTCGCTCACTGGCGCATCTCGTGGAATCTGGGGCGGCGGCGGTCATGCGAAAGGAAGATTGAACGCACCATGGTCCGTTGAGTGCGTCGACGGTCGCATCTATCTGATGGATACAGGAAATGGTCGCGTGCAATCGCTGCCGCTCAAGTCTCTCGCAGATACAAATTCTCTCATAGAATCGGCAAAATCACCATGATCCCAATCGGATTTGAACGCCCAATTGCACTCTTCATACTGCTGATATTGCCAGCAATTTGGTGGATGAGTTGGAATCGCCGCCACGCCGTTGGATCGACGCGAACATGGGTGAGTGCAATCACGCGCAGCATTCTGTTGACATTGCTCGCGCTCAGTCTTGCTCAACCTTCGATCGTTCGCAAGGGTGAGGGTGTGACAGTTCTTGTTGTTGCTGATGTCAGCCGATCGATTCCAAGCGACTTGCTGACTCGTGCAGAAATAGAATTGCAGAAGGCGACCAAGAATCCTACAAATTCAGAGAATCGTATTGGAGTTGTAACCGTCGCCCGTGATGCAATCGTGGCACAGATTCCATCTGCCGGAGGAGAGATTTCCTTCGGTAGTCACGGCGGTGAATTAGATGGCTCGAATCTCGCGGTTGGAGTTCGTCGTGGACTCGCGCTCATGCCTGCGGACACAATGAATCGGATGCTGTTGGTTTCCGATGGCAATGAAACTTCTGGAAGCCTCCGCGAAGCTGCGGCGCTGGCGAAAGCAAATCGAATTCCCATTGACGTTTTTCCGATTGAATACAACAAGACTGGGATAACAATCTTCGAAGGAATTCGCGCGCCGACTCGTGCGCGGATTGGGCAAACTGCTGACTTGAAATTATTTATTCGCAGTCAAGGTGGCGCGACGGGGAAGATTTATGTAAACGAAAATGGGAAGCCCGTTGATCTCGATTCGAAGAGTGAAGGTGATGGACTTGCTGTTGAACTCAAACCTGGGCCCAATACATTTGAAGTGCCAATGAGTTTGGATTCCAGCGGTGCGCAGCGATATGAGGCCGTCTTCGAACCTGACGCTGCAAGCGCAGATGGCGTATCAGAGAACAAGAAGGGGGCTGCTTCTGTTTTTGTATCTGGAGAAGGACGCATTCTTGTTGTCGACCAAGGTGGGCTTGAAAGTGGAGGTCTCGTCAGCGCTCTCAAGAGTGGCGGTCTTGCTGTGGATGTTGTGAATCCAGATCGACTTGCTGAAGGCATGGCATTTCTCGTTGGATATGACGCCATTGTGCTCGTCAATATGTCGCGGGCGGAGATCGATAATGAAACGGATCGAATGCTCCACGCATATGTTCACGATCTCGGTGGTGGATTGATGATGATTGGCGGCGATAAATCTTTCGGTGCAGGTGGATGGATCGATAGCGAAACATCGAAGACTTTGCCAGTGAAACTTGATCCTCCAGCAACGCGAGAATTGCCGCGGGGCGCTCTTGCGCTCATCATGCATTCATGCGAAATGCCGCAAGCAAATTATTGGAGCGAGCAAGTCGTCGTCAGCTCGATCGAAACGCTCTCACGACTTGATTATGTTGGAATTGTTGTCTTCGGATTCGGAAATATTGGCGGCGTGAATGGTGCAGGATGGTATTTTCCGATGCAACTTGCTGGAGATAAAACGGCTGCGATTGCTGCTGCAAGATCGATGCCGATTGGAGATATGCCAGACTTTCAAGCATCTATGACAGTTGGTCTCGATGGACTCGTCAAAGTAAAGGCGGGTCAGAAGCATGCGATCGTAATTTCTGATGGCGATCCTGCTCCGCCATCAAAAGCATTGCTCGATGGATACAAGGCGGCGAAGATCACAATCACCACGATCATGCTTGGAGGTCATGGAACTGCGGAGCATTTAACGAGTATGAAAAACACCGCCGAATACACTGGCGGAAATTTTTATAATGTCCTGAATCCAAAATTGCTTCCGAAGATTTTTATCAAGGAGGCGTCGATTGTTTCTCGAAACTTGATTGTCGAAGGAGATTTTCAGCCTGTTGTCAGCCCGTCGATTGGTGGACCTCTTGAAGGGCTTGTCGCGGTTCCGATGGTGAAGGGATATGTTCTGACAGTTCCGCGCGAGGGGCTGGCGCAGATTCCAATTCTCAATAAGACATCTGAAGGGAACGACCCCATCTTTGCATATTGGAATTATGGCCTTGGAAAATCTGCTGTATTTACAAGTGATTTGAGCGGTCGTTGGGGTGGAGCTTGGCCAGCATGGGGTGGGTTCCAAGGGATGTGGGAGCGAACTGTTCGCTGGTTGATGCGTCCAGCCACGCCATCGAATATCACGCTCAAGACCACAATGGATGGCGAAGAGGCGACGGTCGAACTGGAAGCCCTTGGAGGCGACTCTGGCCTTATGAATTTCATGAGAACCGATGCAAAGGTTGTGCGCCCAGACGGATCACTCGCACCACTTTCTCTGGAGCAGGTTGCGCCAGGTCGATACCGCGGAAAGTTCTTGACATCCGATACTGGGTCTTATCTTGTCGACGTCGGTCTGATCGATGCGAATGGGAGTCGCTCTGCTGGATCGATACAAGGCGCGGTATCGATGGCATATCCCCGTGAATTTAGAACAAGCAGAGACAATGCGGCGCTCATGCGCGAAATTGCGGAAGCAACAGGTGGCCGAGTTCTTTCTTCGAGAGACCTTGCCGTGACGGATCTCTTCGAACGCAAAGGTCTTTCGCAACCTGAAAGCGTCCGCCGCATTTGGGACATTCTGGCGATCATCGCCGCTGCACTGTTGGTCATCGATGTCGCGGTACGACGATTGGTGTTTGACTCGGAGTCCGCTCGCGATGTGGCACAACAAGCATTCGGAGGCGCACGCGGAACAGGTGGCGAAATGGTCGCGGCATGGAAAAAGGCTCGGCAACGAACGGAAGTCGATGCATCTGATGCAGCAATCGATACTCCTTCAGCGAAAACAACAGGAATTCCAAGGAAAATCGATCGGCTTTCTCCAAAGAACCCAACGGTCGCTGGGGGAAATGAAAGTGCAAGTGGATCATCAAACGCACCATCATCGGATGTAGATCCTGAATCGCCGATGGAGAGGTTGCGCCGTGCAAAGAAGCGCGCTCAAGATGGACAACGAGAGCAAAGCGACGAAGAAAAGCCAACATGAGTCATTCGTCGAACACCTTGCCAAACAATTTAGATTCCGTTGCAGCGGTTCGCGAGGCGTGCGCAAATTTTCGCGTTGTCGCAGATCGACTTCGGCAAGAGATTGGACGCGTCCTCGTTGGTCAGAGTGAAGTCGTTGATCAAGTTCTGATCGCACTCTTTGCCGACGGTCATGTATTGCTTGAAGGCGTCCCAGGACTTGGAAAGACATTGCTCGTCCGCACACTTGGCCAAGCGCTTGGGTTGAAGTTTTCGCGAATTCAATTCACCCCGGATCTCATGCCTGCCGACATTCTTGGCACGCAGATCGTCGTCGAGGATCAATCGACGGGTCAACGAGACTTCCAATTTCGGCAAGGACCGATCTTCGCT
>Ga0209086_10003610_pt1 | contig 11678 bp, 7 predicted proteins | sample M_130207_XF_Meta_FD_187312 | JGI IMG/M metagenome (GOLD analysis project Ga0209086, IMG submission 187312) | Freshwater microbial communities from Lake Montjoie, Canada to study carbon cycling - M_130207_XF_MetaG (SPAdes) (version 2) | ecosystem: Environmental > Aquatic > Freshwater > Lake...
GGTACTACTGCTGTTGTTTGCAAAATGATGAACAGAAGATATATCGGCAGCGAATTGAGTAAGGACTACTTCAAAATAGTCAAGAAGATCTTAAAGAACGCGCCCGTTCTTTGTGCGACAGACTGATCGGGGTGTCTGGACGGCTTCCTTGTTATTGTGAATCCATTTCTCAATCATCTACTTCATTTCTCGCCACATGTATCGGCGCTGGATTGTCATGCTTCATTGATTGCACTCTCACGCCAATCTTGCAAAGTCCTTTAGTGTGTGTTAAAGTAAAAGTCGATGTTTCTTTCGCTGAAATTTTCTAAAGCCGTGCAATACGCAGCCGAAGTGCACAAGACGCAGAAGCGTAAAGGCACGGATATTCCTTACATCGCGCACTTGCTCGCAGTGGCCAGCATTGCTCTGGAATACGGCGCAAATGAAAATGAGGCGATCGCGGCACTTTTGCATGATGCGCCTGAGGACGGCGGAGGTCAAGAACGGCTCGAAGAGATCCGCCAGCAATTCGGCGACATCGTGGCAGATATTGTTGAAGCTTGCTCGGATACTTTTGAGACCCCAAAACCACCATGGGAAAAACGTAAGAAAGCTTACATCGACAGTATTGCGAGCAAATCTTCTTCAGGTCGGTTTGTTTCAGCTGCCGACAAGCTGCATAACGCACGTTCTATTCTGTTGGACTATCGCACGATTGGTGATGCGCTTTGGCCGCGCTTCGCAACGGGCAAAGTTCGCGTGCTTTGGTATTACCGATCTTTGGTCACGGCATACGGCGTCGGAGGAAGTTTTCGTCGGCAGGGATTCGGGGATCTCCTAAAAGATTTGAACGATGTTGTAAGCGAAATTGAACGAATAGCTACTTAAAACTGAGTAAACTCAGTGGTAGCCATATAATCAGTAGTACCGAATTGTCCATCGAGATTGGATTCATTCATTTGGCTCTGATCGTATTTTTCAACAACTCTGCAGGCGAAGCACAATGAAAAATTGGATTATCTACTCAAAGAGTTCGCCAAGTAGTGACGAAAGTAATAATCCGTTGGTTGCGGAGTTGTTAAACAAGATGGCCCAAGAAGTCCTTTTGCCATTTCAACCGATATTTAAACGCGCGAAACGCAAGATAACTTTTACCCATCAACATTTAAAAGACAAGATGGATGCAATTGACGGTTTTAACTTGGATGAGCAGTATCCGAATGGATTAGCATACTTGCCACCCCATGGCGCGCAGGCGCTTCTCACGGCCGCGGAATCGATGAAGGGTTCCTCATCCATTCTGGTAGGCATCAATGGCGACGAGGCGACGATCAGATCATCAGCGAATGCTTTTAACATAGGTGTTCAGGATAGGGATCTTCGATGGAAAGCGATCAAAAAGATTGCAGAAATGGAATCATGCGAACTCGAAAAGTTTCTGATAACTGACGATAAAAAACTACCTGATTGGGACGGAGCTAAAAATTTCACTATCTTACATATTGATACTTCTTATAGCGACGTACAAATTCAAGAAGAGGTAATTGACACATTCAAGAATGCAAATTCTCGTGTCATAGTCTTGAATTCTTCTGTGGCAATTGGAAGCCGAATTTTAAAGTTGGTTGGTAAATCGTGGAGTAATAAAACAATTATTCGTCGCGGTGGATCGTATGTCGACCATATTGAAGGAGCTCGCACGATTGACGCCGTTGGATTTCATTCTCTGGATGGAATCGTGCGTTTACTTGAACGTGTTCATCCTAAACCGCTTACATATGAGATACAGGTTGCTGTATTAGACGCGTCCTGGCGAATCGATGCGACCTATTTGCTAGCAACTGCATTTCGAAACGCAGTTGTTAACTATGAGAAAAATGGTAAAGACGTGTGCGCGATCGACCACGATGCTCTTGTTCGTGAAATGACTGCATTGAATGGTGATGAGTGCATACTGGAAACTCCAGGTCGATGGATTGCCTTTGATGCTGACCGCATGAACCGTTCGAGGAGTGTTACGTTGCTCGAAAGAAGCAACACGGGTGGCGAACCTTCTCTGTACCCCATACAGATCACTGCCAATGGCGATTGGCAGCAAGTAGTCCAGATGCAATTTCAGCCACTCTGGTTTGGTGAAGTCGAAGAAGCCAAGGGAACATTTGAATGCGACTTTATCCTCTCGCTTTGGGCTCCCGAGCCGAGTATCAATTTTGACGAGCTTGTGTTTCCTACGTCTGTTGGAAAGCCTGAATTAAGCAAGTTGGCTGTTGCGATGAGAGCACTGAAGGAGCCTTCGGAGTCTGTAAACGGGTCAAAACCTAGCAGGTTTTCAAGCACAATTCGAATTCGCGGAAAGTTTCGATTCGATCCAGATGTTGCGATTTACCCATTTGATCGGCAAGAATTCTGTATCGCCGTTGAGTTGAGTGGTTCAAGTGCTTCGTACGCATTGCAACCAACTTTTGTTGGATCGATCCGTCCCGATATCGCAGATGGATGGTCGGTCATCCATTCGAAGACGGGTCGGCGCAGTTGGACAACACCGATTCAGAGTGGCGACCAAAAACGTACGTGGGAAGTTCGAGAAGGAGTGACCTTCCGACTGATTTTAAAGCGTATGCGGCCAGATGTCATTCCACGGTCAGTTCTACCTGCAGCATTTTTGATCGTGGTTACATGGTTGACCTCGTTTTGGGCTGATCCTGTTCAGGTTGCAGCGATACTCGTGAATGCCCTTTTGGCCTGCATCGGACTTTACTTTTCAGAATCAAAGCCGATACCTGGAAGGACAACCTTGGTTGATTGGCTCTTTATGTTTTGTTATGTATTGATTGGATTACGATTGGGCGCCGTCATCGCGACGTTTGGATTTTCAAGTTCAGAAGAGATGTATCGCTATGTAAACATCTTTTTCCAGTGGTTTATTCCCTTGGCTATTTTTCTTGTGTTTTTTTGGACTTTGATAAAGATTCGACGGTAAAGAAGGTTGTTCTTAGGCCGGAGCTCTATTTGATAACATTTAATAATGAAGTACGAAGTCTTGAATCATGAAGATTCTCAACCGATTTTTTATACGGCAGCCCAGTTAAAGAAGCAGGTATTCGATGGATTCTTGGCGGATACGGATATGGTTCGGCTGAAAGGTTCAACCGAACCAGCATGCCCAGCGAATCAATGCATAGAGCTTCAAGAGCAATTTGACCAAGACGAAAAGTTCTGTATCGCTTTGAAGTCAAAAGACCCGAAGGGGCGGTTGTTGGCTCTGGCAAAAGCTTTGGATGAATCATTCAGATCATCCACCTCTCGAATAGTTTGCGCGCTTTTTGCTTGCACTGATGAAGATGCAGGAGTGCGGGAATATGCACGAGATATTCTGCGCGCGGCAGGAGACCTTCGTGCGGTGCGATACTCTGAGATTCTCGAGCGCCGATTTCATATCAATGAAGCCAGTGCGACGAAAGACAAAGCTTTGGTGAAGGCGGTGGGGTCGCTCCTTGCCTTAGCGCCTGTGGCAGCGCGTATCCGAGTAGCCATACTTTTTGCCACACTATTCCCCGCGAGTGAATTCGCCAATGCAATCGAATTTGCGAAACTCACAACTGTCGAAAACGACGATCGATTTTGGCGAAAGATGGCTGAAAGAATCATCGAAGTGGCTGTTGATGATGACAGTGCTGGGTCCTTTATTTCGCTGGAATATTGCCCCGTCGCTCGGCTCGACCTTCTTAGCACTTCTGCTCGCCGTCAATTGCTCGCAACTTTCACTCTGAAATTGGATGTTTCCAAGGTGGTCGAGTTTCCCAGTTTTTTCAGCAAAGCGAAAGCAGTGCGTTTGACTCTCAGAAATTGCTTCTGGGATGCTCTTCACGCGCCGATTTATCGCATGCATCTTACGGAATTGACGATTGATGGAGGACGCTTTGGGATGACGCGATTGTTTCGCGCAGAACGAGAATACGGTTTGCAGGATTGGTTTGATGATTCGGAAGGATTTCGGCTCGTTTTACGCAATGTGGAAAAATTTACGCCCGATTGTTTTTCGCAAGAGTTTGACGATGAGCGGGATGAGATGATGGGGTATGATGGAGGCATTGGATATCACATCGAACTTGATCACTGCGGGCTGGTCAATATTGGTGAAGGGTTCACAATCAAGTCTTTGAAAATCAGTTGTTGTCCGTCGATTGGTGGCGACGAAACAGAGCCTATCTTTTGGAAGTCACTCTCTAAAGTCCGCGGAAAAATTAAATCATTATCAATTCGCGATTGTGAACTGCAGTCTTTTCCCCGCAATTCTTGGATGGGGGCGACCCCTAGTGCAGATCGAGAAATCCGGTGGCTGGACCTTTCGAACAATCGTATTTCGAAATGGGCTGACGAAACTGAAGAGAGTGATTCCCAGTGGGCGAGTGAGATTTATTCTATTCGCCTCGATGGCAACCAATTGAGTTCAATCCCATCAAGTGTTCACCACCTTCAGAAACTCAAGTGCTTCAGTGTGTCAAGGAACCATCTTGAATGTTTGCCAGAATGGACAACTCGGATGTCTGAACTCGATGTAAGTCATAACGCAATATCTGTACTTCCATCTGGTGACTGGGCCCGCACGATTTCCAGTCATGTAAAGCATACCCTTGATGTAAGTCATAATCCCCTTAAAGCAATACCGCCAGAAATTTTCAGCCCAAGCTTGAACTCCTTGAATTGTTCAGACACAAAACTGACCGAGTTACCCGATACTCTTTCTCTCGCGCGTCATCTCGAGTGGCTGTCGCTTGATCGGTGCCCCCTTAACGACCTTCCAAATTGTGATTGGCCAAACGCTCTGAGACAATTATCCCTTCGTGAATTACAAATAGGGCATTTCCCCACGTCTGTACTTGGATCGTTAAATCAACTGTCTTTGTGTGGAGCTTCAATCAGTGGACTTTCGATGTTGGCTGGCGTGCGCCCACTTTGGCTTCCTTCAGAGCAGAAAACTGGCTTGTGTGTAAATGCCAGCAGGTCATCGATCCACTTGTTGTTCGAGCATGTTCAGGATCATTTAGCCGAGTTATGTCTCGACGAATGCAGTTTGAGCGAAGTGCCGGAGTGGATTCAGCGGTGTCACGGGTTACGGTCCTTGTCGCTTCAATCAAACAAAATACAAACGATCCCAAGTTGGCTTGGGAATCTGCGAAGTCTGGCCGCTCTCGACCTCTCAAGTAATCCGATCAATACGATTGAAAGTTCATTCGAAGGAATCGGATCATTGGAGAGGCTCTCTTTAAGTTGTTGCAATCTGACAGAAGGGGCTCATTTCATTGGGAAGTGTTCGAAACTTTCTGATTTGTCGATTACCGAAGGGCGTGTTTCTGGTTCAGTAGATTGGATCGAAAGCCTTACAAATCTCCAGCGTGTCTCCTTCGAACGATTGTTGTTTGATGGATTGAGTGAACACCAAGTGCCTCATCCAAATTTGAAGACATTGAATCTTGGCGGCGCATCGATCGACTCCCTACCGAATTGGATCTGTTGTTCACCTCATTTGGAAGAGTTATATATTTCTGGTACGAAGATTACAGAGTTGCCTTCTCAACTCTTTCAATCGAAGTCAATCAATAGGATCTCCTTGCCGGAACAGACCCTTGGACTCAACTGTGAAAAACTCGCTTTGATGCCGAATCTGTGCCACATTTCATTGGGAGGCAGCCGGCAAGTGAATCCAAGCGAAATGAATTTTCTTTCGCCGTTTATTGATTGGGAATGAGCCCGAGGTTCACGCGCTCTCATTCGGGGTCATCTTGATAAGACGGTTGCGGCCAACACTCATTTGTTTCCACATCTCGGAATCCTCATCGATACCATCGGCAATGATGACCCACAGCACGGGTCTTCGGGAAGTGACCGAAAGTGAACCCAATCCATCTGTGAGATAAATCACCCCGTCGAGCATCTGTCGGCTAGACGCGTAGGTAATCGCGGGGTCAAAGTCGGTGCCGCCGCCACCCTGTAGTTGATCAATATCTTGCCCGCGATACTTCGAAGTACGGCGGACTTTGTTATCTGCTTCGACCAGTTCAATTTCAGCACCAGCTCGCCAAATTCCGTTGACTTCGGCAAGAAAACGTGAGAGTTCGACGGGGCCGATGCTTCCAGATGTGTCGATGATCACCATGAGACTTGTTCGCTTTTTGATGCGAGTTCCTGGGGCCGTCCCAAATCGACGAGAAACTCGTTTCATCGTATTCACCACCGATGTACGACGGCTGGAGCAACCGAATATTTTGATGACCCTGCGCCAATCGACGGAGGATTTTCCCCGAACCGCAGCAATGGAGATGGCGTCTCGAATTTCAGAATCCTCTTCGAATTGACTTCCATATTCCTCGAGGGCGCTTACAAGAACTTGTTGCACTCCACGCTGAACTTCTCGTCGTGATTGGTCATCACCAATCACATCCCACTCTTTGTGGCGGTCTTGGCTCAGGAGTTCCTTGATTCGATTCTGACACGAGCTCATTTCTTGCTGTTCATCATCAAAACCCTGAAGATCTTGCTCCATGAATTCTTCAAGTGTGTAATAGATGAGCTCGGTTGAATCGCCAACCTCAATGCCTGTCATTTCGAAATCTTTGACGAGTAGCGCGTCCGCTGGCAAGTTGTCCGATCCGATGTAGGTGTCATTGATTGCCAAATCCGCGGCGATATTAAAGAGCGGTCGATTATCGAATGATGTTTGACGGACAATATGGTCGAGCACGATATGAAGTAATTCGTGTTTCAGAACACCTACGCGCAGTTTGCTACTTTTCAGACCAAGCCAAAATTCAGGGTTCACTCTCAGAACAATATTCAAACCGCTGGTGCCAACCGAAGCAGTCGGGATCGAACGATCAACGATCCGAGGGAGGCGTAAGGCGATGTGTGCAAAGAACGGGTCAAGCTGAAAGAGTTCTAGAACGGCTTCTTCGATACTCCGCGCGCAACTCGCATCGAGACCCGAACTAGCGTTCAAGGCCGCCCTTGCCGCTGGTGACTTGACTTGCAATCTTCCCAACGGTCGATGCGAGTGTGCTCTCGCGAACGTTCTGAAGCATTATGAGCTCACGGCAGATGTTGTATCGGACATCGTTTGGGATCGTTTTCGATTGTATGAAAATGCTGACGCGATCACAGATATGAGAATCAATTGCCTTGTCCTTCAGTGCGCGAATCAGTCGATCTCCAATCAGCGTCAAAATGTCGACTCGCGGAGTGCCATCGCGATGCAGTGCTTTCAGCCGAGGTTCGACATCGTGTGCAAAGTCTTTAGCGTTCAAAATTTCTTCTGCGGTTGGAATTGCGGAAATTTCTTGGGTTGCGAATTGAACAAACGCATCTGCCGCAATTGGGTCGAGAGAAGAATGCGCAAGTTGCCGAAGGAGTGTCACGTTTGCGCCGAGATTGACGATTGGGCGAATCAAATTAAAGAGATAGACCAACGATCGTGGCGTGGTCTTGTCTCCTTGGTCTATAAGTTCTGGATAGAGCGAAACGAACTCAATTCCACGCGAATCGATGTTCGCTTGACGAGCCCACTGCACCCATGCTTTTAATTCAAACCGAGTGGAGACATGAATCATGCGGGTCAGCATCGCATTGTCCATTGGAGTGACGGCGTAATCGCCACCATCGGGATTCGCAGTCAGAACAATCTGCCACTTCGCAGGCAGCTTCCAGCTGATAAGCGAACCGTCTTGGAGCAATTGCATTATTCCGCGAAGAATGCGTTCGTCCGCGCGGTTCACATCATCAAGCAGAAGAATTCCTGGTCCTTCAACTTTAGGAACCCACTTTGGCGGAATAAGAACGGTTTCGTCGTCTTCAATTTCAGCAGTGCCTTTACTGTCGATCTTGGGCATTCCTGTCAAATCTCCCATTTCTTCGAATTGCGCTGGTGCCGCGTAGGCGTGTGCCCAACCCTTGCGCTTGCACAAGTCTCGAACAATCTGAGTTTTGCCAACGCCATGTTTCCCCCATAGACACAGCGGAACCATCGGGACTCCCAGTGCTTCATTCTGGAGATTCATTTCGAGAATGTGCTCGAGAAAATCATTCAGTTCTCCGCCAACACACATCTGCCCATGAAACTGATAGTTCTGCGTCATGCTCGTTATAGTAGTAAAAAGAAGACTCTTCGAGAAAGTATCTGATCGCTGTGGCTTTCTCACCACATTTAGGTTTCGCAGAAACGAGCAGGCAGGACTTCGTTTCTAGTTCCCACGGAAGCGTGGTGATCGCGATTCATAGCATTGCTTACGCGGCAGTATAAGTTGTGTTTACTTGGAATATTGTGGAAACTCAGCAAAGCTGGGTTTCTTTGCGTATTCTTTCCTTGGCAAGTTCGATATATCCAGTATCGATCTCAATGCCGATCGAATTTCGGTTGTTATTAATTGCTTCGAGTATCGTCGTGCCGCTGCCCGCGAAGGGATCTAGTATTGTGTCGTTAACAAAGCTGAATAACTTCAGGCACCTCCGTGGCAGTTCTCTTGGAAATGGAGCTGGATGACCTATTCTTTTTTTGCTTTCTCCATTAAATGACCAAATTCCGTTCGTCCACGACACGAACTCCTCCTTTGTAATGTCGTTGACTTTTTGCGCCTTTCTCTTCCACTCATTCTTGTACAAAACAACAATCAGTTCAACGGGAGCTATGACATACGGCGCAGATGCTGACTTGAAACTACCCCATGCGGTTCGGCGTGAAATATTGCCTTCGTTCCAAATTATGGTGGATTGATACTTCCACCCGACATCTTGCGCGATTTTTGTGATGTCGGCGCCGACGCTCTTCTGGCCGCCTTTATTCTTATCAAGTGGAATATTTAAGCAAAGCCTTCCGGTATCCCTCGTCCAATAAAACACATTCTGAAGCCAGCTGTTCGTAAACTGTAGATACTCCTCATAACTGCGGCCGTCGTCATTGCTGGAGTATTCAACTCCTATGTTATAAGGTGGGGAAGTGATCGTAAGTTCGACTTGTTCCGCATCTAATAGCGATTTATCAAGACAAGTTCCATGAAGTAAATTATAGCCCATCAGATTTGTTCAGCCACAGCGCTGGTGAAGTTCTTAGTAATCGCATGGATCAATCGGGAACGCGTCGGGGTCTGGGAATACGTCATAAAGTATAGATGACTCATGCTCCATTTGCCTTAAGAGTTCTCTCATTTCTACAACATGTTCCACTGCTTCGGCGCGTTCTATTTCTTCGCCGTCAAATTTGATAGTTTGACTTTGCTCGCCAGCCGCATCAATCGCAGATTGAAGGTCGTCTGGATTGCCAGGATGATGAAGCATATAATCGTAAGAATAAAACCCATAGGTGTACACAGCACTTAAAAACCTTTGGGTGAATCCAAAGAAATCGAACTCTACGAACCGTTTGATGAACAGATCCGATTCTGTTTGGAGTTTAACTTCCCACTCTGGTACGCCTGAAAAGTCAATCACTATGGAATCGTCGCTGTTCCTGTCGGCGCGTGGATACGTCTGCGAAAAGAAATTGCCTTTCCTACCGAGTCCAAATGCGACCACTTGTCCGGTCAGAAGATTCATGAGCACGACTGATGGAGGGTGGTTCCCTTTTGGATCGATCCCCCGCAGTCGAGAATCAATGAGTGATAGTTGTTCGAGTGCATCATCTTCGTTGGTTCGGAAGGCGACCAAGTGGTCACGGCAATTTTCCCCGTGGGTCGCAAACAATTCGTCAAGTTCTGCGGCAGTTTCGAAGCTAGGAGAAGTTTCAAGCATAAGTTGCTGGGAAAGTAGCCAAGTACTGGAATACAGTCGCACGAAATCAACTGATTTACATTGTTCTATAAATAGTAATAGTGCAGCGGTTGGTATACTTTCGTGCACTTCATTGTTTTGATTTGTCGTCAAGTCGACTGGTGGAAGGACATCTTCATCATAGTTTCTTACATACATAAAAAGTGGAGATGCATCGTCCATCCCAAAGCCGGTGGTATTTTCTGGATCTATGTATGGACGGAAACGTCCTCTCGAAACTACCATTAAGGGCACAGACCAATTAGCGTATAGTTCTCTGACAGTTTCTAAATCATTTCCGGCATCTTCATCGATTTCAGTTTCCAGCCATGTTATAACCCCCGTATTTTCATCTTTGATGCCTTGAATTATTTGATCGTAAAATTGTTGAGGTTTTTCAATTCTTAATCTTTTAATCAGTTCTAATCCCCTTTGTTTATTAGAGTTGTCATCAATATTTTCGTCTAACCATGAACTGGGATCAAAGTCGGGATCTTTCTCATACTCTGCATCCTCATCTAAAATGTCATAAACGTGATTTTTATCTGTCTTTGCAGCTAAATGATAAAGCGTAACTTCATTCATTCTTTCAAGCTGCCACCTTAAGAAATCATCAATTGAAATCTTGAGATTTTTGTCGCCACTTATTGCGTTAACTTCATTTGCATTGCAGTAGTACAGGATGTCGAAACCGCCTTCTGGAGACATCTTAAAGAGATCGCAAGAAGATACAACTTTTTTGCCAAAGCTATTCTGAGACATAAGAGGAGGTGTAAAAATTTCAATAACATATTCGGCAGAAAAATGAATAACTTTTCCAGTATAATCTTTAATCGTTTCCATCTTTTGATTCCTTGAAATGGTTTTGACTCCAAATTTGATTCGGCTTCAAACGGAGATATTTTGGTCCACGGGGACCTTACTCCTCTGACTTAATGCAGCGGACTCTTCGGGTGTCAGCATACCCAAGAAACTATGTGGACGAATACTAAAATCGAGTAGCGCCGTTCCGCCATTGCTTTTTAATGCAATAGGTTTGGTGCTCAGAACGTCGTATTGCGAACTTTCAATTTGGAAGAAATTTCTTTCTGGCGATTTTGGTGCTCGATTGAAGCAATCTACTTAACAGTGTTTCTAAACTGATTCTTTAGGCAGTATCGCCTCCCTCACTCATCTTTCCCGCCACAAAACCAAGCGAAATCCACGATCGCCAGCGAGATTCGTTTGTATCCATCGCGTTCAAAGAGCACGCCAAATTTGTTTCGGTCGAGCGTCGCTGGAACGCTGTATGCAAACGCACCCGCGTAGATCTGCTGCTTCACCGGCCACGTCGCGCCGCCGTCATACGAAAGCCACGCGCATCCATTCTCGCGCGCAGTCGTACTGTCGGGACCAGTGAAAATCATGCGTGACTTCGCAAACCCATCCAGCGGATCCGTCAGCACGATGAAACCCGCCATGCAAGATGGATCAGGCAATTCATCGTCCGCTGTGAGCGCCGTCCATGTGACACCGCCGTCACTCGATGTCGCGATCTTGCGCCGCGGTTCCTTTGCAAATCTGCGCGAATTCATCACGAGCGTCCCATCAATTCGCTCAGCCATCTGCACTTCATTGCCGACACCATCTTTGGAATTCGCCGCAACATCACCGCACTTCCAAGTGTCGCCGCCGTCATCCGAATAAACGCCATAGCACGTCCACGCGCCGGCAGGTCCTTGATTGAACGGCATCACAAGTCGCCCAGCGTGCGCGCCTCGGCGCAACTGAATTCCAACGCCTGGTCCCGTCGCAACGCTGGTCGCAATCGTCGGTCGCTTGACGGACGTGGTGACATCTGCGGCAGTACTCCAGGTCGTGCCGCGATCGTCCGAATATTTCACAAACGTACGGCAGATCTT
>Ga0209086_10003612_pt1 | contig 11677 bp, 4 predicted proteins | sample M_130207_XF_Meta_FD_187312 | JGI IMG/M metagenome (GOLD analysis project Ga0209086, IMG submission 187312) | Freshwater microbial communities from Lake Montjoie, Canada to study carbon cycling - M_130207_XF_MetaG (SPAdes) (version 2) | ecosystem: Environmental > Aquatic > Freshwater > Lake...
CTGGTGGCGTTGTCGTTTTGGTTCTACCTCCGCTGGCAGGCGCGGGGGCACCGGCCGACTCGACTGGCGCTGGCGGCTCTGCGTGCGGTGGCCCTCTGCCTGTTGTTGCTGATTCTGTCCGACCCGACGCTCGAACTGACGTTTGTCAGTCAGCCGAAGCCGGTGTTGTGGGTGGTGCTCGACGGCAGCGACAGCATGTCGATCCCCGACGAGTTGCCCGAGGACGAGCGAACGGGGCTCGCGAAGGCTGTCGATCTGAGCGGCTATCAGGCGACGCAGGCTCCGAAAGACGGAGCCCGTCCCGCGCGGGCCGACTATGCACGGGCGCTGCTGGCGAAGAAGGACAAGAACCTCGTCGAGCGGCTGACGAAAACTTTTCGATTGCGCTCGTTCGTGTTTGGAGATGGCGAGGGCGTTCAATCGCTGAACTCGACCGAGGCACGCGGCGGTGCCGACGAGAAGTCGTCCGTTTCCGGCAGCGAGTTGGCCGGACAGTGGCAGACGGCCGGAACCGTGACCGCGTTGGGAGACGCCTTTGAAGATCTGGCCCGCAAACATGCGACGGACAATCTGGCTGGCGTCCTGGTCCTCAGCGACTTCGATCAGAACGCGGGTGCAGCTCCGTTGGCGGCTGCGAAGAAATTGGGCGTGCCCGTGTTTACCGTCGGCGTCGGACCGCTGACAGCGGTTGATCTGAGTGTCGATCTGCTCGCACCGCCCACGATGAAGAAGGCCGAATCGTCCACGATCAGCGTCACCGTCCGGCAGCGTGAATTAGAGAACGCCTCGGTCCACGTGAAGCTGTTCGCTCACCAACCGGGCGAGTCGACGAACGGCGAGCCGGTCCGAACGCTGGTCGGTGAGAAGACCGTTACGATCACCGGCTCCAGCGCACCAGTCGAGTTTCCCTACACGCCCGATGCGACCGGCCGCTTCCTGTTCACGGCTGAAGTCGATCCGGTCGAAGGGGAAGTCGTCACGCAGAACAACAAGGCGGAACGCGAAGTCAAAATCATCGACGATTTCCTGCGGCTGATGTACGTCGAGTACGAGCCGACGTGGGAATGGCGTTTCGTCAAGGAGGTCTTTCACCGCGACAAGCTGGTTGGTGCGCGCGGCTTCCGCACGTTCATTCGTTCGGCCGATCCGGTCGTCCGCGAGACGAACGAATTGTTCCTGCCGAACCTCACGCTGCCCCGCAGCCAGTTCTTCGAGAACGATGTGATTTTCCTGGGCGACATGCCAGCGACGGCGCTCAGCACGCGCTTCTGTGAGATGACCAAGGAATTTGTGAGTCAGTTCGGCGGGGGACTCGTCGTGATGGCGGGGCCGCGGTTCGGACCGGGACAGCTGGCCGAGACACCTCTGGCCGACATGCTCCCTGTCGTCGTTGATCCCGATGCGAAACGGCGCGATGACAAAGAGTTTCGGCTCACGCTCACGCCGGTCGCCGCACAGTTCGATTTCATGCGGCTCGGGCAGACCGAACAGGACAATCTCAAGGGTTGGAACAACCTCGGCAAGCTGCCGTGGTATCAGCCGGTGCGACGGATTGAGGCGAAAGGGACTCAGGTTCTGGCCGAGCATCCGACCGACATGTGCGTCGATGGCAAGACGCCTCAACCGCTGATCGCCGTACGGCAGTATGGCCGCGGTGAAGTCGTCTATGTCGGCTTCAACGAAATGTGGCGGCTGCGGCGTGTCTACGGCGAGGAGTACTACCGCCAGTTCTGGGGCCAGCTGATTCATCGGCTTGGTCTCAGCCACGCCCTCGGCAGTCACAAGCGGTTCGTGGTCCGGACGGACCGGCAGCAGTACCGCTCGGACGATCAGGTGCTGATCACGGTCGAAGCCTATGACAAGGAGTTCCATCCGCTCGACGAGAAGGACATCCCCGACCGGCGTCTGACGGCGGAACTGATCCGCCCCGATCGTGACTCCGACGGTAGCCGCTCACAGATCCTGAGCGTTCCGCAACTGAGGCCCGGCGTGTTCGAGACGCGCGTCCCGGTCTTCAGCGGGGGAGAGTACCGCCTGCGCGTCAGCGACCCGATCGCGAACGAAGTGGCCGAGATCAACTTCGAAGTGGCCAACGTCTCGGTCGAACGACGCAATCCAGTGAGAAACGTTTCGCTCCAAAAGAACATCGCCGCCGAAACGGGTGGCAAGGCGTACGAACTGCTCGACGTGGACTGTTTTCCCGATGACTTCTCGCCACCGCGACTGAGGGAAACCAGCGTAGAAATCTTTCCACTCTGGAGCACCTGGCTGACGTTCGGCACGGTAATCGGCTTGCTGATGGTGGAATGGTTTGTAAGGAAACTGGTGAACTTGGCGTGATGAAATGAGCTTTGTATTCAGCCTCGGAGAGGCTGACAGGCAATAGCCCACGGCGTGAGCCGTGGATTAGACAATCCAAACAGAGATGAAGCCCCGGAGGGGCGACATCTCTTCGAGAAAATGAGACCTATGTGACCGCGTGCAAGTGAGTCATCGGAACAAACCCAAACCAACACCCGCGAAATTATGCCGCCCCTCCGGGGCTGAATGTCATCGAGTCAGAGAACCAATGCAAACCAAACTCGCCACACTTCGATCTCAATTGGGCAGTCTGCGGCAGAAGCGGGCCGCCGTGCGGTGGGGGAGCGCGCTGTGTGCGCCGCTGGCTGTCGCGCTGTGGCTGCTTGTGGCGGCGTTTCTGTGTGACTGGTCGTTCAATCTGCCGGTTGGTCTGCGCGGCGTCTCGATGTTGGCTTGGGTTGTGGGCGGAGCGTGGGGGATCAGGCGGTTTGCCTGGCCGCTCATTACGGTCAGGGAGACCGAACAGGATGTGGCGTTGATTGTCGAGCAGCAGCACAAGATCGACAGCGATTTGGTTGCGGCGTTGCAGTTTGAACAGCCTCGCGCGGCGACGTGGGGTTCATCGCGACTCGAACAAGCGGTGGTGGACTATGTGGCCGAGTTCAGTCCCGGCCTGAATGTCTTCGAAGGGTTTTCGTATGAGCCCTTGCCGAAGCGGGCGATGGCACTCGGGCTGACCGTGTTGCTGCTGCTCGTGGCGGCTCTGGTCTTTCCCGGACATGCTTCGGCGTTTTGGAACCGCTTCCTACTCGGGTCGGCTCACTATCCGACCAAGACGAAGATCGAGTCGATCACGGTCAGCGGCCAACCGGTCTCGGTCTTTCACGCGGGTGAGACGCCTCGGGTGAGCGTGCCTTACGGTCAGAAGATTGTGGTCGCGGTGAAGTGTGGCGGCGAGGTGCCTCGCGCGGGGTTCGTGCAGTTGTCGGGCGTGAAGACTGACGCCGTGAACCGAGTTGACCTGAACGCTACCGCGCCCGAGGCCGCGACGTTTTCCGGTGAGATCGCGCATGTCGCCGATTCGTTCCGAGTGCGGTTTCATTTTGGAGACGCCGTGTCGGACTCGGCCGAGGTCGTGATCGTGCCGCTGCCGTTGGTGGACCTTGCGTGGGAGATCGAACCGCCGAAGTACGCGGCCTTGGCGATGAAACTGGGCGAGACCGATGGCGGCTCGCGCCAGTTGGCAGTCATCGAAGGCTCGGTCGCGAAGTTGAAGCTGGTTTGCTCGAACAAGCCGCTCAAGTCGGCGACTCTTACCGTGGGCGCGGGCGGCTCGCCTGTGCCGCTTGTCAAAATGAATGCCAAAACAAATACAGGCAGGCCGCCCGCGACTACGACCGAATGGACTCTCCCCCCCGGTACGCCGTTCGATTCGATCCGCGAGGGACTCAAGTACGAGATCCAAGTCCTCGACGAAGATGGGCTGTCGCTGGAGACGCCGATCTCGGGACAGATTCGTTTGAAGCCCGATCGGTTACCGAGGATTGTGGCGACGGCGGTGACGCGGTTCGTGTTGCCGACCGCGCTGCCGAAGCTCGACTACGCTGCCGGAGACGACTTCGGTGTCGCGAAGATCGTGGCGGTCATCAGCATCTCGCACGAAGACGGTCGCACGTCGCAGCATGAGGTCGTCACCAAGACGGTCCGGCAGTCCGATCAACCGCAAACGATCCTGCGAGGGCAACTCTCCATTCCGCTCTCCCCTTACGAATTGCAGAAGGGGGACGAAGTGAAGGTCACGCTGGAAGTGACCGACTGGCGCGGAGACCTCACCGGCCAGAAGGGCCTCGGCGAACCAATCACCTTCGCCGTGACCGACCTCAACGGCATCCTCGCCCAGACGGGCGACGAAGATAAGAAGACGGCAAAGCAGTTAGACGAAATCCTGCGGCGCGAGTTGGGGATTGGTGGCGACAAGAAGTGAAAATTGGGAACCGCGAAATACACGAAAGTAGAGCAAGGAAAAGTTAGGTGAGCCGGGTGGCGTCAGCCCCCGGACTCTTCGAGTTGAATGAAGAATCCGGGGGCTGACGCCGCCCGGCTCACCTGTTCCTGTTTTCGTGCCTTTCGTGTGTTTCGTAGTTCAAACGGATTTGGTTGGTGTCGAACCGAGTGGATCAATTGTTCGAGGAGAACGATCATGACCGCGACCTTTGGGCGAGTTGTTGTGCTGGTCGGCTTGATGTGTTGGGCGGGCGGGCCGGTGATGGCTCAGGTGCTCGAACCCGAGGCACTGCAGCGGAAGCAGGAGGATCAGCAGCGGGCGCGGACGATGACGCGCGAGTTACTGGGCGGGGTGCTGGATGTGCAGCTTCGGCAGCTCGACGAGAACGGGTTGTCGGGCGAGGAGATTTACCGCGACATCAAACTGATGCGTGGGAGTCTCAACCATCTCATCGACCACGAAATGTCGAAGGTTGTCGATCTGCTGGCCGAAGCGCAGCGGTTGCCGCAGGACAAGCGTGAGGCTGCGTTCGTCGAGGCTCGTCAGCAGATTAGAACCGTCGTGAGGCAGCTTGCGGTGGAGCGTCAGAACCTGATGAAGCGGCTCAAAATTGCCGAGTTGGCCGAACAGGTGCGGCGGTTGATTCGCATTCAGACCACTGTGCAAGTCGCTACGAAGGGGCTTCCCGCCGAGGCCAAGACGCGGAAGGAAGCGCTGACGCTGAAGGCGATCGAAGACCAGCGCGATGTGAAGGAACTGTTCCTGCATCTGGTCGATACGCTGGTGGACATGAAGTCGTGGAGTGGTTTGCTCGCGGCGACCGCTGCGGACGGGTTGCGAATCCTCAAGGCGGCGGATGTCGGCAAGCATCTCGATGGCGCGGGAAGCACGCTGCAATCCGTGAAGTACGACCTCGCGGTCGATCATCAGGACAAGGTGATCAAGGGACTTCGTGACTTGCTGAAGGTGATCGAGCGGACTCAGGGAGCACTCAACTCTGAAAAAATGCAAACGATCGACAAGGTCCGCGCCCTGGCCGAGAAGCAGAAGGCGCTGAAGGAAGAGACGAAGAAGCTCGACGAGAATCAAAAGCCGTCACAGGAGTTGGTCGAAGCGCAGGCGAAGCTCCAGCAGGAGATCGCCTCGTTGCAAGAAAGCATCAAGGAGAACGCAAAGGCTGACGCACTGATTCAACAGGCGGAGACGGCGGCTCTCGATGCGGCGGCCGATCTGCTCGACAGCAAGCCGCAGGAGGCACTCGACGATCAGAGCAAGGTGCTGGGGAATCTCGCCGCGTTGGAGAAGGCGCTGAAGGATCAGGCCAAGCAAGACTCGCAGGCGAAGTCGGCGAATGAACTGGCTCAGGCAGTGAAGGCGCTGGAGGAGACGAAGCAGGCGCTCGCCGAGGCTCAGAAGAAGCAGGACGCCGCCGAAGCGAAGGCCAATCAAAATGCTCAAGCCGCCGCGCCGGAAGAGAAGGCCGTGGCCGAGACCGTTCAAGCCGCCGCCGACAAGAATGAACTTCCGCCCGCCGTCGAACAGGCTCTGGCCGAAGCGGCCGCCGCAGCAAAAGAGGCCGAGAAGAATCTCACCGAGGCCAAGCCGGAAAGGGCGACGGCTCTCGAAGAGAAGGCTCTCGACAAAGCTCAAGATGCGCTCGAGCGAGCGATGGATACGGTCGATGCCGCGATCGCTGATACCAAGCGACAAGAAGCGGCCGTGAAGATCGGTGAACTTGCGCGGGCCGCCGAAGTGCTGGAGCGTGCCGCTGCCGAAGAGAAGGCTATCGCCGCCGATGCGACGGAACTCGCCGAGGCCGCTGCTCAGAAGGATGCGACCGTCGAGGACAAAGCCGAGATCGCGAAGGACGCGAAGGAACTTGCTGAACGTCAGGCCGATGTGAAAGAGATCGCGAGCAAGATCGCCGAGGCGTTGGCTCAAACGTCACCGGAAGCGGCGAAGGATGCGGCCGAGGGAGCGACCGAGGCGATGGAGTCGGGTGCCGATTTGCAGGCTGTCGCGGATGCCAAGGCTGCTGATCCACAGGCTGCTGCGACAGACGCGGCCAAGGATGCGAAAGAATCCGCGCAGAAGTTGGCCGAAGCAGCCAAAGAAATTCGCAAGGAGATTGCCGCCACCGCGAAGGAACTCGCCAAGGTGAGTGAAGCTCAAGCGAAGGAACTGACCGAAGCGCGCGAAGCGGTCGAGAAGGCAATCGACGCGATCCCTGACAACGAGAAGACGGCGAAGCTCGAAGCGGCCAAGGACAAATTGCAAGAGGCGATGCAGGAACAGGCCAAGGCGCAGGGGAAGCCGGAAGCGGCTGCGGCACTGGAACTCGCGAACCAGATCGCCGAAGCGAAGGACGCTCAGAACGACGCGGATGCCGCCGCCGAAGCGGCCGATGCGGGAGAAGGTTCGGAGTTGAAGGCCGCGACGAAACAAGAAGAGGTGGCGGAGAAAGCTCAAGCCGCCGCTGAGACTGCGGCCAAACGGCCTGAAGCGGCGAAGGCCAAGGCGGAAGGGAAACCGGATGCACTGACGAAGGCATTGGAGCAGGCTCAACAAGCTGCGACCGAAGCGGCCAAGCAACAACTCGATGGTAATGAAGCGGCGGCGGAAGCCTCGCGCGATGCGGCCGAAGCGGCACTCGACAAGGCGGCTGAGTTGGCTCAAGTGGAAGCGGCTGCCGCAATGGAAGCTCCTCCGACCGGGAAACCTGATGCGAAGGCTCAAGCCAAGGCTGCCGAGGCGGCAGAGGCGGCTCAAGAGTTGGCCGCCGAAGTCACTCCCGAAGCGGGGCAGGCTCTCGGACCCGCGGCCGGTGCGACGGAAGCGGCTGAACAGGCGTTGGCCAACAATCCTGAAGCGGCTCCGGCAGCTCAGGCCAAGGCAGCGGAAACGCTAAAGAATGCGGGGAAGAACCTCGACGACGCGATCCAGAAGGCGGCGACCGAACAGGCGAAGGCTCTCGCCGAACAAGGGAAGCAAGCGGAAGCTCTGGCCGATCAAGTCGCGAAGGCCGATCCCGCGGCAGCCGAAGCGATTGATGCGGCCGCTGACGCCGCTGAGATGGGAGCCGAAGCAGGCAACTCGCCACAGCAACTCGAAGCGGCCGCGAACACCGCCGAGATGGCACTCGAACGAGCCGCCGCTGATCTCGCCGCGAAGGAACAGGAAGTGAAACGAGACCAGGCGATCGCCGAGTCGATCGCGAACCTCGCGACCGATCAGCAGGCCGCTGCCGAGATGATTGCGGAGCAGGGTGCGAAGCTCGAACAACTCGCGGGTGAGGCGGGTGACATGCCGACTGCTGCGGAACAGTCGGCCGCGCAGAAGTTGAACGAAGCTCAGAACGCTTTCGCGGATGCTCAAGAAGCGACGGGACAGGGAGCGGTCGAATTGTCGGGTCAAACCGAAGTCGCCAACACGCCGCTGCGAGAAGCACTCGATTTGGCGTCCAATCTTCCGGTGATCGAAGCGGCGACTCAGATGTTGGCCGATGCGGCGATGGCGGAAGCCCTCGCCGCCGGTGAGCCTCTTCCCGAAGGATCGGCCGAAGGACAACCGATGCCGAGCGAAGGACAGCCCGGTGAAGGTCAGCCGATGCCAGCGGACGGTTCCGCTCCGGGCGAAGGTCAACCGAAGTCCGGACAACCGGGACAAGGCAAGCCCAACGCGAATCCAGGGCAACTCGGCACGGGCTTCGTCCCGCAGTCGCCGAAAGTGACCGCGCAAGCGATCGCCGGTGAGAAGGCTCAACAGGCGATGCAGCAGGCGCTCAGTCAGGCTCAGTTGCCGCTGGCTCAACAGACCCCCAACGGCCAGCCCGCTCAACCGGGGCAGCCGAGTCAGCCGCAACCGAGCCAAGAGGGGGCACCCACACCGGGTCAACCGTCGGACTCCTCCAAGCTGGCGAAGAAGGATGGCGGACCGACCACCAACCAAAAAGTGAAAGACGGCAAGATCGAGAAACAACCGGAAGGGACCGATGTCGCCGACAGCAAGTCCGCGAAGGCTCGCGAACCGGAAGAAGGCGTGTTGGCGAGACAGCTCAAAGACGAACCGTGGTTCGCCAAGCTGCCACCGGAACTCCGCAAGTCGATCCGCGCGGGAGCCGGTCAGAAGCCGCCGCGCGCCTATGAGGAACGGCTGCGGAAATACTTTGAGAGCGTGGACTGAACCAACGTAGGGTGCGTGGAGTCTTCGGAACGCACCATTTAGATTCGCGGTCACATAGCGGTGCGTTCCGAAGACTCCACGCACCCTACAAACTGAATGTGGGGGCGGGTTTCTTACCTGTCCGTCACAGCGCCGCATGAAATTCACAGGCAGATAAAGAATCTGCCCCCACGAAAGACGTAGCCGTCTCCCCCGAAGATGGGGGAGACGGGACAAGGCGAAGACGAAGAGAAGACAACACCAACAGCCAACCGGCTCTGACCATCAACCTTCAACCCGAGACCAACGAACCATGACAACTGAAAATCTTTCCGCTGACGATGTGGCTGCCGTGCAGAAGTGCGAGCAGGCGTATAACAAGCTCCGTGACGAATTGGCCAAGGTGATCGTTGGTCAGAACGAGGTGATCGAGCAGGTGCTGATCGCGGTGTTTGCCCGCGGCCATGCCCTGCTGGAAGGTGTGCCCGGACTGGCGAAGACGCTGCTCGTGAGTTCGCTCGCGCAGGCATTGCACCTGTCGTTCAAGCGGATTCAGTTCACGCCTGACTTGATGCCGAGCGACGTGACCGGGACCGATGTGATTCAGGAGAACATGGAGACTCACAACCGCGAGTACAAGTTTCTCCCCGGCCCGCTGTTCGCGAACATGATTCTCGCGGACGAAATCAACCGGACTCCTCCGAAGACGCAGGCGGCGATGCTCGAAGCGATGCAGGAGCGGCAGGTCTCAGCGGGCGGGAAGATTCACAAGCTGCCCGACCCGTTCTTCGTGCTGGCGACTCAGAATCCGCTCGAACAAGAGGGAACGTACCCGCTGCCGGAAGCCCAGCTCGACCGGTTCCTGCTCCACATTCGAGTTGATTATCCGACTGCAGCCGATGAATGGGAGATCGCTCGCCGCGTGACAAGCGGACGCGCCGAAGCGATCGAAACGGCGATGCACGGTGACGACATCATCACTTATCAAAAGCTCGTCCAGCGGGTGCCGGTCAGCGACCAAGTGCTGGGCTATGCTCACGCCTTGGTTCGCGCGTCGCGACCGGGTGCTCCGGAAGCTCCCGACTTCGTCAACAAGTGGGTCAATTGGGGAGCAGGCCCGCGCGGCTTGCTGACTCTCGTTACCTGTGCTAAGGCCCGCGCAATTCTCTACGGTCGCTACCACGCAACAGTCGGCGACGTGCAGGCCGTGGCCAAGGGCGCGCTGCGTCACCGCATCGCCCCGAACTATGCCGCTCAAGCGGCCGACGTGAACAGCGAGAAGCTGATCGGCATGCTGATGGAGAAAACGCCAGCGGACAAGAAGTACGTGCAGCCAGCGTGATCTTCCTTTAGAAGAACCCCTCACCCTCACCCTCTCCCCGCAAGGCCGGGGCGAGGGGACAAGGCAGAAGACGAATACAGGCTTCCCGAGATCAACACATGACCGCCTCAGTTCTTTCCCGTTACCTCAACCCAGAAGTTCTTAGCCGCGTGGCGGACCGTACTGTCGAGCCGCGTGGTCTCGTGCTGGGCAATCTGGCCGGGGCGCACAAGTCGCCGCTGTCGGGGTTTGCCGTCGAGTTTGCCGGGCACCGCGATTACGTGGTCGGTGACGATCCGAAGCACATCGACTGGCGGCTGTACTACAAACGGGATCGGCTCTCGATCAAGCAGTATGAGATGGAGACGAACTTCGTCTGCCACCTGCTGCTCGATGTCAGCGCATCGATGAGGTACGGGGACGAACAGCAACAGAAGTTGCTATATGCGGCTCAGGCCGCGACGACGCTGGGCTATTCGATCGTGAACCAGAGCGACAAAGTCTCACTCGCTACGTTCGACGACCGCGTGCGGGGCTACATTCCGCCGAGCAATTCGTTGTCGCAGATTCACCGCATGACGCACCATCTCGACGAACTTGAACCAGTCGAGAAGACGAACATGGCCGAGTGCTTGACCGAGCTGACGGGGCGCATGGGTCGTCGCGAGATCGTGATGATCTTCAGCGACTTCTTCACGGACATGGAGGCGCTCGAAGCGGCCTTGCAGCGGATGCGCTACAACCGCCACGAAGTCGTCTTGTTTCACGTTCTGCATCACCACGAGCGGACCTTCGAGTTTGAAGGGATGGTGAAGTTCCTTGGCCTCGAAGAAGTGAGCGAGTACCTCACGCAAACCGAGGACATCCGCCGAGGCTACCTCGACGCCGTGGGCCGGTACGAGACGGCTCTCGACGACATCTGCCGCCGCAACAAGATCGAGCGCGTTCCCATCGATACGAGCCATGACTTGGGTGAAGTGCTAGTCGATCACCTCAACCAACGGACGCGGGTACGCGGCATCAGGTAGCGGTCGTGATGTGTCAGGCTGCTAATTCGCTCACGGATGAGGATGGCGCAATTCACACTCATCCGAAGCGTAGGTTTTGAAGTTGCGCACTGTGAAGTTTTGTGAGTGCTCCCCACGCGAGGTCGGTGGGGGCCAGGAGACTCGCAACGGGGCTTGGTTCGCAATTTGGCTCAAACAGCGACTTCAAAACGCGTAAGCGAGGACGTGTGTCCGCATCCTCGCTTACGCTTCGGGTTAGTGTCAGCATGGCCGTACGAGGGCTAACGCGGCACTGACCACCAGCGTTCGATTTGCTGTTGGAGTTGGGTGACGGTGGCGGGATGCTGTTCGGCTAGGTTCTTTACCTCCAGAGGATCGGCCTGCACGTCGTACAGTTCGACAACGCCGGGTCCGTGTGGTTGGATGAGCTTCCAGTTTTCGGAGCGGCACCAGCGGAACTCCAAGCTGGCTGCGGGTTGATCGATGTCGGCGACATCATGGTGGAACGTCGCTCCAAACAACGCGGTTCGTTCAGACTTCCCTCCGTTCGCGGCGATGCGAGCCAAGTCGAGGCCGGGGAGCGGTTCCTTGGGAGTGACTCCCGCAGCGGCCAGTATTGTCGGGGCGATGTCGATCGAACTCACCAGCGTCTCATAGCGAGCCGGTTCGATGTGGCCGGGCCATTTCACGAGGATCGGTGTTCTGAGGCCGCCGTCGTAGGGCGACTTCTTGCTCTTCGGCGCGAACAGATTTCCGTTCGGCTGTTGAATCCAACCGTTGTCGCATGAGAAGACGACCAGCGTGTTGTTCGCGAGGCCGCTCTTTTCGAGATGAACGAGTAACTCACCGACCGTCTCGTCGAACCATTCGCACATCGCGTGA
>Ga0209086_10003613_pt1 | contig 11675 bp, 7 predicted proteins | sample M_130207_XF_Meta_FD_187312 | JGI IMG/M metagenome (GOLD analysis project Ga0209086, IMG submission 187312) | Freshwater microbial communities from Lake Montjoie, Canada to study carbon cycling - M_130207_XF_MetaG (SPAdes) (version 2) | ecosystem: Environmental > Aquatic > Freshwater > Lake...
CGCCTCTTTGTCGAGGATCTGACTAGCGAACTTGTCGTAGTGATCGCGCTTGCGATCCGCCGCCGTTGCGGGGATGCCGATCATTGTGTCGACGACGCCACCGCGCCATGCCTCGAAGTATGCGTCACTCATCGAGTTTAAATACCTTTCGTGCGTTTTCGTGGAGGAACTTTGGCCAAACATGGTCGCGGAAACCGACCCCTGGCATCTCCTCGAAGATTCGATCGAGGCTTAGCCCCATCGGGAAGTAGCCGGCATACATAATCTTGTCCGCACCTCGAGTGTTGGCGTAATCAATGATGGCTTTTGGGTAGAACTTAGGCGCGAATGCGCTAGTTGAGTAATAGAGGTTGGGCCACTTGAGCATCAACTTCACGGCGAGGTCAGCCCATGGTTCGCATCCATGGCGTGTCACAAATTTAAGGTCAGGGAAGAACCAGCAGACCTCATCGATGAGCGCTACATCTTGAACAGCGAATGGAACCCGAGGGCCAGGAATACCAGCGCATACGCAGATTGGGATATCGAGTTCAACGCACTTCGCATAGATCGGGTAGAACTTCTTGTCGTTGATCGGAACTTGGGGATTTAGCCCGGCGGGGAAAGCGGTAGCTGCCTTGACCCCGAGAGTCTTCACGGCATACTCGAGTTCGCGAACGCCCTCCATGCCCTTATTAGGGTCAACCTCGAAGGAGCCGAAGAAGCGATCTGGGTGCAGGCGCAGAGCCTCTAGTGAGTCTTCCGCATCTGCCGATACTCCAAGCATTCCCTTTGCAATCCCGTGATGATCCATCTGCTCGATGAGGTAACCGATCGGATCCTCAACTACCCCTAGATGCGGGACGTGCTTGAACATGTACTGGGCCGGGAACTCAAACTCCTCAAGGCTTTCGTGATCGTGGAGTTGACTGCGCAGGAAGTCGTACCAGTGCTTGGGGTCACCTTTGGGGGGTAAAGCAATCATGAGGTCGATAGCGCTAGGTGAGGATGGCATCGGCATAAGGTGTGACGGTATCGCGCCCAGCGGCTATTTCCACGATGCCTCTGCCCAATTACGCAGGCACCCGGCTCGCAAGTGAGAAGCCCTCGCCGATAGCCTGCCCCCTGACCGTGTTGGCCTGTCGTTATGGGACCAGCCACCTTTGCCCTGAGAGGATCCAAATGTACGAGTGGAGCGAAGAGCACAAGATGATCCGCGATGCGGTTCGCCAGTTCATTGAGGCAGAGGTTCGCCCTCTTCGTGACGAGCTTGAGTTTGGAGATACCCCTCCATACGACGTGATTCGCTCTTTCTACCGCACGTTTGGAATGGATCAGATGGCGCGCGACTCCTTCTCTCGCCGCATTAAGCGAGACAAAGAGGTGGAGGCGGGAACAGCAGCACCGCTTGAGGGTAGAGAGGCTGCCGGGAACAACGCGGGTATGACCCTCATCCCGATAATTGAACTCTGCAGATGCTCGCCAGGTCTTGTCACTGCAATGGGCGTGAGCACCGGGCTTGGTGCTGGAACAATCATGAGTCGCGGAACAGTGCGGCAGAAAGAGCGTTGGGCGCTAGACCTCCTCACCTTTGAGAAGGTCGGGGCATGGGCAATTACTGAGCCCGACTCAGGCTCTGATGCCTTTGGCAGAATGCAGTCGACGGCGCGTCGTGATGGCGATGAGTACCTCCTCAATGGGTCGAAGACATTTATTACAAATGGCCCATACGCGGATACGACTGTATTTATCTGCAAACTCGATGAAGGCAACCCGCCTGCTGAGCGCAAGATCCTCTCCTTCGTACTCGATAAAGGTATGGAGGGTTTCGAGCAGACCAAGCCAATGCGCAAGATGGGGATGCACTCCTCACCAACGGGAATGCTCTTCCTCTCAGATGTACGCGTAGGGAAGGATCGCCTCCTCGGCGAGACTGAGGATGTTCCTTACCGTGAGGGAGCCAAGCAGGCCTTCTCTATTGAGCGTGTTGGTGTTGCGGCAATGGCACTTGGAATTGTTGATCGCTGCCTCGAGCTAAGCATCGCCTACGCCAAGGAGTGTGTGCGCTTCGGCAAGCCGATCGGGGAGCACCAGCTAATTCAGGACAAGTTGGCTCGAATGGAGATGGCGAGATTCAACCTTGAGAATATGGTCTTCCGGAGCATCGAGAAAGCTGCAGTCGGAGTTGGTCTTGAGCTCGCTGAGGCATCTGTCATGAAGCTCTACTCTGCCCGAGCCGCTATGGAGGTAGCCCTAGAGGCGGTGCAGTTGCACGGCGGTAACGGTTATATGGCTGAGTACGAGGTAGAGCAGTTGGCGCGTGACGCCAAGGTGCTCCAGATCTACGCCGGTACCGACGAGATCCAGATCTCCCAGATTGCACGGTCTTTGCTGAGTTAATTCGGGCTCAGCCCTTAATTTTTGGGATTAGAGAGGCCCATCGTGTATCTTGTGGGGACCAAACGGGCCAATGTCGTCCCGTCGGTGAATCCAATACCTGAGGTAACCGCTATCTAGGGCTCGAGAGAGTCTTGCGGCACCTCAGACCCGACGAACGACGAAAGCGAAACAAGCTCGATGGCACCTCAATATCCTGCACGTCAAGGTCTCTATGACCCCGCATTTGAGCACGACGCATGCGGTGTTGCATTTGTAGTTGATATGCATGGTCGGCGCACGCACGGCCTCGTCGAGAAGGGCATCAATGCTCTATGCAACCTCGAGCACCGCGGAGCCTCGGGGAGCGAGCCCAATACCGGCGATGGCGCCGGGATATTGATCCAGGTACCCGATACTTACTATCGCGCTGTTGTTGATTTTGAACTCCCTGAGCCCGGTGCGTACGCAACCGGTATCGGCTTCCTGCCGTCCTCTCCTGCTGAGGCAGAGATCGCAGAGAGAGCAATAGATACGATCGTCGCCGATGAAGGCCTCGTCGTAATTGGCTGGAGAGAGGTCGCCACTGATTCGTCGATGATTGGCGCTACTGCACGTGCAGCAATGCCTTCGTTTCGACAGGTCTTTATCTCAGGCACTGCGAGTAGTGGTACCGGCGGACTGAGCGGTATTGACCTAGATCGCAGGGTATTTATCGCTCGTAAGCGTGTTGAGCGTGAGGTGCTATCAGCCACTGGCGAGAAGGTTTACTTCTCGAGCCTCTCAGCGCGAACAATTGTCTACAAGGGAATGCTCACCACTCCGCAACTAAGAGAGTTCTTCCCGGAACTCAGCGACGAGCGAATAGAGAGCTCCCTCGCCCTGGTCCACTCTCGTTTCTCAACCAACACATTTCCATCATGGCCCCTTGCGCACCCATATCGATTTGTTGCGCATAACGGCGAGATCAACACACTTAAAGGGAATAGAAACTGGATGCGTGCACGCGAGGCGCTCCTCGCCTCGGACCTCTTGCCGGGCGACCTAAATCGCATCTTCCCAATCTGTGATCCGTTTGGCTCAGACTCTGCATCCTTCGATGAGGTCCTTGAGCTGCTCCACCTTGGTGGCCGTTCGCTACCACACGCAGTGTTGATGATGATCCCAGAGGCATGGGAGAACCACGAGTCAATGAGTGCAGAGAAGCGAGCGTTCTACCGTTTCCACTCCTCGGTAATGGAGCCATGGGACGGACCCGCTGATATTGCATTTACCGATGGAACTGTCATCGGTGCTGTGCTTGACCGCAATGGCCTGCGGCCGTCGCGTATTTGGGTCACAGATGATGGATTAGTCATAATGGCCTCCGAGGTCGGGGTGCTTGACATAGATCCGGCGCGTATCGTGATGAAGCGACGCCTCGAGCCCGGGCGCATGTTCCTCGTCGATACTGCTCAGGGTCGCATCATTGAGGATGAAGAAATCAAGGCTGGACTCGCTGGCGATCAGCCCTACGCAGACTGGCTCGATGCAGGCCTTGTTCACTTAGATGACGTTCCTTCACGAGTGGCTCTGAGCCCCGTTCACGCGACTGCGATCCAGCAGCAGAGGCTATTTGGCTATACGCAAGAAGAGATGCGAGTGCTCGTTGCTCCGATGGCGCGTACCGGTGCAGAGGCGCTCGGCTCAATGGGTACCGACACGCCAATAGCAGTTCTCTCCAATCGTGCTCGACCCCTATACGACTACTTCCAGCAGTTATTCGCACAGGTAACGAACCCACCGCTCGATGCAATACGCGAGGAGTTGGTTACCTCCATCGGCTCGACAGTCGGTCCGGAGTCAAACCTGCTCTCTCCAGGGCCTGAGTCGTGCCGACAGATTGTGCTCCCGCACCCCATCATCGACAACGATGATCTAGCGAAACTGCGCTACATCGATGAAGAGGGGGGAGTCGAGGGGTTCAAGCCCGTCACTATCGACATCCTCTACCCGGTTGCTGGGGGAGGCACTGCTCTCGGCGAAGCGATCGAGAATGTTCGCCGAATGGCGAGTGACGCTATTGCAGGTGGTGCAAACCTCGTAATCCTCTCAGACCGATATGCAGATAAGGACTTAGCTCCGATACCCGCGCTCCTTGCAACCTCTGCGGTGCACCACCATCTCATTCGAGAGAAGACGCGCACGCGTGTGGGCTTAATTGTCGAGACCGGTGACGCGCGTGAAGTGCATCACCTTGCGCTGCTCATTGGGTTTGGGGCCGCGGCGGTTAACCCTTACCTTGTTTTCGATGCTTTACGTGACCTCATCACAGATGGGCATCTGGACCTCACTCCCCGAAAGGCCTCTAAGCAGTATGTAAAGGCTGCCGGGAAGGGCATTCTTAAGATCATGTCCAAGATGGGCATCTCCACTGTCGCGTCATATACAGGGGCTCAGGTCTTTGAGGCGATCGGCATTAGCGACTCGGTGATTGATGAGTACTTCACCGGCACGACTAGTCGTCTAGGTGGGATAGATCTTGATGTAATCGCTGCCGAGGTGGCGCAGCGCCATGCCTCGGCCTACCCCGCGCGCCCCCAAGAGCGCGCACACCGAACACTTGAGGTTGGTGGCGACTACCAGTGGCGCCGTGAAGGCGAGTACCACCTCTTCAATCCAGAGACGGTCTTCAAGTTGCAGCACGCGACTCGAACACGGCGCTTCGATGTATTTAAGGAGTACACGCGTCTTGTAGATAATCAGTCTGAGCGTTTGGCGACACTACGCGGGCTCTTTAGTTTTAAGGAGGGAGTCCGCTCGCCGATTTCAATTGACGAGGTAGAGCCGGTATCTGAGATTGTTAAACGCTTCTCAACCGGCGCTATGTCTTATGGATCGATCTCAGCTGAGGCTCACGAGACGATGGCTATCGCTATGAACCGTCTTGGAGCAAAGTCCAATACAGGTGAGGGTGGTGAAGACGCTGATCGCTTCACGCCGGATGCGAATGGCGATCTACGCCGCTCCGCTATCAAGCAGGTTGCCTCCGGCCGATTCGGTGTTACAAGCGAGTACTTAGTCAACGCCGACGACATTCAGATCAAGATGGCTCAAGGTGCGAAGCCAGGAGAGGGCGGCCAGCTCCCAGGCCACAAGGTCTATCCATGGATCGCCAAGACTCGTCACTCAACCGCTGGTGTCGGGCTCATCTCTCCTCCTCCCCACCACGACATCTACTCAATTGAGGATCTCGCGCAACTAATTCACGACCTAAAGAACGCGAACCCAATAGCGCGGGTTCACGTAAAACTTGTTGCAGAGGTTGGGGTGGGTACGGTCGCTGCTGGCGTAGCAAAGGCTCATGCCGATGTTGTGTTGATCTCGGGGCACGACGGTGGAACAGGGGCATCGCCGCTTACCTCGGTGAAGCACGCTGGTGGCCCGTGGGAGCTTGGGCTTGCTGAGACCCAGCAGACGCTGCTGCTCAATGGTCTACGAGATCGAATTGTTGTACAGACAGATGGTCAGCTAAAGACGGGTCGCGACGTGATTGTTGCCGCCCTTCTAGGTGCTGAGGAGTTCGGATTTGCAACAGCACCGCTAGTGGTTAGCGGCTGCGTGATGATGCGTGTCTGCCATCTCGATACCTGCCCTGTTGGCGTTGCAACCCAGAACCCTGAACTCCGCAAGAAGTACACAGGCAAACCAGAGTTTGTTGTCAACTTCTTTGAGTTCATAGCTGAGGAGGTGCGTGCTCTCCTCGCCGAGCTTGGATTCGCCAGCATCGCCGAGGCCGTCGGGCATGCTGAGATGCTTGACACACAGAAGGCAATCGATCACTGGAAGGCATCGGGCCTAGATCTGTCGCCAATCCTCTACGTGCCGGATTTCGATGAATCGAACCAGGATCGACTCTGCACTAAGACGCAGAACCACGGACTCGATAGGGCCCTAGATGTCGAACTGATTAAGAAATCGCTATCGGCGCTAGAGACCGGAGAGCCACTGCGGTTCGCTTCGAGTGTTCGCAACATCAACCGAACAGTTGGAACAATGCTCGGGTCAGAGTTAACTCGTCGATACGGCGGAGCGGGCCTGCCAGATGGCACGATCAGCATTGACTTCACAGGCTCTGCCGGCCAATCGTTCGGTGCGTTCGTGCCCCGCGGAATCACGCTGCGCTTGGAAGGCGATGCGAATGACTACGTAGGCAAGGGACTCTCTGGCGGGAGAATCGTTGTGCGGCCGTCTTTGGAGAGCGTGTTCCTCGCTGAGGAGAACATCATCGCCGGAAACGTCATCCTCTACGGAGCAACAGGCGGCGAGGCCTATCTACGCGGTGTAGTAGGTGAGCGCTTCTGTGTGCGTAACTCAGGTGCTACTGCTGTAGTTGAGGGTGTCGGCGATCATGCGTGTGAGTACATGACCGGCGGAAGAGTTGTGGTGCTGGGTAAGACTGGCCGTAACTTCGGGGCCGGTATGTCTGGTGGAATCGCGTTTGTCTATGACCCTGAAGGCGACTTCTACACACGCCTAAACCGAGAGATGGTTGACCTAGATACCCTCGATGAAGATGATCGGGAGTGGCTCCGCGACGCTATTGCTATGCACTCACAAGAGACTGGGTCTGGGGTAGGGCAGCGCATTCTTGCTGACTGGCACTCTGAGGTCGAGAACTTTGTGAAGGTAATGCCACAGGATTACAAACGAGTGCTCGATGCGGCTAGAACCGCAGAAGAGCGTGGACTCACGGTCGAGGAAGCCATTATGGCTGCCTCGCGCGTATGAGCGGACGGAACTGATATGGGTGAAGCAACAGGATTTATGAAGTACGACCGAGAGGGCCCGAAACGGCGCCCGGTCGAACTCCGGCTAAAGGACTGGCGAGAGGTCTACGAGCCTTTTGCCGTATCAGATTTGAAGGAGCAGGCAGCACGCTGCATGGACTGTGGTATTCCGTTCTGTCATAACGGCTGCCCGCTAGGCAACCTCATCCCCGAGTGGAACGATCTTGTATACCGGGATGATTGGCGCGACGCTATCGACCGCCTTCATGCCACAAATAACTTCCCTGAGTTCACCGGACGCCTCTGCCCAGCACCTTGCGAGTCTGCATGTGTTCTAGGCATTAATGAAGATGCAGTGAGCATCAAACAGGTTGAGGTAACAATTATTGAGCGCGCCTGGGATGAAGGCTGGATAGAGCCAGTCATCTCAACTACTAAGACAGGCAAGAAGGTCTGCGTAGTTGGTTCGGGTCCGGCCGGACTCGCCGTGGCTCAGCAACTCACGCGCGCAGGTCACAGCGTCGTGGTATTCGAGCGTGCGGATCGCATCGGTGGCCTCATGCGCTACGGCATACCTGAGTTCAAGATGGAGAAGCGCTTCCTAGATCGTCGCCTAGGGCAGATGGAGGCCGAGGGCACGGAGTTTCGGGTGAACTCAAATGTCGGGGAGAACATCTCGGTTGAGTCCCTGAAATCTGATTTTGACGCCATCGTGCTTGCTGGTGGATCCACGATCGCACGCGACCTCCCAATTCCGGGGCGCGAGTTCAACGGCGTAATGCAGGCAATGGAGTTCTTGCCGCCAGCGAATCGTGTTCAGGCCGGAGATATGGATGAGCACCCCGTATCTGCCAAGGGAAAGCATGTTGTCATCATCGGTGGTGGCGATACGGGCGCAGACTGCCTCGGCACATCACATCGACATGGAGCTGCATCGGTCCATCAGTTCGAGATCATGCCGAGACCTCCAGATGAGCGCGCTGAGAGCACTCCATGGCCACAGTGGCCACTAATGATGCGTACCTCATCTGCTCACGAAGAGGGCGGGGAGCGCGTCTTCTCTGTGAACACTGAGTGTTTCATCGGCGACGACAACGGCAACGTAACCGCACTGCGCGCACATGAAGTGGAGCAGAAGTTTACCGATGGGCGGATGTCTTTCGAGAAGGTCGAGGGTAGCGACTTTGAGCTGCCCTGCGATCTCGCACTTCTGGCTCTCGGCTTTACCGGACCGCAGAGCGCGGGGATGCTTGAGCAGTTTGGTGTCTCTCTTGACCCACGCGGAAACGTCGCTCGTAACAGTGACTGGGCAACAAATGTCGATGGAGTATTTGTCTGCGGCGACATGGGGCGCGGGCAGAGTCTCATTGTCTGGGCAATCGCTGAAGGGCGTTCTTGTGCAGCATCTGTAGATACTTGGTTGGTGGGCGAGACTGAACTGCCTGCCCCTCTGAGTATCTAACGCAGAATGTCGCAGCGGGTTCCTGTCGAGCCTGAACCATCTAGGTGGACAATGCCTGATCCGCGCTCGCCCGCGCTCGACGAGATTGTTGGTTACGGCGCTGATCTAGATGCTGGGACCCTGCTTGATGCGTATCGCTCGGGCCTATTCCCGATGCGTGTGGGCCCCGACAAAGTTCTTGCCTGGTTCTCTCCGGATCCTCGCTCAGTGATCCCGCTCGGAGGGCTTCATATAAGCCGCACCTTGAAACGATCCCTTCGCGCTTTTGAGATAAGGATCGATACTGATTTTGCCGGAGTAATGCGAGCCTGCGCCGAGAACCGAGACGATGGCAACTGGATCGATGACGATTTTGTATCCGCTTACGAACGCCTCTTCGAGCTTGGATGGGCACACTCTATTGAGGTCTGGCAGGGGAGCGATCTTGTTGGTGGACTCTATGGAGTCTCGATCGGCGGTCTATTCGCAGGGGAGTCGATGTTCCATCGCGTCACGGATGCGTCGAAGGCTGCAATGGTCGCGACGGAGGAGAGGCTAAGGGCAGGTGGAGGGAGTCTCTTCGATGTTCAATGGAGTACTCCCCATCTTGAGTCCATGGGTGTAGTGGAGATCGATAGAGAGGATTACTTGCGCAGCCTCGAGATCGCTATAACTGCTCCAGTTGTCTACTGGGAGTAGTAACCCTACGAAGCGTTTGCCCGGTCTCTGGCAAGCTCATCGAGGAGTTCGTACTCTTCGCCCGTGTCTGTGAAGTCCTCAAACTGGATCACGCCAATCTCGGTGAACTTCTCACGAAGCCAACCATCTCCAGCGTCGAGCAGGCCGAGCTTCTTGCAGTTCGGGACAATCTTGGAGAAGAGGGCTGCCTGGAATGGGTTTGTTCCCTGCGCGCGTACTCTAAAGAGCATCTCGGTATAAGCGCGTTTGCTGATACCCATCTTCTCCCAGACTGCATGCATCATCAGGCGGTCGCGCATTCGAATTGCAGCCTCGAACGCAAACTCCTGGCGCTCTCGAATCTCTTTGCCATCGAGCTGCTGGTAGTACTCCTGAAGCGAGAGCACTCCGAACGCAACGTGGCGTGCTTCATCGGACATGACGTAACGCAGGAGCTTTTTAAGCAAAGGCTCCTCGGTGATTTGGTGCATGAATCCAAATGCAGCGAGGGCAAGACCCTCGATCATGATCTGCATGCCCATGTAAGTGATATCCCAGCGTGGGTCTCCAAGGACATCATCGATGAGCATCTGGAGATTCGCGTTTACCGGGTATGAACCGCCGAGTTTTGTATCAAGGTATTTTGCGAAGACCTCAACATGGCGGGCCTCGTCCATTACCTGCGCCGCCGCGTAGTACTTGGCGTCAATCCACGGAGTAGTAACAACAATCTTTGCCGTGCAGACGAGTGCGCCCTGCTCGCCATGTAGGAACTGACTCATGCGCCAGTTGAATGCCTCTATCTCAAACTCGGTCCATTCCTTTGGTCCCCAGAGGCGTACAGGTGAGTCGTCTAGTGACATCATCATGCGGCGGAACTGCTCTACCGCACCGGACATCTCGCTTGCGACCTTCTCGACATCAACATCTGTTGACCAGTCAAGATCGGTCTCGCCGTTCCACATCGACTCTTTAGCTTTTTCGTAGAGCTTGGAGAGCCCAGGCCGGGTGCGCTCGTAATCCCATGTGAATACAGCATCGCCACGGGTGACCGTCGCGTGGGAGACTTGGCCGAAGTCGGTCTCGTCGTCGCGAAGTATCGACTCAATGTCGTTTACGTCGTCGCGTCCCAAGAATCGTCGCTCTGGAATGGGCTCGGTTCCGGTCTGGCTGCTGGTCGTGGTCAAGGTCCGCTCCTCGGTAAGTGAAATCCAAAGATTAGCCACTTGGAGGGTGCTCGCTGCCGAGCAGACCTAGTGACTAGGGGCACAAAGCTCCCAAAAGGGTCGGGAGCTGAGGATCTCGGTGCTCGCCATGATCTTGCCTAAGGGACGGATTAGGGGCATCGGCAAGAGTTCGCCCCCGACATGGCAAATAACGGCGCCCAACCGGTAGCGTCTCGGCCCGTGGCTAAGCCAATGGTTCTCCATAACCCAGCATGCGGGACCTCTCGCCGCCTCCTCGCTGATTTAGCCGAACGGGGAGTTGAGGTGGAGGTCATCGAGTACCTCAAGACCCCGCTTGATGCTCCTCAGATCAAGACGCTCCTTTCCCAGCTTGATGGGGATATATCTGAGGTCATTCGCAAAGACAAACGCTTCGGTGAACTCGGGCTTGATAAGAACGATTACGTGACAGCGGCTTCTATCTCAAAACTCTTGGTCCAGCACCCCGAACTCATGCAGCGACCCATTCTGCGAATAGGGAACAAGGCCGTAATAGCGCGTCCGATCGAGCAAGGAATCGAGTTGCTAGGCCTATAAACCTAGTTGGTAAACCGAATTGGGAATCCTCGCGAAACTTGATTCATTAAATATTTACTGATTCACAAATTCAAAGAAGCATCAATAATAAATAGGGAGATTTAGAGATGAGTGCACCTACAGCAGATTCAGTACGCAGCGAAGTTCGCGCTTGGCTTGCTGATAACTGGGATGAGACTTTGAGCGTCTCCGAGTGGTGGAGCCGTCTTGCCCTCTCTGGCTACGCAGCCCCAACCTTCCCGGTCGAGGATTTTGGAAAGGGCTATCACCGCGGGCTTGCAAACATCGTCAGCGAAGAGCTCGCCAACGCTGGAGCCATCGGACCCCCGGCTGGCCTCGGCTACCTCTTGACTGCCCCAACCATCGTCGCCCACGGAACTCGCGAGCAGAAGGACGATTGGTTGCTGCGCATTCTCGATGGACGCGACGCCTGGTGTCAGCTATTCAGCGAGCCTGGAGCTGGCTCAGACCTTGCCGGCATGCAGTGCAAAGCAACAAAGGACGGCGATGAGTGGATTATCGAGGGCCAGAAAGTATGGACCTCTACTGCCCAGCTCACCAACCTAGGCATGCTGCTTGCGCGTACCGATCCAGATGCTCCGAAGCATGCGGGCATTACATACTTCAGATTTGAGATGGATCAGCCAGGCGTGACCATTCGCCCGCTCC
>Ga0209086_10003617_pt1 | contig 11665 bp, 3 predicted proteins | sample M_130207_XF_Meta_FD_187312 | JGI IMG/M metagenome (GOLD analysis project Ga0209086, IMG submission 187312) | Freshwater microbial communities from Lake Montjoie, Canada to study carbon cycling - M_130207_XF_MetaG (SPAdes) (version 2) | ecosystem: Environmental > Aquatic > Freshwater > Lake...
ACACGGTCAATCTCACCACCGAGAACGGCGTCGGCCTCTTCTTGCGAGATGCGGATGTGTTGATTGGGGGAGGTTCCATTGCTGCTACCGGTGGAGCGGCGATCGATGCCAATGCAACGTCCACGAATATCAACGATATTGGAATCACGCTAGCGTCTGCTTCGTCAAGCAATTCTGCAGCCACCGGTATCAGCATTCTTTCAAGCGACAATACATCAGGCTACCCAGGCGTCTCGATTGGATCAACGACTGTAGCAAATGCTGGAACGTTTGGCGTTTATCTGAAGAACAACATTCCAAGCACTCCGGGCAGTGGAGTGCTGGCAGCATTCGGATCGCTCAATGTCACTGGATCGGGCCAGGCGGGTGTTTATGTACAAAATACAAATGCATTATTCAGCGGTGCGACAATAGGCACAAGCGGTACCCATGCGGTCGAACTGGTTGCCCAGATTGGAGAAAATACCACAGTTGCCGTCTCCGGTTCACAGCTTTCCGGAGCCACAAACAACGGAGTCAACATTCTTGCCACAGGTGGCACGGTAAACGCCACGATTCTCAACAATCAAATTGGAGCTACCGGCAATTCGATCAATGCCATCACCCAAGATAATGCGGCAACTATATCGCTTAATCTCAATGGAAATTCTGGTATAGGCGGCGGAGCACCGACGGCCGGCACGATCGTCTTAAACAATACGGCGGCAGGCACATTTAATGTGACTCAGTCTGCCGTTGTCGGGCCACCAGTAGTTTCGCTTGGTTTAGTGATCAGCCAGGACAACACCTCCGCGGTCGACATCACTACCATTTCAGGCACGCTCACCGAAGGCCAGATCATTCCAGCGCCCTGATAAATCTCCGAAGCGAAACGGCTTTCAAAAAACATCCGCGATCGTCCTGCCTCGTAAGAACTTTGATGAACGCCTTACGATTACCGACAGGTCAGCCGTCAGGAGTATTTTGCACGGACTCGATTGTCGCAACCCAACCTGTTACGCCCCGGCTCCGCAGAAGAAATAGCAGATGCTGGCAGAAGCACTCAAATTGAGAGGGCAAGACGGTATCATCATGCGTGTTCTTAGAGGATTGTTTTTCCAAACGTCTGACGCGGCTGTCAATGACGTCACGAGATCGATAGCAAGTCGGCTCAGTGCATTCGTAGCTCGTCAGTCAGCTACAGATCGATTGCCGCTACACGCCGGGTTTCAGAGGTTTGGGCAAGACTCCACCAGTTGGGTGCATCAATAATAGCGCAGCGAGTATTAGGCTCAGAGAGCAACGGTCAAACTCCGATGGCAATGATATTGGGGCGAATATCAAAACTAAAATGTTGAAGATGCATCACAATCGCATTCCTTTTCGCAAGTGTTTCACAAAATGAAAACGCGAGGCAGGAATTACGATCATGTGTAGGCCTGATTTTCGGGGTTAAAGAGCCCAGTTCAATTGCGAGCGCTAGGCCGCATTCGGGTTGGGTGGAGCGGTAGCGGCAGTGAACTGAAGCGATTGCGGCATTTTGCTTCGGTAAAGCGTTCAAGCAGTTCTCCGCAGCATTTCGACCGTCCTAGCGGATACGCTCTTCAAAAGTCACTTGAACTTCGAGAAGACGAGTTCGATCGGGCCAGGGTCGGGGCTGTACGATGGCAGATCAATGAGCCTCGCCCCCTTCGGCCGTAATCGCTGCGCGAATGCCTGCGATTTTGTGAGCGCACCGAGGTTATCCATCAACGCAATCCCTTAGGTTCCAGAGTCGGGACCAAGCGGTGTTACACTCAGTTGAAGAACAACTCCCCGTTGATGTCTGCATTCACAACAGGGGACAGTCAGGCCCGTTGTGCGAAGAACTGCAAGGAACGTCGTCGTCTTCCAGTGACCGGTGGGGAACGCTGGCCAGCACTCGCTGGCCCTTTGGGCACCCGCCATCGCGGGCAATGGCGCAGTCTTGTTGAGTTCCCAACGCTCCTGCTTGATACGCCGAACCCACCACTCGCTCACGTCAAAGCGCATCGCAACTTCCCGAGTGCTTCGCCCCCTGTCGCACGCTACGAGCACTGACTTGGCCAAGGAACTCTTTCGAACGGTTTCATAACCGAGAAAGACTCGCCGTTGATGGCTCCGCGTCCTCGCGGAGGAGTCATGTTCGTTGCCCAACGGTTTCGTGGAGACCTTCTTGGATGTCGCTCACGTCACCCACAGATTGCGCAGAGGCATTAGACCTAAGGTCAGTCGGGATCTAGAAAGCGAACTTTTTGGCAGGTTTTCCTGTAACGACAGTCGGCTGATCGCTTGCAAACGCTGCGGCATTAAAAAAGGACGCAGATTGCGGAGATTTTAATTGGTTGGTCGAAATTGGAGCAACCGATTTGGAAGATACTTCTACAGCCTCGGCCACGAAAGCGGAGCTTGAGCCGCTTGCAGAAGAGAGAGAAAAGAAGCTGGGAATCGTTGACGGAAACGAAGAAGGCGTGGTTCCGTCGTCGTTGAAAATTCCACCAAAAGCAGTCTCCTTTTCAATTGTTCCGCCGATCGCGTTTGAGAGCGTTACGGTAAAATACTCATCCGATTCAACCGTGCGATCGCCGGTGACGAGCACTGTAAAGGTGGTGCTCGTCTGCCAGGGCAGGATGCGAGCTACTCCAGAGACCGCGCGATAGTCGATCCCAGCCGTTGCCGTTCCACCGCTCGTCGCGTAACGCACTGTGATTCCGCTTGAAGTTCCATGGTTGGCGGTGATTGAAAACGTCATCGCTCGAGTCCCAACATTCCCCTCTGAAACAGATGCTCCAGCGATGCTGAGAGTCGGTGATGCGATCAACCTCGATACCGCCCCTGCAACAGAGAGCCTGCCGCCTGTGGCTACGAAAGTGGTGAGAGCACCACGTTTCTGAACCGAACCCAAAATTGCATCGCGAATTTCCGCCACAGTGGCGCTCGGCTTGATGGCTTTCAGAAGTGCAACGGCTCCGGTCACATGCGGGGTTGCCATCGAAGTGCCGTCTAAATAGCCATACCCGAGAGGAACGCTCGTGTTATTTTTGTCTGCAGGATTAAATTTTGAGGCTAAAACGGATCGTGGAAGAGTTGAAAGAATGCCCACGCCAGGAGCACCGAGGTCTACTGAGGCTTTTCCAAAATTTGAAAATTCTGCAAGAGCGTCGGTCTGGTCTGTGGCCGCGACAGAGATAATATTCGAAAGATCGTAGGATGCAGGATAGCCGGGAGAGAGAGTATTATTGGTTCCGGCGTTTCCGGCAGCGGCGACCACTGTAATACCGACGTTTCCAGCAAGTGCATACAAGTCTTTGGCAGCTTGGCTAAAACCGGGACCGCCGTAACTTGCATTGATAGCAACAACATTTGTTCCGAGTTGTTTTTGTTTGATAACATAGGCAAGCCCCTCGTCGATGCCGATAATTCCTCCACCAGTGATGGCATCTACATCGACCGCCATGATTTTTGCCTGCCAATTCACGCCGACAACGCCGATGGCATTATTACCGGCAGCTGCGATGGTTCCGGAAACATGCGTACCGTGGCCAAAGACGTCCTGAACGTCTCCGTTTCCAAAGGCCGCGTTCCATCCGTTGACGTCGTCAACGTAGCCATTGCCGTCGTCATCGCGACCGTTTCCTGGGATTTCACCGCGGTTTACCCAGAGATTGCTCTGAAGATCGGGATGGGTGGTATCAATACCAGAGTCGATGACTGCGACGACCACGCTTGAAGAACCGGTTGATGTATTCCACGCGGTTTCCATACCGATTTGCTTCATGCCATAAAGGCCGGGCAAGTTCGTCGTTTGATCTGGGGAATAGTTACCGTACATGGGATCATTTGGAACCCGTGAAAAGTGAGAAACAAGCCTTGGTTCCACATATTTCGCACCGGCTTTCGTGCCCCATGCCTGAACTTGTGCAAGAGATGTTTCAGGGGCTGAAATTTTGTAGAAACCGTACCCCATTGGTGCAGATGACCAATTTTTAGGTACTACGGGAACAGCGTGTTTGTAATCAAACGAATTCGTTGAAGGAGAGGTCTGCTGCATTCGCAGGATGTACTGATCGTTAATAGCTTCGACGATTTTTCCCCCAAACCCGATCTGTTCAATGCCGGAAGAGAACGCCATAGGACTCACCGCCAAATATTTCCGAGATTCAAGCGTTTCCAGAGAGAAGATGCCAGCAGCGAGCGAGTTTCTTTTGTGTGTACAGGCGCGATGTGCACGCTTTTTAAAAGAACGACGAAGCCGTGAAACAAAGCAAAAAACAGTCATCGAATATTTCCTCCACATACAGTCAAATACAGACACACCGGCGAGACGCTCTTGTTTACGTACCGTTTCCCACCAACGACTTTTTTCTACGTTCTTTTATTGGAAAAGTTTATTCCAATATGGTCAAGGATTTGTTTCGTCGTGGTCATCCGGCTTAGATCACCTACGCAAAAGACGGCGGATAAGTTCGCCACGTTCGCCACGTTCGCCACGCAAAATGGAGGTATATTTTGCCCGGCTCGCCCCAAATGGCTCAAGTCACTCGTGTAGTAAAGCAGAAAAATTTTTATATTGACTCAGGTTGATCGCTCGATTTTCCGAAGAATGTCGCCTCGTCGAAGCGATTCGCCGGAAGTGGGCAATCCGATCACCCGAGCGTTGATTCAAAGTCGAAAAGAGGCTCGACCAAAGCGAGTTGGCGAGAAAGATGACCTTTTCTTCGAGCGCACAACGTGTGTGTTCGGAGAAAACAGAGAAGCTCGCCTGTCGTCAAAAATCGAATTGAATGACGATCAGAAGCATTTGAGAAAGATACTGGAGCCCACTGGAGTCCGGTCTAGAGAACAAAGGGGTTGGAGAACGCTGAGGTGTAGGGAGTCGTACCGGCCATGGTTAGTGTTGCAGTGATTTTCGAGCCGGCTGCCAGCGAACGCAAGAGCGTGAGGGTTCCGGAGAACGTTGTGCCGCTGGTGATTGTAATTCGCCCCAGATAGGTTGTCCCCTGAGCGGAGTCTGTCGGTGCGTTTGCATAAATATCAACGTATCTAAGTCCGCTACCCGAGACACTGCCGCTGACACGAATGTTTACGGCAGTCGAACCGACCGAGGCCGATACATTGGTTGGGGCGGCAAGATTGTTGTTGCCTGCTGTTGCAGCGGTAGGTTCAAGATAAATCCCTGCAATGCTATTTAATTTGATGGAGTTTCCAACGATTGATGCAAATGCTTTTTGAAGCACTGCGATTCCATAGACAGCGTTCGATTGAATGATATTTCTGTCCGCAGCAACGGTTGACGATCCGATCGTTGCCGTTGCCGTTGCTCCTGTGACCGTAATGCCATTGTTTGTGCTAGTCGTGATCGTGTTGCCAAACAGATTCGCATTTCCACCGATGACTTGGATGCCATCACGGTTTGAAGTAAGCGTATTCCCGCGGAGTGTCGGAGTACCGGATTTTACCTGAATCCCCGCAATCGTGCTCGAGCCGATTGTGTTACCAGATATGCTATTACTTCCGCTTGATGACGAGAGAATACCGATGCTGTTTGCCAGAGTCTTTCCCTTCGAATCAATTCCAAACTTTGAATTGGTCACCGAAACATTGGCGGCATCCAGTTTGACAGCCGCTCCAGAACCGAAGCCTCCTAATGTCACGTGAGTCAGAAGGCTTGGACTTGCGGTGGTACCAGCACTGCCGGCAGCGAACGTGAATCCGTTGATCGGTAATGCAGGGGTCACCGCCGATCCCGCTGCAGATTTGACGATGGACTTACCAGAGAGAATAACACCACTGCCGCTCGAGGAAGTCTCGGTGGTCAGAGACGACGAATTGAAACGAATATTCCCATCAATTTTTATCGGGCGAGTGATCGCCGGCAGTTCCTGAGTTAATGTCAAGGGGTTAATGAGTGTTGAAGAAAATGCCAGCGAACTGATTTGAGTTGCACTGGGAGCATTGGTATTGATCAACCCCATCATCTTGCCGAGTGAACCAGAAGTTGTATTGTCTCCGTAATTGGAGGACACAACAAAAGTCACAGACTTCAATCGATTGTCCGTGCCGACGTTGAGGACTTTTCCTGCCGGAATGACGGGAATGTCATAGACGACAAGATTACCCCCCGTTGATCGAATCGTTAGGTCACCTCCGGATTGTACGCTGGTTGATGCCGTCGTGGATGCTTTGGAAATCTGTCCGAGTGTCACAGTTTGAGTGGTGACAAGTCGGATGTCGGCACTTCCTTTCGTTGCGAGAACGGTGACGTTCTTGGTCGCAATATCGGCTGCGAGAGCTGGCAAAGCGACGGTCGAGTCTGTTCCAAGTGCCGTGAGATTTGCAGAAGAACCAATGATTACTGCTTGTGAGAAACGCGGATTGCTGACTGCTGAGATGGTGCCAGCAGAGCTCAAGGTCACCGCACCGGTTGCCTTCAATGTAGATGCCTGAATATTGCCGGCGGTAGTTGATAAGTTGATGGAAGAAGTTGAACCCCCCGCTTGAACAGTGGCATCAGTAATGCTTCCTCCCGCCTTCAGATTCACGCCCCCACCCCCCGTGAAGCCGGAGAAGCTTACACCACCAACCGAATTAATCCCGATGGAACCTCGCGTTGTCGTTGCACTCAAAGTCTTGGCATCACTATTTGCAAGAATGCCTGTGGCCGCATTGAGGATCGCCGAATCAGCGACAATGATACCTTGGCCAGGAAGGTAAACTGATGGAGTATTGATGGAACCTGCGGTTGATGTGAGTTGAACCGAGTACCCTGTCGCCAGCAGCGTTGCAACGAGTGGAGTTACCCCAATCACAGGAGTGGAATTCACAAATGCCAGTTCGTAGGTGGTATTCTGATTCAGCAGACCTTTGGTGACATGCACCGCCGTTCCATTCGGTAGCTCAGCCGTCTCGTCGGCATCGACTGTACGAGTCAATCGCCAACGAGTGCTGCTACTTCCGGTGAACGTGACGGCGTAGATCCCATTTTGCCCGGGCGAAGATTGATTCTTCACAAGGATTCGATCGCCCAATGTAACCGTTACTCCATCCATACTCAAAATGCCATTGCTCGCAGCGGTCAGCGTACTCGGAATGATTCCAGGAGTATTGTTCGCATAGGTCGCTGCAAGGTTGCCTGTGCTGGCTGCAACGACTGGCTTTGCGGTCGCTACGCCGGTCGTGCCGATCGAAAATGAGGTAGCTTGGGAGACCACAATGTTGCCAGCGATTGCCGACGCTGCAATCGAAGAGGAGCTTGATCGTATCGTTAGATCTCCAGGACTTTTAGCATTCAGTTGAATTTTTGCTCCGGTAATCAAACCGGAGTTGGCGGCATCGTTTACGTAGGAAAGTGCTCCGCTGGGAAGCTTCGATGTTGTGTCTGCACCGGTAATGATTTGAACGATACCGGAACGTCCATTGATCCCGGCAGATCCGATCGTGAGTGCATCGGATTCGATGATGGTGATATCACCAGAGGTTGATGTTGCGCGCAATGTGTCAACGGATGTTCGAATACCTAGGCCGGAACGTACATCGATCCGAAGTGATTCCGCACGGATCAGCCCTGCGACAGTTCGTGCCCCATCAATTGAACCGCCTGCCGTGACGGTGATGGTGCTTCCAGGACCACCTGCTGTTGCATCGATGCCAGCCGATCCGATCTGCACAGAATCAGATTCCGTAAGATTGATAACTCCAGGCGTTTCGGTCGCAGTCGTACGGGCTGAAATCGCACCAGCGGATGTCCTTGCCACGATGGAGGAATTCGCAACCAGCGAGACCGTACCACCACCGGAGATCACTCCGGGTATGGCCTTGATAGTCCCAGTTGGCAATTCGTCGATCGACGGTCCACGAATTTCTCCGGCAATACGAATGGTCACGCCGTTAAATGCCCCAGCGTTAATTCCACCAGTGGTTATGACCATGTCGCCAATGCCGAGATTGCCAAGAGAAATGTCACCACCAACGGCTGTAATGCCATCGATGAAAACTGGATTTTCTCGGTCAAACACAGCCGAAAGCGTTCCAGGACTTGTTCTTCTCGCGGAAAAAGTCTTGATGTCATCAAGCTCGGCAAAGTTGAACTTGTCAAAGTCTCTCGACAGCATCGAAAGTTTGTCAGCATAAACCAGAACGCTGGCAGGCGATGAAAGAACTCGTCCGAATGAAGCATCAAGTGAAATCGATGACGTTCGAGCATTCGGTGAATCGGACCCAAGCGTGCCCACAGTGATGTCGCCCGGGGCGGCAAGCATGATTGTCCCGCTGAGGGCTGTTGTAATGAGATCCGCTGTCAGATTTCCAGAAATTCCACCGGCACGAATAACAATGGTATCTCGCCCGTAGGCATTGTTGACACGAATCGAATCGGCGTCATTAATAAAAATACCGGTTTTTGTCATCAACGACTGAAGGCTGGTGGAATCGGCTGAGACAATAAGTGAATCGGTTTCCGTTTCCAGAGGATTAGAGGCCGTTCCGATGCTGCCGTCGAGAGATGCCAGCCAGATCGATTTGGCGGAGATATCGACGTCGTCATTCACCAGATCGCCGTCCGAGATCGAAGTGGACGCAAAGATTGAGACACCGATTGGATTGAAGTTCAAAGCGGTAGATCCGATCGCGAGATCCCCTGCAAAATTGATCTGGTACGTGCCCGCACTCGATCCTTTTATGGCCCGCACAACCGCGCCGAACGTTAAATCAAGTGACGTGCTGGCATCTGAGCTTCGCGAAAGACTGCCATCAGATTCCACCAGGTAGATCCCATTGTCTGGCACAAAGGTTTGGTTCTTGAGCAATACCCGATCTCCAAACGACAGTGTAATGCCATCGATTATTCGCGAGCCGACTGGACCGATCGATTCGTTTGAGACTGATGCCACCTGCACAGGAAGCTTTTCCTCGTGTACGACAGCATGCACAGTTGTGAACGCAAGCGGTGTCGTTCCTAGCGTAAGACTGAGGGAATTACCGGTATACGAAACTTCAAAGACTCCGGTCTGAGTTCCTGCTTGTACGATGACCTGCATTCCGAGTGGAAAATCAGCACTCGCACTGGCGTCTATGGTTCGTGAAAGACTTCCATTCGAGTTAACAGCATAGATCCCATTGTCTGCAAAATTGTCTTGATTCTTCACGAGCACACGGTCGCCGGTCGCTAATTGAATTCCGTCCACGCTGCGAACGAGAGTTGGAAGGAGAGAGATATTGGAGTCGGTCGCCACTCGCACCGGATTTTTTTGGACAACAAACGCAGTCTCTACATCGCTCTTGATCGCAACGACCTGAACCGTTCCGCCAACACCATTGCTGTTCAGAGTGACTTGCCCACGACCTCCTGCGGAAACATTTTTGGCCGTCAGTGTTCCTTCGGCCGTGACAAAAAGGTTTCCTGCGTATGTCTGAACAGTTTCAAGACTCATAGGTCCAGGCGCATCGATAACAATGGCACCGGGAGTTGTGAGAAAAGCTGACAGGCGAGTGAACCCGTTATAGAAATCAGCTTTCGGCGCCTCCGCTGCTGTCCAGTCAAGCCAGGTGGTGACAGGCGATCTTCCCCCAATGCCACCTTGGAGCGCCTGAAGCGTTACTTTGTCACCAACGGCCATTGCGGCAATGATGGAAATGTCACCGGTTCGCGAAGTCAGCGAAATGTTGCCATCCCCCGCACCGAACCCCCCCGTTTTAACTCCAGTTGCGATGATGGCGGCATTGGCGATCACTGCAATATTGCCCCCGACTGACGACACATTCTTCAGATCGATTGCGCCTGCGTTGTCCAGCGTGATGTCGGCGCCTGCCGAAATCCGAATGCTCGCAACCGCAGTATTTGCAAGAATATTGCCACTTGCTGAGAGCACAGCGTTTGCGGCAACGATCCTCGAGGAACCGGTGATCGAACTCCCAGCCCCGGTTGATTTCAGAAAAACGGTATCCCCAGGAGCAGAAACCAGAGAGTTCACTGTGAGTGTGTTTGTTCGGGAAGAAAGGCTGACAGTGCCGTTTCCCGGAATGAACGAAGAGGTGGAGGAATAGAAGTTCAGCGGAGTGAGTCCGAGTTCGACGGGATCGATCGTTCCGAGAGACCAGCCCGTGTTGTTGTTCAGAGCACCATTGGTCACAAAAATGTATGAACCATATGGCAAAAGCCCAGCAATATCGGCATCTGCCGTGCGGGTCAGTTGCCAGCTCGTCGCGCTATTAAATGCGACCGGGTTTGTTCCCACAACAAAATCGCTAGGCATATTCGTCAGAACGAATCCACTTTTTGCATTTCCATTACCCTCTTGAATCCGAACCGCTGTGCCGTTGGTAAACTCAGGCCCTGCATCAAGGTCGGCCGTCCTTGTGAGCTGCCAGTTTGATTGAGTACCACTGCCACCGCCAAGCCGAGTCACCGAATAGATACCATTGTGAACTGCGTTGGTTTGATTCTTGATGAGAATCCGATCGGACACACGAAGAGCCACGCCATCGATCAGCGGAATAAATCCGGTTCCGTTGAGGGTACTGGGAATTACGCCAGGCGTATTATTGCTATAAGTCGCGACCAGATTCACCGTCGTGGCGATACGAGCGTCTGCAAGCTGCCTCGTTACGTTTGAGGCTGTGGTTAAAGAATAAATGCCGTTGGTCGATGCATCCCGCTGGGATTTCACGAGAATACGATCGCCAATTTTGACTGTAACACCGTCGACACTGAGTTGGTACAGGACGGCATTCGAGGCATTGGTGAGTGTACTTGCCAAGAGCCCCGGTGTATTGTTGGCATACACAGCATTCAGATTATCAGGCGTGGCAAGTAGCACATCGCGATACTGAGTTTCGGAGAAGATAAGATTCGTAACATTGAGCGTGAGGGGGGCTGGGGTTATTAGCGTCCAGCCGGTGCTCGCGTTGATTCCTGCAACAACCTGAACAACTGTACCAAGGGGAAGTTCATCGGCGTCCTCAGCGTCGTCGGCTCTCGCGAGCGTCCATGAGATGGCCTCCGCGAAAGTAATGGGGGTTTGTCCTGCAAGAATGGGATTGTTGGACGTAATAGACCAATTCGTACCCGCGAGCGTTCCTTGCAGCACTGGAACATCAAGACCTTGTTTTAAAGTATCCGCAGTCGCCTGAGAGCGACGGAGAATCCATACATCGCTTAAGCCGCCCACGTCGTACACCGAGTAAATCCCATTATCTGCCGGGGACGCCTGGTCCTTGACAAGAACGCGGTCGCCGATCGAGAGGGAAATTCCGTCAACAGTGGGCAGATCGCCGCTGCCACTGAGATACTGTGCGGCGACCTTACCAGACGTAGTGCTTGGCTGGCCTCCGTAATAATAAATAGGTGTACTTCCTACTTGTTGGCCAACAGAATAATTGTATGAATACCAACGGCTTCCTGAGTTGGTCCCGTTACCCCCAACACGAACTCCTGCGTAATTTTTGAACTCATTGGGTTCATCGACCTCAGTAGATCGTGTCAATTTCCAGGCCGTTGCAGGGACAAAGTTTTGAGGGCTTGCGCCAACGCTCGGAGCACTCGAAAGCAACGAAAATCCAGTTCCTGACAGAGTGTTGCCTTGGCTAACATAGGTGCCCAAGCCTTGAATCAATTCTCCCGCATCGTCGGCATCTTGGGCGCGGGTCATAACCCAGTTGATCGCTGGAGTAG
>Ga0209086_10003619_pt1 | contig 11663 bp, 9 predicted proteins | sample M_130207_XF_Meta_FD_187312 | JGI IMG/M metagenome (GOLD analysis project Ga0209086, IMG submission 187312) | Freshwater microbial communities from Lake Montjoie, Canada to study carbon cycling - M_130207_XF_MetaG (SPAdes) (version 2) | ecosystem: Environmental > Aquatic > Freshwater > Lake...
AGATGGTGTTACAGATGGTGTCACAGATGGTGCAACAGATGGTGTCACAGATGGTGCAACAGATGGTGTCACAGATGGTGCAACAGATGGTGTCACAGATGGTGCAACAGATGGTGCAACAGATGGTGTTACAGATGGTGTTACAGATGGTGCAACAGATGGTGTCACAGTACAACAATAGACTTATATTTAGATTTCCTTATACTTAGTTATTAATAAAATATTTACACCCTTGAAGATTTAAAATGGGACTAAAACAACTTAAAGACATTTCATATAAGTTATTTAGTAATGAATAGTAAGAAGTCTATGATGAATTACTCCAGTAAGGGAAAGTCTTCTGTCTTATAAAAAGGCGAGTGAGTGAGGATTTTCATTTCAACCTTACCTAAAACTTCAGGGATTTTAGAAGAAATCCTATAACCAAAATTTATACATTCCTGAAATGGATAAACCTTTTAGATTTGGTGCGAAAGTGCTATTTTAAATCTTCAAGGGTGTAAATATATTATGAACTCTATTCAAAAACGTTTTTTACTATTTTTATTAGGTTGCATTCCGTTAAGACTATTATTTGTATTTATAGCCAAAAATGCATCAATTAATTGGCTGCCATATTTAGGATATTTAGCACTATTACCAGCAATTGGGTTTACATATATCTTTTTTACTGATTCGAGACAAACTGGAATAGAAGTATTTGGTGATAAAATTTGGTGGAATAATTTACGCCCATTACATTCCTTTTTATATTTTATGTTTGCATTCAATGCTATTTATAAAAATGTAAATGCTTGGATCTATTTATTAATCGATGTATGTTTGGGATTATTTAGTTTTATTGCGTTTCATTATAATAATGGTGATTTTGCAAAGTTAATGTAATGCAAATAAAAATATTGTAATAAAAACATTTTATTATATTAAAATTTAAAAATTAGTTTTAATATAATAACAATAACAAAAATGGGTAATACACAATCAATAAAAAAAATAAATTTTGAAGATATGCAATTTGCAATAAAAAATCCAGAATTATATTTAATTATTAATACATTACCATTACACGAACAACAATGTTTAATAAATGGAACATTAAAAGCTGAATCTGAGGAGCTAACTATCAATAAATATGTAAAAGAAAACATAAATATAAGAATAATAGTATATGGAAAAAATTGCAATGATGAAACAACAGAAAAAAAATATAACCAACTAACAACAATCGGGTTTTATAATATTTATATTTATAATGGAGGCATGTTTGAGTGGTTATTGTTACAAGATATATATGGTTTAGACATTTTTCCAACCACGAAAAAAGAAGTTGATATTTTAAAATATAAACCAGATAAGAAATTAAATGTTAGTTTATTAGAATATTAATTATCATATGAAATTAATATAATATTTATTACAATCTATTTTTTCAATAAATATTTTTCAATTGAACTTTGCTTCCTTTCAAATATATTTGGAAATTTTATTTTAGTAAAAACAATAGATTTACCTTTACTTTTGTCTTCTTCATTGTTACTATTAGCATCAATATCAGTTTTAGAATCATAATTTACTTTAATATCATAATCCTCTGTGTCTGTCTCATATTTAGTTTCTAATGCCAAATTTGCTAACTTATCAGCTCGTTTATTGCAATTTCTGTAAACATGATTAAATTCAATATATTTAAATTTTGCAGAAAGATATTTTACATAATTATATAATTCTAACAAGTTCTTATTTTTAACCTTATAAGTACCTTTCATTTGATTAATAACTAACAAACTATCTCCACACACTATTAATTCATCAATAGAACGCAATAATGCTTCATTTAATCCTAATATTAGTGCCATATATTCTGATTCATTGTTTGTTTTAATTCCAATGTATTGATTAGAACACCATATTTCTTGTTCTTCAAAATATAAAACCGCACCTATTCCAGCAACCCCAGGGTTGCCTTTACTACAACCATCAAAATGTAGTTTGTACTGAAGCTTTGGATATATTTTTGGTAAACTTTTGTGTTCTTCTGAATTCATAATAAATGTATTATATTTATAAATTTAATGTAAATATAATTATATCAATTTTTTATTATTATTATATAATAATGATAACGAAGCATGATATAATTATAATAGGAAGTGGTATGTCTGGATTATATAGCGCTTATAAAATTAAAGAAATAGAACCAAAGACATCATTACTAATATTAGAAAAATATAAAAAAGAATGGATTGGTGGAAGAACAAGTAATTCTACTTTTTATGACACAGAAATTGTTACTGGCGCTGGCATTGGCAGAAAAGATACCAATCCTCTTTTGATTCAATTAATGAAGAAACTAGATATCAATTATTCAGAATTTATTTCTATTATGAATTACTCAAAAACGTTTACACCTGTAGATATTGTTAAAATAATCAATAAACTTAAAATAGAATATAAAAAACACCCTGAATTACATAACAAAACATTTAAAGAATTTTTTATTAAACTATTTGGTCATAATTTATATAATCAATTTATAGTAAGTGCTGGTTACACTGATTACGAAAATGCGGATATACATGAAACATTATATAATTATGGCATGGATGATAATAAAGGTGGATGGACAGGTTTACATATACCTTGGAAAAAAATGATTAATAAATTATACGATATTATAGGACATCAACATTTTAAATTCTCATCAAATGTTATAGAAATTAACAAAATTCAAGATAAACCTACTTGTTTATTTGAAATTAAAACTAAAGATAATAAAATATATTATGCAAATAAAGTAATTGTAGCAACTACTATATCAGGAATTAAAGAATTGGTAAAAACCAATAATAAGTTATATGAACAAATACATGGTCAACCTTTTTTAAGATTATATGCAAAATTTGACAAAAAATCGGCTGAAATAATGAAAGATTACGTAACTAATTATACAATTGTACCTGGACCGCTTCAAAAAATAATACCTATGAATCCTGACAAAGGAGTTTATATGATTGCATATAGTGATAATGATAATGCAAAACAGTTACATGATTATTTAGAAAACAACACAAAAAATCGTGCTATATTCTCGAAATTAGTTGAAAAATCTTTAGGAATATCTGAATTTGATAATGGTTTAAAAATTATTGCGTTAAAAGATTATTATTGGCCAATAGGCACGCATTATTATGAACCACTTAAAAATACAAATAAATCTAGAAATGAATTTCTTAGGGAAGCACAGCATCCTGAAAAAGGAATGTTAGTTGTAGGTGAAGCTGTTAGTAGATACCAAGGTTGGACTGAAGGTGCTTTAGAAAGTGTTGAATCTGTATTAACAAAAAAATGGATTGAAGAGATTTGTTAACTAAGTAATTTATACATATAATAGCCATTATATCCTATTGCTGCAAATCCAAGCATCAATAATATTTCATAATACATTCTAGGCGTTTTATCTTCATTGTAACCAATGTAAACTAACAAAGGAGCAAATATAAATATATGAATAATATTTATCCAATAACTTTTGTTTAATTGGATATATGTATATATTTTATATGAATGAAAAGAAATAATAACTAATCCTAAAAATATTAGAAATTTATATATTGGTTTATATAATTTATCATGATTTATTCCAACATATATAAGAAGACTTCCAACAAAGAAAATATGAAATAAATAAATTAAATTTGAACTACCCATATAATTATATGTCATTTTTTTCTATTATTTATATATATAAACTAACATGAATATTAATCACTTTAATTATAAAAATACTGAAGTTAAAATGCAAAAAGGAGGAAAAGTAGTGCGTAAGGTTACAATAAAGAATGGTAAAGGTTATAAAACTATTACAAAATACAATAGAAGCAAAAAAGTATCAAGTGTTAAAAAGCCTATTCATAAATCACATGTTTCATTGATACAAATAGGAAAATTTATTCCTGGACTATTTAATGATTGCAATGGCAATTGCAATAAAAAAACACGAAAAAATAAAAAATAAATTTTTTTGTTAGTATGTTTATTATTTTTATTATAACATTGTATAATAATGACATTATTATTTAGACTATTGTTATTATTAACTTTATTTTCAAATTTAGTTTTTTCTGACACTGAATGTCCTGATGTATCTACTATAGAAGATAGAAGACATAATAAAAATACATTAAGATTAGTTCAATATAATGTAGAATGGTTATTTGTAGATTATTATGAACCAATGAATTGTCCTGGTTCTGGTTGCACATGGCATTCAACTAATGATGCACTAACACATTTAGATTATGTTGTTGCAACAATTAAAGAATTAAATCCTGATATTTTAAATTTGTGTGAAGTAGAAGGATGCGATGAGTTAAATATGTTAGTTAGTAATTTGAACAATTCATATAAATCTTATTTAAAAAAAGGAACTGATACAGCAACTGGACAAAATGTTGGGCTATTAACAAAAATAGACCCATTAATAAATTTGTATCGTAGTGAAGAAAAAATAGCTTACCCAATTAAAGAGACAAAATGTGGAAATGCTACTATTAGTGGTACAGAGGGAGTATCAAAACATTACATAACCGAATACAAACTCAGTGACTATAATATAGCATTAATTGGTATACATTTATTAGCAATTCCTACAGACCCTAACCGATGTGTAGAAAGAGAAGCACAAGCACAAGTAATACAAAATGTAATTTATGATTATGTTAAAAAAGGTTACGAAATAATAGTAATGGGAGATATGAATGACTATGACAATGAAGTGTTAGACGTAAAATCAGACAAACCTACTTCCAGAGTATTGCAATTTCTTAAAGGATTAGATGGAGACAAAAAAGGACAATACCAACTAACAAATGCTGCATACCGACTACAACAAAAAGAACGTTATTCAGACTGGTATGATTCAGATAATAATTGTGCAACAGATTCTATAAATGATATATCAATGATTGACCATATTTTAGTAACGCCAAATATAGACAAAAAAATAACAAATATGTATATTTATCATGGATACAAAGAATATTGTGGAAAATGGACATCTGACCACTGGCCTGTAGTTGTTGACCTAGTTATTTAAATTGGGTTTATTTGTGTTATTTTATTTATTATTTGCAATAAATGTATTAATTTGAGATAACCATGTTTCAAGAATGATTGGATTTTCATAAATATTAATATTCCCATCTAAAATTAGAAATATATTCTGATATATAGTGTTAATGTCATAAATAAATTCTTCATGATAATTGTGACAATCTTTTAAATAAACTAGTGGTATAATTTCTTCACCAGGTCTAGCCCGAATATGTATTCTACTATGGCATATTTCAGGGTCAGTACTTACATAAATTGTTTTTGAAACAGGATAATCTTTTGCAAATTCATCAAACCAATTCAAATAAATTTGATAACAAACATCTTCTATTTTACCCTGGTCATACAACATTTTTGCAAACACATATTTATCCGTGTATAGACTTCTTTCTGTAATAATGATAAACTTTGAATTGCATTCGTAATAAATACTATTAGAATGTAGTTCCTTTTGTATTTCATGTTCAATATTTTTAACAGTATCTCTCAAAATTTTAAGACGAGATATGTAGGCCATCATTTGAAATGCAAATGAATATTTTTCTTGGTCATCATAGAATTTTTGCAACATTGTTTGACCAGTATTGTCTTTAATGGTTTCCCATTCGTCCACTGGTTCTCTTAAAAATATAATTTTTGTATTTTTTTCATATGTTTCTTTTAATTTTTTCAATAAAGTTGTCTTACCAGAACCAATATTTCCTTCAATAGAAATAATTTGAATATTAGCGTTAAACATTGTTGACAACTGTATAAATGTAAATTGTATTGTGTTTAAGTTTTTATCAATTATAATTAAAAGATTCAATTTTTTTATATAAAAAATTGAAATATATTAAAACTATTTAAATAGTAATAAACATATTATACACACTAATTTCTAAAATGGATCTTAAGCAACGAAAATTATCAAAGTCTGAATGGGAGTCAATCGAAATGCCCGTTTCAGAAGCTGAAAATGAAATTCTCAAATTGATTATTTCTGGATTTCATAATGTACACATAAAAGTAAATAAAACTAATTCTATCTTTACTTTCTTAAAAATAGAATATAATACACAAATTGAAGAATTCTTATATGTAAAATATTTCTCAGACAAAATTAAAAAACTGGTTGAAGACAGTAATGCAACTTTTATACATTTCAATACATCAAAAAAACAATGTCAATCAGACTTAAAAACAGACGAATATAACATTTCTCTTTCTAGCATTGTTAAACTTAAAAGTGGTGATGAAATACGTGTTAATAAAATCGATATAAATAGCGATGTAATTAGTAACATTTATGAATTTATTTTATACGAAAATCTTGAAAAAATGGCAATTTACAAATTTGAAAACAAACCAAAATGGCACTATTATTATTATACTCTTAATATATTAATAAAAAACAATGTTGAAAAAGTCAATCGATTTATTAAAGACATTGTAAAAACATTCTTAGCTAACTACGAAGCAGATGCTAATTTGATGTATATATTGGAAAATTCTGCAAATTATATTGAAAAAAATAAAAATTTACTAAAATACAATGATTTACATTTATACGAACATCAAAAAGAAATATTTACTGCGGTTAAGTCTGGTAAACCTAAATTAATACTTTACATTGCTCCAACTGGCACTGGAAAAACATTAACGCCTCTTGGGCTTTCTGAAAATTTTAAGGTTATATTTGTTTGCGCGGCTCGACACGTAGGTTTAGCTTTAGCACGTTCTGCCATTTCTATAAATAAAAAGATTGCATTTGCATTTGGGTGTTCTAGTGCACAAGATGTACGTTTACATTATTTTGCAGCTACAGATTACACTGTAAATAAACGCACTGGACAAATTAGAAAAGTTGATAATAGTGTTGGTGATAAAGTTGAAATTATTATATGTGATATTCGTTCTTACATACCTGCAATGTTTTATATGCTTGCATTTAACAAAGCTGAAAATATTATTACATACTGGGATGAACCAACCATTACTTTAGACTACAATTCACATGAATTGCACAAAGTCATTAAAAAGAATTGGTCACAAAATTTGATTCCTAATTTTGTATTATCTTCTGCTACTCTTCCAAAAATGGAAGAAATAACGGAAACAATTGCTGATTTTCAGGATAAATTCAAAACATCTTCTGTTACTAATATTGTTAGTCATGATTGCAGAAAAACTATACCTTTAATTGATAATAATGGATATACTGTTATGCCGCATTATCTAGATAATTTATTTAATAATATATTAACCATTGTAGCACATTGTGAATCGAATCTTACTTTATTGCGTTATTTTGATTTAAAAGAAGCATCTGATTTTATTTCTTATATAGAAAAACATGGATACAACAATAGTAAAACAAGATTTGAAAGAAATTTTGCATGTGTTAATGATATTGATATGAAGTCCATTAAAATTCATTATTTGCGTGTATTAAAAGGAATTAAACCAGAACATTGGGTAACTATTTATAATCATTTTATGGTTTGTAGGGTCAAACGTCTTCCTTTAAATAATAGTGTTGACCCAAAAGGAAATAAAATAGTTAGTAACAGTTCTAAATTTAGCGGACAATCTTTAACACGCATTATGTCTGAACAAGTAACAAATACTCATAATAATGTTTCTGAACCACCTGGAAGCAGTGGCGTATATATTACGACTAAAGATGCGTATACATTAAAAGATGGTCCTACTATCTTCTTAGCAGATGACCTACAAAAAATTGCTAAATTTTGCATTCAGCAATCTAATATTCCAGCAGTAGTAATGAAAGATATTATGGAAAAAATAACATACAATAATGAAATTAACAATAAAATAACTGAACTGGAAAATGAATTAGAAATTGAGGAACAAAAATTAGCTTCTAAAATGACAAGTGGTTCAGGAACAGGTAACAGTGCTGGACAACGAAAAGACCGTAAAAAGGCATCGAAAATAGCCGAAAATAAAATAGAAAAAACAACAAGCATTAAATTGTCTAAAACAAAGGAAGATATTGCATCTTATAAATCTCTCATTAAACGCGCAACTTTAGATGACATATTTGTTCCTAATAAGCTTCCACATTTACAAAAATGGGCTGAAAATTTAAATGTCAACGCTTCATTTACAAGTAAAATTGATGAAGATGTTATTGCATCCATTATGCTTTTAAAAGATGTTGATGATAGTTGGAAGATTTTATTGCTACTTGGCATTGGTGTGTTTACGGAGCATAAAAGCATTGCTTACACCGAAATTATGAAAAAACTGGCCGATACTCAAAAGTTATATTTAATTATTGCTGATAGTGACTATATTTATGGAACAAATTATCAATTTTGTCATGGTTATATTAGCAAAGACTTAGAACTAACACAAGAGAAAATCATTCAAGCATTAGGACGCATTGGACGCAATAATGTTCAGCAAGAATATAGTGCCCGTTTTAGGGATGATTCACAAATAAAAATATTATTTCATAAATACGAATCAGAAGAAAAACCAGAAGTCATTAATATGAACTTATTATTTAATAGCAAAAATGTAAAATGGAATGGAAATAATTATCAGGAATTGCCAGAAGAACAAGAAGAACAAGAAGAACAAGAAGAACAAGAAGAACAAGAAGAACAAGAAGAACAAGAAGAAGAAGAACAAGAAGAAGAATTAGAAGCACTATAACAGAAAATCCAAAATAAATAAAAATTACAATTTTGCGTTACTATACTATTAATATCGTTTCATTTTACAATATACTATTTTTTTATTATATTGTAAAACATGTTTATTATTTATACATTTTTTTAGTACTTTTATGAAATCTAACCCTTTTATGTTTTTTTGTTAGTTTATTATGATTTTTCTTATTACGTTTTGTATATATTTGTTTTATTTCTTTTTTAATTCCACTAGTTTTACCTCCACTAGTTTTGACTGTTTTCAATAAACTTCTACTTGATTGCTGTAACGATTTTAAAGCTTTTGTTAAACCATCTCTTTCTAATACTAATGAATTAAGTGAATCTAATTCTGATTCCTTATTTGTTAGTTCATTTGGTTTTGTATTTTCTAAATCTTGTTCTAATTTACCAACAACATTTTGTCCTAGTTTATCCTTTAAACTAACTAACTCTTCCTGTTTTTGCTGTAAACTTGAAACCAATGCTTTTTCTTTTCTTGTAAGAGTTTCTGCTGGTTTGTTTTCTAACTTTTTAGTATCATTAATTATTAAATTTGTTGTTCGAATTAAATTATCAATGGATAAAAAATCAGTATATATTTGTTTCTTTTCTTTTTCATTTCTACTTGCTTTTGAGTATTGTTCAATTTGAGTTTCCAAATTTTTGTATGGTTCAGATTGTTGCCATGTATTATTAAGCCTTTGAATTTCAGAATCTATATTATTTATGTCATCATCTAATGTTGGATGTTTTTCTAAAAAGTTATTTAATTTATTCTGAATTTCTTTTTCTATTTGACTATTTGTTTGTACTTTTTCACTTCTTTCTTTTTCTGCTTTAGCTTTTAAAGATGATTCCAACTGTTCTTTTTCCTCTTTTTCTTGTAGTTCATGTTGTTTCTCTTCCTCTGTTTTTGGTTGTTCTACTAAAATATTGCCAATTATTTGTTTCATTGTTTCAGAATCTTCATAATCTAATAAATCATTATATGCAACATTTTTTAAAGGTTCTTGTTTTGTGCCTCGAGGCATAGATTCTAATGGTTTATCACCTTCTTTTGACCAATGTATTACTGGATTTACTATTTGTCTAACCGCATTTACTCCTGTACGAGTTGCACGCAATTTTGTTGCCATTTTTAAGTATTTTAAACTGGCCAAAAATGTTAGTCTATCTGGTCGTTGTAATTCACGAGTAACATATATTACAGACCCTGGTAGTCCATTTGAATTTAGAGTCCCTTCATTTCTTGCAACTAACAATGTTCTTGATGGATGTTGTGTTGCGGATGTATACATATAACCTGTTATGGCCTGCTCATTTACTCCATTGTTTCCATTCAACAACATATAAATAGAACGAAACCCAGATGGTCGGTCACCTTGAATGCCTAATCTTAACGCATTTCCATCATTATCATAAGGAATGATTGAATTATTTTTACTAACACTTCTGTAAATTGGCTCAATTCCTTGGCTCTTTATTAAATCTTTAATAGATTCTGGTACCAAATTTAAATTACTTATATAACCGCCCCATTTAAAACATGCTTGACATTCTTGTAAAAAATCTCCCATTGTTTTTAACGCAGTTGCTGACAAAAGATTGTTAAAATTATTTTTAGCTGCTATTGTTGAATCATTGTATTGAACAGCATCCCACATTTTACCTAAATCTCTTTCATCCGATGGTCCACTTTCATAATAGTTATCATATATTTCCTTCATTTTATTTACTACACCAACATAAGCAATGCGTGCTTTTAAGTCATTTGATTCTACGACTGCAATATCAGCTGTACTAACATTTGCAATATCTTCATCTTCTCCTGAATTTAATTTACACTTTAATTTGAAATCAATTAATGCACATAAACGTGTTTTATTATCAGGAAATGATTTGTTATAATTTAATACAACTCCTCCATATGAAATGGACCTATTTTTGTCTTCACTTTCATACAAAAGTTCATAATTAGATGTTCCAACTTCTTTTGTTTCTGATGCATCATATTTTAAAGAACAATTATCCATTGCATCCATCATTGACGTAGTAGGACAGAAAACTCCATGTTTTATTGTTCGGTATAACCCAAAAAATGGCTGTGAATCAGAAAACCATTTTTTATAATTAGAAACAAAATCTTTATAAAACGGGTCATTTGTTAGTTTCTGGTTTAGCAAAAAGTATTTATTTTCAAGTGGAATAAGTAATTGTCTTTCCATATTCTTGTATTCTTTTCTTAAACTTTCTATTTCTTTATATTCTTCCAATGATAACATTGCATCTCCTTCACTTGCCATTCTTTTCTTTTGTTCTAATTGAACTAACTTATCTTTTACTTCATCTAATCCTTGAATAATCTCTGTATATTCATCATCTATGTTTTCTAACGTTAAACTAGTATTATTTTCAACAGATTCTATTATTTTTACTATTTCATCTAATGCTTTTTTTGAATAAAATAGACGCATACCATTTATATTGGCTGCAATATTTGCTGCATTATTTATAATAAATTTGTATTTTGGTGCAGGTATTTTAAAAGAACCATCTTTTGATATTAATGTAACATTTGCTTTTAATAAATCATATAAATTATCTATTTGTTTTCCATCATGTTCAATGGAAGGTATTTTACTTTCTTGTAAATTTTGGATTGTATAAATATTATTTTGATATGCCTTTTTTAACTTATTAAATAATATAGGCAATAATACAATATCACTAAATGTGACTTCTTTGTTAGTTGGTGAACTAACATTAACATATTTAGACTCAGAGGATTCTGGAACTTCTTCTTTTTCTTCTTCTACAATGTCAAAAGATTCTGAACCTTCTTGTTCCTTTTCTTCATTTATTTGTTCAAAATCAAAAGATTGTGGA
>Ga0209086_10003621_pt1 | contig 11662 bp, 8 predicted proteins | sample M_130207_XF_Meta_FD_187312 | JGI IMG/M metagenome (GOLD analysis project Ga0209086, IMG submission 187312) | Freshwater microbial communities from Lake Montjoie, Canada to study carbon cycling - M_130207_XF_MetaG (SPAdes) (version 2) | ecosystem: Environmental > Aquatic > Freshwater > Lake...
CTCATCTTGAGAGCGAGCGATCCCAAAGCGGTTGGTAACAGGAAGCAGCGAGTCCGCCAAGATGTTTTCGCACTCACAATATCTATTTTTTGAAGGGCTAAACCCTCTTGACCCTTCTGCATGTTCCCTCTACCTTCCCGCTCTCTTTTCGAAGAGTTCCGTTTTCATTCAGAGATTTTTCACTGCTTTTTGCAGAGATCACTTCTCAAGATGACGCTCACTCGAAACCATTCACTGGGATTCGCCATGCAACGAACTGCTCAGCACCTTCACACCAAACCAGTCATGTGCGTGGTGATCGTTGCAGCGATCCTCACTGCATTGCTTTTGACGGGATGTGCAGGACCGATGATTCGAAGTCAGTCTCCAGAAGTTGAAGCCCTGATTTTAATGGAGTCGGAGACCCGACTCGTTGGAGATTACACGTCCCCATGGGGAACCGGTTACCAGAAAATTGAACGCGCTGCACTCATTACCGGACTCGCTGGAACTGGAAGCGATCCGCCACCGTCGCCACAGCGACAAACGCTGATGGCCGACATCCAAACTCGGGGTGTTGTCGAACCGAATCGACTCCTTGCCTCTGATTCAACATCGCTTGTTTGGGTGCATGGTTATCTTCCGCCTGGAGTTCGTCGAGGAGATCGATTTGATATTTCAATTGAGGTCCCGAGTGACAACGAAACAACGAGTCTTTCAGGTGGATGGCTGATGGAAACTCGCCTTACTGAAATGGCGGTGCTGGGAAATCGTGTTCGCGATGGTCATGTGCTCGGTGTTGCTGAAGGCCCCGTGCTTGTCGATCCAGTTACAACAGGCACTCTCGATTCAATGTCTCGATTGCGAGGACGAGTTCCTGGTGGTGGCGTGTCGCTCACCTCTCGATCGCTTGGACTCGTGCTGACTCCTGATAATCGATCCGTTGCACTCAGCAAAAGAATCGGAGATTCAATCAATCGTCGATTCCACGCCGTTCTCCGAGGTGCTCGTCGCGGCGTGGCAACTCCCAAAACAGATCGCTTTATAGAACTCGAGATTCCACCGGTCTACCAACACAATCTGAGCCGGTATATCCGGGTCGTTCGCTGCATCACGGTCAATGAACCGGCTGGTGGAAAACTCGCTCGGCTCGAACTCCTCGGCCGACAGCTGGCCGATCCTGTCACCGCACCGTCTGCCTCTTTGCGTCTTGAGGCCATCGGTCGCGATGCAATCGTAACGCTCAAAAAGGGTCTCGAATCAAAGGATTCTGAAGTTCGATTTCACGCTGCGGAGGCGCTTGCCTATCTCGGAGAGCCGATGGCCGCATCTCATCTGGCGACTGCCGCTTCAACACTTCGCAGCGCCCGATTTGCTGCCATGAAGGCCCTCGGTGCCCTCGATGATGCCACTGGAATCGATGCACTTGAGTCACTTCTTTCATCCCCAAGTACCGAAACCCGCTACGGAGCCTTCCGGACGCTGTGGGAAATGGATCATGCAGCGCCAATCGTTCGAGGTGAAAAATTAGCTGATGCATTCTGGCTGCATGTGCTGGAAGTCGACGGCCCGCCCTTGGTTCACGCCACTCGTAGCGTCAGACCAGAGATTGTTTTCTTTGGAAAAGATCACAAGATCCAGGATGGCCTGCGAGCCGAAGCTGGTGCAGCAATCGTTGTTGTTGTTGAAAATAACGAAGCAGTCATCAGTCGATTTATGTCGGGTGAGCCGGATCAACTCGCGACCACATCATCTCAAGCTGTATCAATCATTCACAAAATCGTCGATCTGGGTGGCAGCTATCCAGACGTCGTACAATTTTTACAGCAGGCTCGCACCATGCGAAAGCTTGACAGTCGACTGGCATTTGATGCGGTCCCTTCTGACAACGATGGTCGAATGGGCATTCACGAAGAGGCTGCTGCGGCAAAACGTGAACTCGATACTGATGATCACGATCGCGAAGGTGAGGATGAGGAAATAGAAAACGACAAATCGTTCCGAGATGCGTCCAATGAAGACTCTCTTGAAAATCTACAGATTCCCTACAAAGACGCCTCCATTCAGAATTCAAACAGTTTTCAGCAAGATGCCAACGGCGGCAAAGAACGTACGGTGCCCCTTCGCAGCGAAGGCCCCTCGTAGTCCATTGCGGTAGCAGTGCCGCTCATGAATCCATGCACTTTATCTTTCCCTCGCGGCATCTTTCTTACGGCCACCCATGACACGGCTTAAAGCACTCGAACTCGTTGGGTTCAAGAGCTTTGCAGATCGAACTCGCTTCGAATTTCCAGAAGGCATCACCGTTGTAGTCGGTCCCAACGGCTCTGGAAAATCGAACGTTGTTGATGCGATCAAATGGGTGCTTGGCGAACAATCTGTTCGCAATCTTCGCGGAAAGGAAATGGCCGACGTTATTTTCGCAGGCTCCGTCAGTCGTCGGCCCATGAACATGGCGGAAACGTCTCTGATTTTTGACAACTCCGCTGGAAAACTTCCACTCGATTCTGCCGAAGTGAGCATTACTCGTCGCGTCTATCGCAGTGGTGAAAGCGAGTATCTCGTAAACGGCGAAACCGCACGGCTTCGAGATATTCGAGAGCTCTTCTCCGGTACAGGAGCCGCCACGGAGGCTTACAGTGTTATCGAGCAGGGACGAGTCGATGCTCTGTTGGTTGCCTCTGGAAAAGATCGCCGAGGAATTTTTGAAGAGGCTGCGGGCATCACCCGATTTAAGGTGCGCCGAACAGAAGCAATGAGAAGACTCGAACACACCGAGCAACATCGGCAACGTCTGGCCGACATCGTTGGAGAAGTGGCGGCCAGACTCGAGACTGTTCGCAATCAAGCATCCCGTGCCAGACGCTGGCGAGACATGCAGGACCGACTGCGTTCACTCAGGCTATTCACGGCGTCGCGTGATGTTGCCGGCGTTGATGCCGAACTCCATGACTTGACTGATTCTCTCGAATCGTTGCGGCTAACGCTCGATGTATCTCGCAGCACCGCCGAACAGGCAGCCTCTCGCATTGCAACGCTTGTGGCAGACGAACATCGTTTAGCAACCTCCTTCGAAACCGTTCACCTCTCTCTTTTAAACTGTAATCAAAGAACGTCGGCAGCAGTTGCAACCCTAGAACAACTGCGGGTTCGTCATGCTGAACTGACAGAAACCATCCATCGTAAAGGATTGCAGTCTCTTCGTATCTCTATCAACGAAAAAGAATCTGAACGACTTTTACTGCAATCGCGATCGTCACTTTCAATCATCGAACGCGACGGAACAGCGCTCATCGAGAAGCTACAGATCTTAGAAGATTCTGTTGCCGATTCACGTCAGCAGACGGCCCAAGCTCACCATCGTCTCGAGGCTGCAAAGTCAAACATCGAAACATCGCACGAGGTATTCTCTCGTGCCCAGCGCGATCACGAGAGAGCAACGATTCTCGAAGAAAAAGCTCAGGACGAATCGACGCGGCTTCGTCTCGTTGCAGAAACAATTGATGGAAAACTCGTCGGTGTCATGCAGGCCAAAGCCGCCGCAGAAGGAAATGTCTCGGCTCTTGAGATCCGCTATGAGGCGTCCGCATCATCGATTGAGACACTCGAAGCACGTGAAAATGAACTGGCCGAAAGACTGGTAAAACGGACGCAGGATCTTACTGAACTCAAGCGTGAACTTGATTCACTCCTTGCTCGAAAACTTCTTCTCGAAGAACTCGAACAACGCCGTGAGGGGATTTCCAATGCATCGAGAGAATTGCTCGCAAGAAATGCGACTCTTGCTACGATGCCATGTCTTCTCGGACTCGTCGCCGATTTGCTCGTCGCAGATATTACAATTGCGCCCTTGGTCGATTTATCTCTTGGAGAATCTTCCTCCAAACTGCTCGTGCGATCGCTTGATGAACTTTTCGTATGGCTCGAATCAAACGAAGCAGCGTCAATTCTCACCTGTGGTGGAGCGATTGGATTTATAGCAGTCGACCGAATTCCCGAACCTTCGCACGTTGATCTTTCAACGTTTCCGGGAATCGTTGGGCGGCTTGACAGACTTCTCTCCGGCAACGAGTCGACACAGCGTGCGTGCCAGGCTTTGCTCAGTAACACATGGGTCGTCGAATCTCTTGCATGCATTCGCCATCTCCCGCAAGAATTTCGTTGCGGACTTACATTCGTTTCTACACACGGTGAGATCGTGCGAGACAATGGGATTCTCGACGTTGCCAACCATTCCAACACATCCGGACAGGCGGCCGGGTTGGTTACTCGCATCAGTGAACTGCGTTCCCTCGAAGCTCGACAATTACTTCTCATTGAGCGCGTTTCGCAGGAGAATGACGCCGTTGAATCAATCGAGCGAACATTGCGACTGACCCGGGACGCTATCCGAATTGAGGCCAAACGCCGTCAGGCCGATGCCGCCGAACTTGCGGCGTCACAGACGCGATTGGATCGAATCGAGACTGAAGAACGACTGCTTCGTGACTCATTTGACGTTGCTGGAATCCAAGTTGCAGAAGCACTCGCGAGCACACGGCTTCATGCTCAGCGCACACAAGAGAGTGCCTCGCGTCTTGAAGAATCCAAGCATTCACACGCTCTTGCAAACATCTCTCTGCAACAGGCACTCTCACTGATTGCTATGATCGAACGCGACGGCCATAACATTGTGGAAGACTCAAACCGACTTCGAATCAATATTGCAACTGGCCAGGGTCAGATTGCACAAGCAAGAGATCTCGTGACCCAACGAGAGTCTGAATGTCTTGGGATTCGACAGCAAGCGGAATGCATTCAACAAGAAGTAAAACTGACAGAAGCAAGCCTTGAAAAATGCGAACTTGAAATGCTTCTGCTTGGCGCTCTGATTGCTGAGGTGATCCTTCTTCGAGATACGGCCACACAGGAGCGCAATTCGCTCGGGAGTGAGCGATCGAACGTTGTTCTCGAAAAGGAGCAACTCACCACTCAAAGAGACGCTGAGCGATCCCGCGTTGAGTCGATCGCTGCAGATATTCATCGAGTTGACCTTAAGTGCGGGGAAGTGCAGCACCGACGAACGTCAATTGTTGAACGAATTCAGGAAGATTACCACGTCAACATGAATGATTTGGATCAAACGCTTGAGCTCGGAGCGCTTGCGGAAGATCCTGATCTTGCTGATCGTGAACGTGTCGATACCACGATCGAAGAACTCAAACGAAAGCTTGCGTCGATCGGATCGGTCAATCTTGATGCTCTTGCCGAAGCAGAGGCGCTTGAGGAGCGTCATGCAAAGCTCGACGCTCAGTTTGCAGACCTCACCGGGGCAAAAAATGCCATTGAGCAGCTCCTCGAAAAACTGGACACCGAAAGCCGACGCCTCCTCGGCGAGACCATAGAGACCGTTCGAGTTCACTTTCGTGAACTTTTTGAACGTCTCTTCGGTGGAGGTCAGGCTGATATTGTGCTCGATCCCGACCTCGATCTCCTTGAGACAACCGTTGAAATCGTTGCCAGACCTCCCGGCAAAGAACCTCGCAGCATCTCCCTGTTGAGCGGTGGTGAAAAAACCATGACCTGCGTGGCACTCCTGCTTGCGGTCTTTAAGTCGAGACCAAGTCCATTCTGCGTTCTCGATGAGGTGGATGCCGCCCTTGATGAGGCCAACGTCGATCGTTTCACGGCGGTCCTACGAGATTTTCTTTCTGCAACGCAGTTCATCATTGTTACTCACTCGAAGAAAACGATGTCCTCCGCGACGACGCTCTACGGAGTAACCATGGAAGAATCGGGGGTTTCGAAAAGAGTTTCCGTCCGCTTTGATCAGCGAACCGATTCGAGTCATTCAAAAGCGGCCTGATCGAGAGAAATCATTTTGTCTGTTTTTTCAGGCATTTCTAGATTTTTTTGAGCCAATACGTCATTTCACCGTTGCGTTCGTGCAGAACGGCTCAAGTCGCACGACGTGTTCAAACGAAATAACCCTTAGGACGGTCGGATCTCGATCAATCGAATTCATCCTTTGCGGGGAATCAAATTGAACGAGACCGAAAGCAGGGGGGCAACCTGCGTGTCATAAGCCGGTAAAAACGCGCTCAATGGTGAGCGTTCCTTTTTCCAGCTTTTCTTCAGAGCCCCCTCGCGCTTTACGACCGTTCACTTGGATGCGTGACGACGCGGTCGTGCAACCAGGGGGGTCTTCCGCGTCAGTGATTTGGGTTCGTTCCTCGTATTTGGAATTCATCCACATCAAAGCGTCGAAATGAGGGGCAAGCGTTCTCGTATCCGTCCCCCGGATGGATGCATGGATCATGACTGAATTTCATTCACGCACGTGAATCGGGTGATTGGCCCGCATTGATGTGTGTGAACATGAAATTTTTTCTGTGTCGTATGCAGCGAGCACGTCCCTGTCCATGGATTTGACACACGCGACAGGAAATGGGGTTCACGCATGAAAGTTTTTACAACAGGACAGGTCGCCAAGATCTGTAAGGTAGCTCCCCGTACGGTGAGTAAATGGTTTGATTCTGGTCGGCTCAAGGGATACCGCATTCCGGGATCTCAAGACCGACGTATTCCAAGAGAGTATCTCATCAAGTTTCTGAAGGAACATGGTATGCCTCTTGGAGATCTTGAGGATGAAGCACTCGCCAAGGTGCTGATGGTTGGACAGGATCAGGTTCTCATTGAAAATCTGAAAAAACACCTGCCACCAGAGCGATCATTTAAGATTTCAGTGGCTGCTAGTGGCTTTGAAGCTGGTATCCAGGCTGAGAGTTTCCATCCCGACTGCATCGTCGTCGACTATTCAATTGGACGCATCGACGCTCAGCAGATTTGTCAGAACCTTCGACGAAACACAGAGTATGCCGAGACCATCGTCATCGCCCTGTTGCCCGACGATGGCTCGACAATCACAGTCGATCGTGCTCACGTCAACGAGAGCTTTAAAAAGCCTTTTGACGTTGCACTCTTGGCAGAGCGCCTGAGAACCTTGATTGGCGCGAGAAAAGAACTCGTCTGATCCGAGGACGCAAAGAGTCGAACTCCATAACCCGTGGGCCGGTGCGTCGAGGGGGGCGCACCGGCCCACGGTTCTTTTTTTATAGACCACCGAAAGAAATGCCTCGCCACCTGCAAACGAGTTGGAGAATCGCATCGAGAGACCGATGGCATTGGCGGCATTGACGTTACTTTCTTTCTTCTCATGCACACTCCACGAATGAGGGAACTTGTATGCAACCTCTCCGAATGATCGATGTTGGAGACAAGCCTGTGACTCGGCGAATGGCACGCGCAAGCGGTTTGATTCGCGCGCAACCTGCAACAATCGTCCGCCTGGCCGCAGGTAATTTAGAAAAAGGAGATGCCCTCACCGCTGCTCATTTTGCTGGTGTAATGGCTGCGAAGCAGACAAGCACACTGGTTCCTCTGTGTCATCCGCTGCCACTGGATGCTGTTGAGTTGGCTCTCACGATCTGCGGTCCGGAATATGTTTCGATTGAGGCAACCGTGCGAGCGACGACCCGCACCGGAGTAGAAATGGAAGCCCTCTGTGCAGTGACCGCCGCCGCTCTCACGATCTATGACATGTGCAAATCGATCGATCGCACCATGAGCATTGAATCTATTCGACTCGAAGAAAAAACAGGCGGAATACGCGGAAACTTTCTTCGATCATAAATGCCCATTCACCAGTGAGACTTAATTCGAGAATCGCGTGGAATCGGCAGCAATAATCGGTTCGAGTTCGTCTACAAAATCTCGTACGTCCTGAAATTCTCGATAGACGCTGGCAAATCGGACGTAGGCGACCTGATCAAGCGAACGAAGCAGTTCCATTAAACGCTCACCGACTGCGTGACTTGGAAGATCTGATTCAAAAGTGCCGTAGAGTTCCGCTTCGAGCGATGTCACTATTGACTCAATATCTTCCTCACTGATCGGCCTCTTCCAGCAGGCTCGAATAAGGCCTCGCTTGATCTTGTCACGATCGAAAGTCTCTCGAACGCCCCCTTTTTTCACAACGGTGAGAAGTTGCCGTTCTACGCGTTCATACGTTGTGTAACGACGGCGACAGTCGGCACATTCTCGACGGCGACGAATCGTAGATCCTTCATCACCTGACCGTGAATCTACAACCTTATCGTTTTCCGAAAGACAAAATGGACATCGCATGAAAACCTCGTTCTGGGTGCAGTGAGCGTGCGAAATCCTAGGAACATCATGGCCAAATCGGCAAGTCGGCGCAGAATTCGCTCTTCAGAATGTTTCTCTCAAACGATGGAACGCTCTGCGAAGAGTTGATGCTCTCGTGCCGCTCAAGAAGCCTTTTGAGCGGGCGTTCACTGCTCTTCTTCGACAGATTCCAAAGGGATATCTGTCCTGTTTTCAGCATTTTTATCGGCAGAAGGCTCCGACCCTCCCACGATCGAATCTTGCACTCGACAGAGTTTCCAATCTCTTCGCTGTCGCGAGCTTGGAATATCCATTGCCTTTCGGTATTTGCTAACAGTCCGTCTGGCAACTGTAATTCCTCGCTTCGCCATTTCCGTAACGAGATCATCATCGCTCAGCGGAGATTCCTTCGGTTCAGCATCGATGACTTCCTGCAGCTTTATGCGAACCGTATCCCAAGCGACTTCAGCTCCGTCAGAGCTCACCGTGCCACCGACAAAAAATTTCCTCAGCGGAAAAACCCCTCGTGGTGTTTGCAGCCATTTTTCATCGACGGCACGGCTGATGGTTGTCACATGCACACCAACACGATCTGCAATCTGTTGCATTTTCAACGGTTCGATCGCCTCGGGACCATCTCTCAGAAAATGAGATTGATGGTCGACGATAGCCTGAGCAGTTTTAAGAAGCGTTGTTCGACGTTGCTCAATCGACTCAATAAGCCACTGGGCAGAGTTGATTTTCCGTTTGATGTATTCTCTCGTGGCCGGATCTGTCTCTGGAGAAATGAGCAGATTTCGATAATAGGGACTGATTCTTAGGTTTGGTAAATTGATCTCCTCAAGCCTGACACGCCACAATCCGTCCTCCATCTGTTCAACATGCACGTCGGGCTTGACGACCGGAACAACTTTGGAAATGAACGTCGAACCGGGCTTGGGTTGAAGCGTATGCAACTGGTTGCGGAGCTCTTCAATTTTTTCGAGCGAATATCCAGTCCTTCGTTCGATGAGCGGAAGCCGATTGCCACCCAGATTTTCAAGGTGCTCACCGACAAGCACCCTCAATTCGGCGGCGTACGGGAGATCATCCTGTATTTGCAACAGGAGACATTCTCTTAAATCACGCGCTCCGACTCCAGGCGGATCCATGCTTTGCACAAGCCGCAGCGATTCTTTCAAAAGCGCGATCTGGTTCTTTGGCCCATCGGGATCGAGCAGCTCTTCAAGAGGTGTCGGCAGATAGCCATTCACATCGAGATTGTAAATGATCTTGTCAGCTGATTGCCGCTGCTCATCGGTTAAACCGTAAAGAGCGAGTTGCTCATGCAGATGATCCGAAAGCGTCTGCGGGCGTTCCTCCATGTTGGCCATTGCATCGAGGTATCGATCTGATGATTCCTCGATTTTGGAAACACTCACCCGCCCACGTTCTTCGTCGGCGTCTGGGTATTCATTCGACCAATTGTCGACTCGTTCAAAATCCGCTTGGTTGGAGTGCTCCTGATCGACTATTAAGGGTCGCTCATCTGCTGTTACCGGCGGAATTTCTTGCTCAACGACCGGTGTTTCGGTGCCAGTGTCATTTTCTTCGGCAACCTCGAGCGTTTCGTTATTTTGAATTTCCTGCTCAATACGCTCTTCAAGGGCGAGCTGAGCGAGTTGCAAAATTTCCATGGACGCAATCATGCGAGGCGCAAGCACTTGCTTTTGTGCCATCCGCATATCTTGTCCAAAAGAAAGTCGCATAGTTTTATCCGCGTGTATCGACAGCACCGTACAGGCATCAACACCGTTTGATCCCGAGCAAACAGATTGGAAATCACGTTTTTCCGTGAGCTCCTCCGGTGAGTCTCAGGATACCCGTTTTGCGAACCATTCACTCAACTTCGATCACCGAGACGTACAAATAACCGCAGAAGGACTGCAACTGTGCTCTCCGGACAAACGGGATTGTCTACTTTTGTCACCCAATGATTGAGCGCACCAGACAAAAGATTCATTTGTTCAGTGTCTATCGCACACTATGGCATTTTTTGCCGACCGGCAAAAGCATCGGCAAGCATCTCTCGATTCGCTTGTTCAAGGGCGCTGCCCACCGTTAGCCCGCGGGCCAAGCGAGTCACTTCAACAGGAAACTCAGCGAGTTTTTCCGCAACAATCATGGCTGTACCATCTCCCTCAAGATTTGGGTTGGTTCCCATGATCACCTCTCGGATGCCGCCGGCACGCACCCGTTCAACGAGACGATTGATCGTCAACTTGTCTTCGCTGATTCCCTCGAGTGGAGAAACTCTTCCTTGGAGAACATGGTACAGGCCGCGGTATGTTCCAGCCTGCTCAAGAGCCAGCAGATCTTTCACCTGCTCCACCACACAAATGACACCGCGATCGCGTTTTGAATCGTTGCAGATGTCACACGCCTCTGCTTCGGTGAGATTTGAGCAATGGATACACGGACGAAGATTCTCTTTCACGGCGCGAATTGAATCGGAGAACTCAAGTGCTGCCTCTTTTGGCAAACGCAGCACGTGGTAGGCGAGTCGTTCCGCCGACTTTCGCCCGATCCCTGGAAGGCGTCCAAACTGATCAACTAAATGTGCGATCGCTCCACCGGAGTGCTTCATTCCTACTCTCTCCAAAAAATCTCGTGCGATGTGCGAGCGATCCACACGGTATCGCTTTGTGGTGACCAGCAACGGCCATGTCCCATGTCCTGCACGTTTTGCGAAAAACCGAAAGCACTCTAACAAAACTCGTCAAAAAGGGGCGACTGGAAAGACCGCTGGGCTTCACATAGCGTGAACATTGGATCACGGTTCGACTGGTTCAATCGATTCGTTTTCCTGCGTCGATTCCAACCCTGAAATTAAATCTTTTTGCTTTTCGTTCACCGCCGGAACAGACGTCAAGGCAGTTTCAATCGATTCGGGAAGAGGCATATCCACTCTTCGCACACTGGCATCAAACAGCGTACGGGCATGAGCCACAAAAGGATGTTCGTGGGCTTCCCGCAGAAGCGACGCCTGCGTAGCACTGCTGCGAGGAGAAGCAGCCTGCGAGACCGGAGTGCTCGGAACATCTTCAGTTGCGAGAAGACATTTGACGGCATGTCCGAAAAGCTGCTCCAGAACCTGACCGATCGCCTTGCTCACTTCCGGCTTTTTCAAAAAAGACATCGCCACTCCTGCCGATGCGGGCAGGTCTATTTCAAGAACCTCCTTCGACTTCCAGCGTGCGCCGCTGCTCATCGCTGCAAAGTCGGCCGCAAGGCCGCCAAGTGATTCGCCGACCTGTTGCCACGCACGGTTTGCATCCGCGGGCGAATCGGTGGGCAGCGGATGAATGGGCTTTTGTGGTTCCGATACTTTCTGCACCGTTGCAGGGATCGCTTGACCGATCGCGCCCGATGATCCCTCTGTGTCGACCTCGGATGACGGGTGGCTCGTAGACGGTTGCTTTTCTTCCAAATCAGAGGTTGTTGGCGTCACTTTTTTTTCGCGCAGCATCACTCTCTC
>Ga0209086_10003624_pt1 | contig 11660 bp, 9 predicted proteins | sample M_130207_XF_Meta_FD_187312 | JGI IMG/M metagenome (GOLD analysis project Ga0209086, IMG submission 187312) | Freshwater microbial communities from Lake Montjoie, Canada to study carbon cycling - M_130207_XF_MetaG (SPAdes) (version 2) | ecosystem: Environmental > Aquatic > Freshwater > Lake...
AGAGGATTGAAAATCACCGGCTTCATGCCTGCTGCGCACGCAACTCCACAAGTGGCACTCGCCTCCCCGTATGAGAAAGAGCCTCATCGAGCAAGGATTCGAGAGCAGAGGTGGCAAGCCAGCCAAAGGCGGTCTGAACGGCAGCTTCCACTGCGGCATCCACACTCACATACCCTCCTTCAGCAACCTGCCGTTTGAGCAGAGACTCAGTGCGTTCGGTGAGGGTAACGGTCATGGCGGAAGTTTAATAAACAGCCACGGAATGTGCAAGTGCTGGCTTATCGCATCGCCTCGAAGCGCTTCTTGAGGATATCCTTCTGGCTGACATCGCCGAGCTTGGAGCGCGTATCATCGATCCACTTTTGTTCGAGGGCGTTCTTGGTGGGACGGTTGACTTGATAATAGACGCCGAATTTTCCGGGAGCGAGGTTTTCGGCGAGCTTGAAGGCGGCCTGGTCGTCGGTCACGTCGTGCTGCGTTTCGTCGATGGTTTCCCAGGTGCCGCCTTTTTTCGGCCAGCTATCATCAAAGGCTCCGGCGTAGAACATGACGCACTCGCTGAGGCACTCGACGACGCTGAAGCCGTCATGCAGGATGGCACGAGTGAAGACTTCTTCCATGTGCTTCACCTGCGCGGCATGCGTGCGGGCGATGAAGGTGGCACCGCTGGCGAGGAGTTGCTTCATCGGGTTGATCGGACGGTCGATGCTGCCGGTGGGATCAGTCTTGCTCTTGAAACCGATGGGGCTGGTGGGGCTGGTCTGCTTCTTGGTCAGGCCGTAGACGAAGTTGTCCATGATGACGTAGGTGAGCTTGATGTTTTTGCGAGCAGCGTGGTTGAGATGATTGCCGCCGATGGAGAAGCCGTCACCGTCACCGCCGAAGACAAAGACATGCACATCCGGACGGCTCAGCGAGATGCCAGTGGCGAGCGGCAGGGCGCGACCATGGATGAAATGGATGCCGTGTGTGTTCATGAAATACGGGAAGCGGCTGGAGCAGCCGATGCCAGCGACGCAGACGATGTTTTCATGAGGATACTGGAGCTTCTCCAGCACACGGTAAAAGATGTTCAGCACGGCGAAGTCGCCGCAGCCGGGGCACCATGTTGGATGGTCGGCAGTGAGAGCTTTTTTCGTGAGCTTGTTCGGATCAACAACAGACGCTGCAGAGGCAGAAGCAGGAGCGATGGCGGTGGACATGATGTTTGGAAATTGAAGGTTGGAGACAGATGGAATGAGGGTCAGGCCTAGGCGGTCATGATTTTTTCGACGCCGGTGACGATTTCGCGAATGCGGAAGGCTAGGCCGTCGGTTTTGCAGACGGATTTGATGCGCGGATCAGCAAGGCTGGCACGCAGCAACGTAGCGAGCTGACCGTAGCCGTAGAGGCCGGAGTCGTTCATCTCGACGCAGACGACGCGGTTAAATTTCTTGAACAGGCCGTCAAGACCATCGGGCATCGGATGCAAGTGACGCAGGTGAAGCGCACCGGCCTTGTGGCCTTCGAGACGGAGACGATCGACGCTTTCTTTGATAGGACCGTAAGTGCTGCCCCAGCCAATGACGAGCACGTCGCCTGTTTGATCACCATGAATGACAGGCAGCGGCAGTTCTTTGGCGAGTTGGACGAGTTTGTTGCGGCGTTTCGCGGTCATCATGGTGTGCATCTTGGGACTGCCGCTGGGGTGGCCCATTTCATCGTGTTCCAAACCGGTGGAAACCGGGTATTTGCCACCAGCCATCTTCGAACCGGGAGGTGCATGGCGTGTGATGGAGTCCAACGGATAGGGTTTGAAGCCTTCGGGACGCGTGGAGAGGTCGAGTTCGGGCTCGACCCAATGTTTGTCGAGATCAGGCTCTTCGAAGGCCTCAATGCGGCTGCTGAGGGCCTGATCGCTGAGGATGATGACCGGGCAGGAATACTTCTTCGCGAGCTTACAGGCCTCTAGGGCGATGTAGAAGCAATCTTCGACATCCTGCGGAGCCACCACGATGCGCGGAGTATCACCATGACTGCCATAGATGGCTTGCATGAGGTCGGACTGCTCCACACTCGTCGGCAGACCGGTGGAAGGACCACCGCGCTGCACATTGACGCAGATGAGCGGCAGTTCGGCCATGCTGGCGTAGCCGAGTGCTTCCATTTTCAAAGATAAGCCGGGGCCAGAGCTGCCGGTGATGGCGAGATGGCCAGCGAAGGCTGCACCGATGGTCATACTGACAGCAGCGAGTTCATCTTCGGCCTGCACATAAATGCCGCCGTATTTGGGCAGTTCGACACGCAGCGTTTCCAAGATCGACGACCACGGTGTGATGGGATAGGCCGCACCATAACGCACGCCAGCGGCGATAAGTCCCATGGTGAGCATCTGATTGCCGTCGGCGCTGATGCGATGGCCGCTGGTCGCTTCCCCAGGAACAAAAGCAAATTTCTCGATGTCACCGACCTGATAGGCAAAACCGGCGTCAAACGCCAGCAGTGCGTTGCGCAGCACGCTTTCGTCTTTTTTGCCGAACTGACGGCTGACGATGCCAACAAGCTTCTCTTTGTCCAAATTGAACACGGCAGTCACCATACCTAGCACGAACATATTTTTGCCACGATCACGTGTGGAGCCGCCCACGGCTTCAACTGTTGCTGAGGTGAACGGGACGCCAATGTGGACGATACCGCGCTCATGCTTAACGTCCTCCGGCCCCATGTCCGCCGTGTCGTAGAAGCAGATGCCACCATCACGCAGTGCGGAAATGTGGCTTTCGTAGCTGTGCTTGTAAAAAGCCACGAGCACGTCCGCTTCATCACCTTCATGCAACACCTCACCGGAACCGAGATGGACCTGGAAGATCGACGGCCCGCCCGAAATCGTGGACGGAATCGTCATGTAGGTCATCACTTCCTGAGCCGTGCGGCCAGCGAGACGAGCAAGGAAACCGCCAATGGATTGAATGCCATCTTGCGAGTTGCCTGCGAGGCGGATGACGGCGTTGCGCAGGGTCGTGGTGGGAGACGACGAGGGAGTAGCAGCGGTGGCTGTGGACATGATTGGGTGGTTGGCCCGGTTGAGGTTGGGTGACTGAACCGCCATTCTATGAAGTCTTTTGCAGGACGTCCATCCTCTTAGCAGGCTTTTTTCCTCTAAACCCAGCTTCGATCAAAGACCTTGCTATATCCCCCATCGGTGGGAGTATGACCGCCCTCTAATTTCAGGGGAACCGCATTATGGACAAACACACCTTCCCTGAACTGGGAATCGCGCCCGAGCTTCTCGACGCCGTCAAATCACTCGGATTCGAGCAACCCTCGCCTATCCAGGCTGAAGCCATTCCTGTGGCACTCACGGGTCGCGATGTCGTTGGGCAGTCCCAAACAGGCTCTGGCAAGACCATGGCCTTCGGCATTCCCGTCGTCCAGCGCGTCGATCCCACTCAGCGCAACGTGCAGGCTCTCATCCTTTGCCCTACTCGTGAACTTGCCATGCAGGTCTGCGCAGAGATCCACAAGCTGGCTACCTTTAAAGACATCCGCGCCACGCCCGTATACGGTGGTGCTTCGTATGACCGTCAGATTCGCGCCTTGCAAAGCGGCTCCCAGATCGTCGTCGGCACCCCGGGCCGTATTCTTGACTTCATGGAGCGGGGCTTGATCAAGCTCGACGGCCTGAAGATGCTCGTCTTCGATGAAGCGGATGAAATGCTCGACATGGGCTTCAGTGACGACATTGACCGCCTCATGGCCGCCGTGCCAGAAGAACGCCAGACTATTTTTTTCAGCGCCACCTTCGAGGCGCGCATCCGCCGCCTCGTCGAAAACTACACTCGCAACGCAGCCACCATCACCATTCAGCAGAAGGCGCTCACCGTTCCTACCGTGGAGCAGCGCTACTATGAAGTGCATGGTCGCTCCAAGACCGAAGTACTCTGCCGCGTCATCGACATCGAGGCTCCGCGCCTCACCATCGTCTTCGCCAACACCAAGCGTGCCGTCGATGACGCCACCGACGCCCTCGTCGCCCGTGGCTATGCCGCTGACCGCCTGCATGGTGACATCAATCAAACGATGCGTGAACGCGTCATGCGGAACTTCCGCAGCGGCGCCGTCGAAGTCCTCTGCGCCACCGACGTGGCCGCACGTGGCATCGACGTGAACGACATCGACCTCATCGTTAATCTTGAGCTGCCCTACGACGCCGAAGACTACGTCCACCGCATTGGCCGCACTGGCCGTGCTGGACGTAAAGGCAAGGCTGTGAGCCTCGTTGCCGGTCGTGAAATTTACCTCATGCAGCGCATCCAGCGCTTCATCAACATTCGCATCGATCGTGCTTCTGTCCCGTCGCAGGAAGATCTTGAAGCCACGCGTGTCGATAAGACCTTCGAGAAGGTCAAAACCGTGCTCGAAGCCAGCAGCTACACCTCGCATGAGCACAGCATTCAGCGTCTCCTTGATGCTGGCTTTACTGCCACCGAGATTGCCAGCGCGCTCATGGACCTCCTGATGAAGGATCAAGTTCGCGAAGCTGAGCAGATCATGGAAGATCGTGCACCGAAGCGCAAAGATGCCCCACAACGCGAATTCCAAGCCCGTCCGGCACCTCCAGTGCGCACGCCTGCGCCCGTTCCTTCCGCTGCTCCTGCGTCAGCTCCCGTTGCTGCCACCGTGTCTTCTGAGGCCGCGCCTTCATCTGCGGCATCCGCCGAAACATCCGTCCCATCAGAGACAGTTGCCACAACTGACGAAGACTCCGGCCCAACCAATCATCAGGCCGCCGCTCCTGCGCCTGCCGCAGCACCACGGCCTGCCCCTGCCAAGTTCGACAACGAATACGACTCCTCCGACGAAGAGCGCCCGCTGCCCAAGAAGCAAAGCAGCTATGTCCAAAAAGGCCCGCGCTCCGGCATGGTCCGTCTGTTCATCAATGTCGGTGGCATGGACCAGGTGCGTCCGCAGGACATCGCTGGCATGCTCTACAATACCATTCAAGACCTCACCCCCGGCAGCATCGGTGCCATCGACGTGCTGGAAAAATGCAGCTTCGTCGAAGTGCCAGGAGATGTCGTCGAGTCTGTGCTCGAAGGCGTCAAAGGTGCTCAACTGCGTGGCCGCGATGTACGCATGGACTACGCCGATCGTCCCGATGACATCAGCGGCGTGCGGGAGAAGCGCTTCGGCGGTGGCGGCGGCTTCGTCAAGAAACCCGGTTACGGCGGCGGCGGTGGCTTCAAAGGAGGCAGCGGCGGTTATGGCGGTGGCGGCTGCTACAACAAGGGTGGTTTCGGCGGCGGTGGGGGCTACAAAGGTGGCAGCTCCGGCAGCGGCTATCAAGGCGGTGGCGGTGGTTTCAGCAAACCCGGTGGCTTCAAAGGCTACGGTGGCAAACCCGCCTATGGCGACAAACCTCACCTCAAACGCGAAGGCGAAGGCCCCAGCCCCGGTTACGGTGGCGATGAAGGTCCACGCCGTGCAGATGCTGGCAGCGGCTATGGTGGTGGTGATCGCGAAGATCGCGGCGGTTTCGGCGGCGGCAAACGTCCCTACGGTGGCGGTGGCGGCTTCAAAAAGCCCGGCTTCGGCAGCGGTGGTGGTGGCGGCGGCTTTAAGAAGAAATGGTAGCAGGTTCTTAACTCCAGCAGACTTCAATCTTGAGTCCATGGCGGTGTGAATTTTTATTCATCGCACGGCAAACCATGTACTGACAGTTAACCGAAGAGCATGCCAACGTGGTAGCTGATATCCTGCCGCGCGTTGTTTGAGGTCTGATGATGTTCATTCGAGAACATCTGCTCATGACAAAATCTCAAAATGCCATGCCTCGGCTGAAATAGTCCATCGTTAGCGGCGATTTCATACTTGCCTGAATTTCGACAGTTGCATAACCTCGCAATTCTTGATTTACCCAACCCACATGAAATTGAACCACGCTCTCAAACTCGCGCTCGGCCTGCTGGCCCTGCCTGCACTCTCCCGTGCCGAAGATCCGAAACCCGTGCAACCCGGCGGCAAGCTGCCGAAGCCGGTCGCCATCCAACTCGTGAAGGTCGCTGACGATCTCGTCGAGCCAGTGCATGTGGCCTGTCCGAAAGACGGCACGGGCCGTGTGTTCATCTGCGAGCGGCCCGGTGTGGTGAAAATCGTTAAGGATGGCAAGGTGCTGAAGCGCCCGTTCCTCGACATCAAAGACAAGACCGTCAGTTCCTTCCTCGAACAGGGCCTCTACGACCTCGAGTTTCATCCGAAGTTCAAGGAGAACGGCCTGTTCTACATCCACTACTCCGACATGTGGTTCAACGGCGACGGTTTCATCGTCGAATACAAGGTGAAGGCCAGCAATCCTGATCAGGCTGATCCTGACAGCGCCCGCGTGGTGATGCAGCTCGAGCGTCCGTATTGCAATCACAACGGCGGTGAGATCTGCTTTGGCCCAGATGGCTATCTTTACATCGGCAGCGGTGACGGCGGCTGGGAAGGCGACGTGCTCAATGCCGGTCAGGATCTCAGCACCACGCTTGGCAAAGTGCTGCGCATTGACGTGAACACACGCACCACCGAAAAAGGTTACGGCATTCCGAAGGACAATCCCTTCATCACGCCCTTGCAGCAAATGACGCTCTTCGGCATCAGCGAAGAGGCATTCTCGAAAATTCAGCCGAAGGCGAAGCCTGAAATCTGGAGCTACGGCATCCGCAATCCATGGACGATGAGCTTCGACAGCAAGACCGGCGAGTTCTACGTCTATGACATCGGCCAGAACCACTGGGAAGAAATCAACGTCGAGCCTGCGGGCTGCAAAGGCGGCATCAACTACGGCTGGAAGGCCATGTGCGGCAGTCATCCGTTCCCGCAGATCTTGAAAAAGAATCCTGACGGCACCGAAACGAGCGTCAATCCCGACAACTGGGCGCAGATCGGCAAACTGCCCGTCGCGGAATACAGCCACGTCGATCAGGGCAACTGCGTCATCGGCGTCGGTGTGTATCGTGGCAAAGATTATCCGAGCATGGATGGCGTGTGCTTCGTGGCCGACTGGGGTTCCGGCAAAGTATGGGGCCTGCAACGCGATGGCGCGGGTGCCTGGCAGATGCAGGAACTGCTCGACCTCGACACTCCGCTGCGTCCTACCGGCGGCGGCGAAGGCGAAGACGGCGCGCTCTACCTTTGCAACGGAACCGCTGGTTACGGCGGTAAGACCGATCCATATCAAGAAGCACGCGGTGCGGTGTGGAAGATTGTCGCGGCAGACAAAGTGCCAGCGGGTGCGGAAACGGCACCGTTGCAAAAGAAGTAAGCTGCTGAATCCATTTCACTGATCACATCACGCGAAGCCGGGAAACTGGCTTCGCGTTTTTTACATTGCCTCTTCGATATCCGCCAGTCAGAATCAGCGCGCATGAAATTCATCCCAACCGCAATCGTCACCTTCCTGTTCATCACCGCCGCCGTTCAGGCGCAAACGTCGGCTCCTGCGGTCAAACCAGCCGTCCCTGCGGTCGTCATGCCACCACAGCCACCGGATGTTGCCGCCCAGAAGTTTGGCCCCGATGGCAAGGTGAACGCAGGATTCGCGATGTCGCATGAACGTTTTGTCGGTATCGCGAAGGAAGGTAAAGCACAGCTTGTGTTCTTGGGAGACTCGATCACCGCCGGCTGGGGTTCCAAAAAAGAAATCTGGGACAAAGCCTTCGGTGCTTACACGCCCGCCAACTTCGGCATCGGCGGCGATCGCACGCAGCATGTGCTATGGCGCATTCAGAATGGCGAACTCGACGGCATCAAGCCAAAGGCGGTCGTAATTATGATCGGTACGAACAACTCCGGTCAGGATCCCGCCGAAGGCATCGCCAAGGGAGTCACCGCCATCGTCGAAACTGTTCGCGCCAAGCAGCCGCAGGCGAAAATCCTCCTGCTAGCCGTCTTCCCGCGTGGCGACAAACCAACGGGCAAGCTCGGTGCCTCCAACGAGAAGCTCAAGCAGGTGAACGCCATCATTGCCAAGCTCGACGACAGCAAGAACATCTTCTTCCTCGACATCGGCCCCAAGTTTCCGCAGCCCGACGGCGCTCTCACCAAGGAAATCATGCCCGATTTCCTGCACCTCTCTGCCGCCGGTTATCAGATCTGGGCCGATGCGATCAGTCCTAAGCTCGCGGAGTTGATGAAATAGTCGCGTGCTATCAGGCATGACTTCGCGCTTGTTTCACAGGGTGCTGCGGCTAGCATCAGCCGCAGCTTTCCACCCCTTTTTTTCAAGAGTGAAACCCGGTTTTGTCCTCGCCTATGCGTTTGTTTTCGCGGGGATTGCCATGTTTGCTCCTGCGGCTGAAAAACGCACCGATGATCCGGGCGCGAGCCAGGACATCGCCCTGCTGCGTCTGGGTTACGAGCGCAGCCTCATTGAATCCAGCCTCGCACCACTCAAACAGCAGATCACCAAGCTGGCCGGTTTGGAAAAGCAATTCGCCGATGCACGCGACTACGATGCCGCCATTACCGCACGTGATGAGCGCAAACGTCTTCAAAACGAACTGGCCCGCCTCGATAAAGAACTCTTGTTGCTACAAACCCGTGAACAGGCACTCAAAACTGCACTGCTGCCGGATCGCATCAAGCTGCCGCTCGAATCCGCTGCCTTGAGCAATGTTGTTCGTGAAGGCGGAGCCATCACCGGTTGGACGAAGGTCGGTGCCGCCGCAGCTTGGAAGCTGCCAGCACTTCCATCCGGCGGTTATGAAGTCATGCTGCGCTACCGTTGTGGTGCAGCAGAAGGTGGCACGCTGCTGCTCAAAGAGGCACGCTTCTCGCTCTCCGCAGACATCGAAACCACACTCAAAGGCCCCGAGGAGCGCAACGCCGGCACCCTCAAAATCAGCGACGGCAGCGGCACGCTTACTCTGACTGCGCAATCACTCGTGACCAACAACCTCATGCAATTGCTGGCCGTGGAACTCGTCCCCGCCTCACGATGAGAACCCCTTTACCAATACTGCTCATCGCCTTGCATGCCTGCGCATGCTTGACTCTAAATGCACAGACGACACCGGCGGAACCCACGGCACTCATCAGCACGCGCGCGGCTTTTTTGCGCCAGGTTATGACGGATTCACAACTCCTCACCGAGCAATACGAGCGTGCTCTGGCCAAAGTGGAAACTGAAGTCGCCATCGCAGGCGATTACGAAGAGGCACGCGCGATCCGCCAGCGCCGCGAGCAACTGCGTGCCCTGTATGCTGGCACCGTTTCCAGCCTCGCCACTCCCCTGCCCCTCGCTCAGGCAAAGCTCATGGGATCTGCCCAGGCCCTGGGTGAAACTATCGGCGGCTGGCGATCAAACAGCAGTGGTGCTGAATGGCAAAATTTCCGCCTCATGCCAGGCCGCTACCATCTCGAGTTCGAGGCCAACATGAGCGATGCGCCGGTGGCCGGCAGCATCTATGCCTCGTCCAAATTTCAGCCACAGCAGAGTGCGACCTTTGAATTCAATGAAGTTACGATTTTGGGCAATGCTGCCGAGAGCCACCGCAGCTTTGAAGTCCTTCGCAGCACAGATGAAACGACCTTCACCACCATGCGTGTTGGCCCACTTACCTTCAGTCGCAATCCCATCACACTCCGATTCACAAGCGCTGCCGGTTATCCTGCCAACATCATCCGCATTCGCAATTTACGTCTAGTTCCCGTCACGGATGAAACGCTTGCCGTGGCAGCCACTGTCGCACCGACCAGCTCTACCACCACTTTGCAGCAAGCCACTGCTTCATTGAAAGCAGCAATCGATGCCGCCAAAAAAATCACCACCGATGCTTACCTCACCGAGTTGCAAACTGTCGCTGCCGCCAAACCAGCGCTGAAAGATCAGGTGGATGCTGAATCACGTCGCATTAAGCGATCAGTTGATGAGAAAAAACATCCCCTAGGCACACAGGCCATCACCAGCAATGTCGGCAGCCTCGATGGCTTTGAAGACATCAACAACGCACGTCTCGCGGATGGCTCACCGGTTTCCGGTGAACGCTTTAGCATCGTCCTGGACGGTCTCACTCTCGCTGTGCGCTTGTTATGGATTGATTGCGCACCCGTGGAAGAAAAGGATCCCGGCGTAAAACGTTTTGCCAAACATTTCAACATTGAGGACGAAGACGCCGCCGCCATGGGCCGCGCCGCTCGTGAATTCACCTCTGGCTATCTGCGCGACAAACCATTGCGCCTACTCATCCGCCCTGATCGCGACAAAGACGGCACCTTGGCCGCACTGCTCTTCCTGCCCGACGTCGGTTTGTATCAAAACATCCTCGTGGATCAAGGACTTGCAGCCGTCGTGGCACCAACACGTGAGGCACGATTAAGCGCCACGGAAAAAGCGCTCATCGCGACCCTGGATGCCCGCGAGAGTGCCGCCAAAAATCGTAAACCTGCGCCCGGCGCCTGGGCGCTCGCCACAGAATCCGAAGGAGGCAAAAAACAGTGAAGCACGGCCTCGCACTTACCTTCAGTTTCGTACTGATAACTTTTCAAGCCACTGCTCAGCAGCCGGCCACGCGACTACCTCAGATGGAAGCCATCTACCAAAAGGAGTTGAGTGCGCGCCACATTCCACTGTTGGGCAAATATCTCGTCGAACTTCAACGCCAGGCTGCCAGCGTGACCGACAAAACCGCCTACCAGTCCGAAATTGCTCGCATCCAACAACTCATCAGCGCCGGTGGTGTGCTTGATCTCATCGCCGTGCAGCAATCGCAGTCAGGTGCGATGCCCATGCCCGCGCCGCTGCCAGCGCCTGTTCCCATCGAGCGCAAACAGGCGCTCATCGCGCTTTCACCCGCTCTTGCGCAAAGCATCTCGCCCACACCCGCAGTGAATGCTGAAACAGCGCCCATTGGACAAGCCGAATGGCGCATCGAACTCATCGCCGCAGACACCTATGACTTTCTGCTGCAATACGCCTGCCCCGAATTGACTGAGCCGCTGACCGTTCGCGTCGAATTCAACGGGCAAACAATTGAAAAGAAACTGGAGATTGAGCGAAGCACCAAGGATGCACAAACCTTCCGCATTCTGCGTCTTGGCAGCCTCACCTTGACCAGCGATCATCGCGGCGAAACACTGCGCCTCAGCGCTGGCGACAAAACCAGCGCCAAGCTCATCCTCAAAAGCCTGCTCATCACCAAACCGCGCCCGCCAGCGAATTGATTTTTCATGCGTTCCGTCACTCTTATTCTTCTCGCCGCCTTCGCCCTCGGTACGCTGCCTGGCTGCAAGCGCATCCAGGACAAGCTGCGCCGCCTTGCCGAGCAAAGCGGTGTCACACCGAAGCCACCGCCGCCCAAGCCCGCTGAACCCGTGCTGACCGCCGAAGAGCAAGCCATCGAGAAAAAGCTGCAGGAGTCCGCCATGCTCGCCGCTGCCGCACCCGAGCCAGACGTTCCCAAGGCGCCCGCCTTTGAACTCAACAAGTCCGCCGTCGTCTCCATCCTCGGCTACCACGATTATCGCGAACGCGGCGGCAGCCCCATGCTCATCGCCGCCAGCAAGTTCCGCGAGCAGATGCAGGCCATCAAAGACTCGAAGATTCCCGTCATCCCGCTCAGCGATGTCATGGCGTGGAAGAAGGGCGAGAAGAACATCCCCGAAGAAGCCATCGTCATCACCATGGATGACGGCTGGGA
>Ga0209086_10003627_pt1 | contig 11654 bp, 18 predicted proteins | sample M_130207_XF_Meta_FD_187312 | JGI IMG/M metagenome (GOLD analysis project Ga0209086, IMG submission 187312) | Freshwater microbial communities from Lake Montjoie, Canada to study carbon cycling - M_130207_XF_MetaG (SPAdes) (version 2) | ecosystem: Environmental > Aquatic > Freshwater > Lake...
TTATAATCTCCATTTGTTTCTTTTTGCCATTATTGCTGAAGCCCTGCCTCTAACTCTTATGTTTTTTGGTATCATGTCATATCTAGTTCCTCTTACTTTTCTTTTTTCTACTGTAGCTATTCCAAGTCTTCCTGACCCGCCTCTTCTAAATGGTCGAGCGTTCCTTGCAATAATTGAATAATCTTTTAACGAAGGTGCTGCATACCAATAGATAAAGCCACCTCTCCAATTATTTGCCACCCATTTGTTGAAAGTAGCCTTACCTATCCTTGGATAGATGTATCCAATATTTGGCCCTCTAGCTCGCATTACAACCGAACCTGACTGAGCTTTTGCCATTGGGAAATATTCAAGCGATTTCATCCATGCAGATGGCGGTGTGTATATGATTGACTGGTTGGTAGCGGTAATGTCTGGATCAGGTGCTGGGTTCGTATTCGTAGCTCTCCCAACCCGCTTGGCTCGGTCTTCTAATAGTCTTTTAAGTTTTTCTATAGCACCTACTAAATCTGCCATCGAAATTCCTCTTGCTTTTTGCTAGAATACTGTTAGCTATTTTACCCTATTTTGAAAAGGAAGCAATATGTTAAACAAAGCTGGGGCAGATTGGATGGTGGAAGCAATCGCTGCCTACGAACAAAATAAGCCTTCTCAGTCAATAGCAGCAAGCTTGATCTATATCTCTGAGACATTAGAACTTATGAGAATGTTGATCGATCCAGAAACACCCGAAAATGTTGAGTTTCCAGGGGGTAAGGAGTTTCCAAAATCATGATCGATTCCGATAGTTTCTACGAAATGCTGGAAAATATTCAGCGTGGAATTGACTTTAAATTAGCCATGAAAGCCTTTGGAATCTCCAAAAGGGATCTTGAGCCTTGGCACAAGAAGGAGATGATTAAGTCTAAAGCACAGGCCACTATAGCCATGCAACAGGTTATCCATGAACATGGTTCTGAGGATTGGCGAGCCATGCAATGGATAATCGAGCGTAATAATAAGGAGCGAGATGATGAACAAGAACTCCAAAAACTTCTCAACAAACAACTTGCAAAAGAAATGGCAAAGGGTCTTATTGAGTCCAGCATTGCAGGGGAAATTGTCAGAAATACAGGAAGTGAAGAGGGTCAATCTGGAGAATCAGAAGACTATAGTGATTCCGAAAAACCCAGGGGAGTATTGCGAATACCTCAACATAACCCTGACTCCACAGCAAATGGAAATATTTAATTCCGTTGCCAATGGTGCTAGAAAAATTCTGGTTCGATCTGCCCATAACCAAGGGAAAACATTTCTGTGTGCTGTTATTGCATCTTGGTTTCACGATCACTTTACACCATCAGAAGTATTAATTTCAGCACCTGTTGCCCAGCAAATTAAAGATGGTGTGTTCAAGGAACTACGCAGGGTTAGACCAAGAGATCCAAACTGGATGCCAAAGGCGAATCGGTTGGAGAAATCGCCTAGTCATTATATCCAAGGTCTAACCGCTCAGAAGGCTGATGCATTCCAAGGTAGACATTCTTCGGGTGGTTTGTGCATCTTGTTCGATGAAGCATCTGGTATTGAACCTACCTTTTGGGAACGAGCAGAATCGATGCTTTCCGCAAACAAAGAGAATTGTTTATGGTTCTGCATTTTCAATCCATACGATGCCTCATCCCCTGCTTATTTTGCTGAGAATTCACCTGACTGGAAAGTGTTCCACCTGTCTGCTTTAGATCATCCTAATGTTGCTTTTAAGGCCGATCTTGTGCCAGGTGCTATTAACTATGAGTATGTGGAGAACCGCATCAAAAACGAATGTAGATCCGCTAGAGAAGGTGAAGAATCTGAGCCAGGGTACTTTACTTTCAATGATAAAAACTACATGGTCGAAGATCCGCTTTTTGATATTCAAGTTCTTGGAAGATACCCTAGTAAAGCGATCAACTCAGTATGGGGTGCATTGGCCCTCAAGCAGATTCTTGATCCGATCCAGCTTAACAAAGATTGGGTGGTTCAGATTGGTGCTGACCCTGCAAGGTTCGGTGACGATAGATCGTGCTTGGTTGTCAGGCATGGATGCTGCATCATAGATGCGAAGGAGTACCGTGGATTGTCTACAAAAGAGTTCTCGGACAAGATTAAAGAGTATTGCCAAAAGTATGAAAACCCAAGGCAATCGCAATACAAAATCCCTGTGCTTATTGATGAGGGTGGTGTTGGGGGTGGTGTGGTTGATAACAAGGGTGACTATATGTTTTACGGTATTAATTCGTCTGGCGAAGCTCCAAGGTGGCGGGAGTTCCCGAATATGAGATCCGCACTTTGGTTTGAGGCAGCAGAATTAGCTATGGAGGGTAAGGTTTCAATCGGTCATCTTCCTCTGCATATGCGGGAAAGAATGATGGAAGAGTTACGCACACCCATATACATTGTAGATACGAATGGCAGAAGAGTGGTAGAGTCTAAAGACATGATGAAGCGTAGACTCAAGCACTCTCCTGACCTTGCGGATGCGTTTAACTTGGCTTTAATGTCGATCCCTCGGATTGGGATCGAGAAGGTGATTGGTCATTTATAACAATATACATTCCCCCCGCACCATTTATATCTCTGCTTTTCCTGATTGAAATTTCACCGCAATCTTGAAGATATCTGATAGCATCGTCAACACTTTGCCCGCTGTGTACGATCTTCCTGAGATGCCGTTTAGCATCAATCATCTTTACACCATACACCTCTGGTTCAATTTCGTTTAAAGAATCCTTGATCATGTTAAGTAGTTTGTCTGTAATTTCACCAAACTTCGTATCGCTTACCATGACTGTATTAGCGGTCTGCCTTCGGTTTACTTCACGCACGAATTTGAATCCAGAAGTTACTCCAGCAAGAGAAATAGTGTCAGCGTTTATGTCTTGGCTTAATTCCCACAAGCAAGCTATTTTTAAGGCTAACTCAGGAAGTCTCGCACATGAAGAAGCCTTTTCTTCTTCGCTGTTCTTCTGATATTTGGAATAAAGGTCATCGTTTTCCCACACCTGAGTTTGAAAGAACTCTAACGCATCTTCATCCAACAAAAGTATTTTAGAATCCTTTTCAATCTGGTTTAATGGTGCATTTCCAAGTGCATCAAGTTTAGTATCTGCCATAAATTCCTTGATCACTCCAGGTACAAGATTCTCGTTCATAGCAATCAATCGTGCAGCAACCTCAACCAAGTATTCTGGAATGGGTTCTGATACAGACATACCCCGAAGATTCATCCTACCTCTGATTGCGGATTGAAGAATCAGCAAACGATTGTAAAAACCTGACCGAAGCATCTTAGGTGATAGTGCTTTGAAATATTCTTCTGGAGTTGACGAAGTCATAATGGAAAGAAATGGGTATCGAATAAAGTTTTCTGAATCAGCATCACCCGCTTTCGCTCGCCTTTTAATGTAGTTCGATGTAAACAATTCTAACATCGTTCCCATCACATCGTTAAACCTTGTGTCACCTGATTTTGCTTTTTCAAGATCAAATGCCCCCTCATCTGCCATAAGGAACTTCGGGCCTTGAATCACTTTTTCTTCAAGACCTTCCCTAGATCCTACCTTGGTCATTAGCAAGCTAGCGTTATCAATTTCCATACAGATTCGAGCGTTCAATTTTCGTGGGAAATCTTTGCCCGAAGCTGTCAAACCAAGCACTACAATATAAAGGTTAAGCTTGAGTTCATTTGGCCCCATGATGCATCTTCCCACTAAAGCGGAAAACATACCTAGTGCAGATGCAGCAGCAATTCTTTTCTCAGGATATAGTGCGTTTCTCATGCAGTAGTCAATGTATGTGTCGATCCAGCCTGGAAAAGAAATAGCATCATCAGGAACGATGTCTACTGCTCGTACCTGTTTAACCTTGCCTGGCTTTGTGGTTTCAAGAAAATCCCATCGTGATTCATTTATTGGTTCTTCATCAGGTTTATCTATTGAATACTTTCCAAAAACCTGTGCGTAAAATGTTTTCCACTCCCTGCTTCCTATTTGCCAACCTCGACTCATGCAGTACACATAATCCTTGGTGAGCGGTATGTTCGCACTTAATCGCCAATCCAATGGGCTGAAGTTCCAATAGCGATCCATCCCTCCATTCTTGCACCCTGCAATCGCATTTGGTTCTCTGCCTGATGAATCGGGATGCCAGATTAAAAAGTAATCATGCCTGACTTCAACCACTCGATAAGAATCTGGAAGAACTTCGGGCCATGAAGTTTCCGCTCTCCAGTCTTCAAGAGCATTTTTCTTACCTATGTCTTTATGTTGATATGGTTCCTTATTTAATTCAGTAAATCTTTTCGATCCCTTCTGATCATAAGATTGAGCAAATGACATCAAAAAATCATGTTCTTCCGCAGTAAGCGTTGGAATGGTTGCGACATCACCATGCAGCATTTTATATGGCTTAACTAATCCATCAATTTTTGAGACTGCCTGAGAATAGAATCCAACCACATATCCACCCGCCCCCCTCGTTTCAATCAAGGGTGGTGCAACCTTCTTAATTGACCCTTTGGCTTTCGATTCAGCGAGCCATTTCTTTCCATTGTCCGTAGACATTGTTGCTAATTCACGGCATTTTGACTTACCTAATGGAAGATAGTAGAAAAGGTGTAACCCTTCAGATGGGGTTGTTTCAACGCATCCACAAAGTTTATCGTGTAGCTCTTTGCTCGATGCTTCAAGATCAGGAAGGAAGTCTAATGCCACTTTTGGGCAGTCAATATCAAGGCATTCCAAGTCTTTATTTTTGCCCACAACTGGGCCACAGTTGATTGCTATCCCTGCTACATTTGCGTGGCTAAAATCTATCTCAATTTCGAGGTCTGATAGCGGGTTAGCTCTAAGCTCCACTATTCTGTTAACCCTCTTAATTACTGGGGTTTTATCCACCTTAGTAGAGAACACAGATAATCCATGTCCACGCACTCGCAAAGCCTGTTTTTTAATTTCTTCCAAGGCACACCTATTCCTTTGATTTTGTGGTTAAATTAGTTAAGATAATGTTGCTGGGCTGCTTCCTCCCAGCATCAGGGGGAGTGGTTTCACCCTTTCGCCACTCCCCCGCTTATTACTCGGTCGCTCTGAAAGGAATAACTATCGATGGAATAGTACCCCTTTTCATTTATGTGTGCTTTTATAGCAATTGGTTTCGGAATAGTATCTAACCACTCTTGAGATTGCAAGCCTTCTTTATTCATATTCCAATGCTTATCTGGTAAACCTTTTGCACCAACAGATTTAAGCCATTTCCAAACTATGAATTCCAATCCATGCTTTAATGAGTGGTAGCATCTGATCAGCTTACCTTCTAGCGTTTCGTGTGTTTCGAGTATGCAAGGGTCAGATGCTGGGGTTTTGCGATAAATTGTGTATCCAGTAGCAACAATTTCATACTGCTTTGGTTGTCTTCCCGCAAGAATTTCTCCATTGGTTTGGCTTGCAGAAAGTTTCTCAGGGAATAAAGATTCTTCTTCTTTTGGTTTGAAATAACCGCATGAAGGGCAAATGATATTGCCAATCCTGTGTATGAGATTACATGAAGGGCAACGCTTTACTTTAGCTGCTGGAAGTTCTATGCCTTGGGCATCAACAACAATCTGATCGATGCAACCATGCCTAAGAGCATTGTCACCAAAATCAAGTATCAAGCAGTTCTCTTTATCTGGAGCAAGTCTGAAACCCCTGCCAACCATTTGATACCACAACCCCTTTGACATGGTTGGCCTCATCACCACAACGCAATCAATCCCAGGGGCATCAAACCCTGTGGTTAAAACTGCTACATTCACAAGCCATTTGATTCTGTCTTCCTTGAATTTTGAACGAAATTTTGCAATCGTAAATTCCCTGATATACGGATGTGTTTCGCCTGTGATCAAACTGCAACTTTGCCCCTGCTTCTTTAATTCATTAAGAATCATTTCAGCGTGTTTAATCGATGAAGCAAACACTAATACAGATTTCCTTTCAGATGTTTTTGCGATTGCTTCTTTAACGCTGGATTGAACAAGATCAGCGTTTTCAAGAATTGCATCAAGATCCTTTGAAAAGTATTCACCCGCTCTGATTCGGACATTTTTTAGGTCAGGTGAATCACTTGTACCCATTGTTACTAGCGGAGAAAGAAAACCTTCATCAATCAAATCCCTGACCCCGATTGCGTAGCAGCAATTGTCAAAAGTCTTTTCCTTATGTCCAAAGATGATTCCGCTCTGAAGTCTGTAAGGGGTTGCGGTTAAGCCAACCACCTTTACCCTTGAGTTAGAAATCTTTGCCTGAGACAGAAACTTTCGATACATGGTTTCTTTGTTCTGGCTGATTAGATGGCATTCATCAATCATAATGAAATCTAAGTGGCCAAAATCCGCACCCTTCTTGTATACACTTTGAATACCAGCAATTGTCAATGGCTTTACTTCTCTGCGTTTCATAGCAGCGGAGTAAACCCCAATTGATTCAACAGGAAGTCCTGTTGTGGTAGCGTAATGCGTACAAGTTTGGGAAGATTGCTCAAGCAACTCTTTTACATGGCTGAGAATCATTCCCCTGCAATTCGGGTTGGCTTCAAATGATCGTCTGATTATTTCAGCCATAACTCTAGTTTTCCCGCCACCAGTTGGAATTACTATTACAGATGAATGCCCAGGGCGATCATGCTGAAATTCAAATAATGAATCCACCGCATCTTTTTGGTATTTTCTTAACATTATTTATCTCTCCCAAATTCACCATGAAGTTTTTTTCTTGCTTCTATAGAAACCTTAATTGCATCTTCTTTATTTTCATAAAGTCCAAAATAATGAAATTTACCATTTGCAACCATTTGCACTAGCCATTTCTTGTTTTTTTTATTCCAAGTAATTCCTTTGTTTCCTGATGTGTTAATTTTTGAAATTTTGCTGTTGTGTCCATTTTGACAAGCAGTAACCTCTCTTAAGTTTTCAATTTTATTATTTAATGAGTTACAGTCTATATGATCAATATATTTCCCTTCAGTAAGGAATCCGTTAGCTAAAAGAAATATTATTTTGCTGCAAGTTACAGTATATTGTTTTTTATCATATGTAATGGTTACAGTAAACCTTCTGTATCCATCCTTTTTCCCAATGCGAACACTTCCGCATTTATCTTTTTGATTAAAATGTAATTCTCTCGGAATCCACATTAACCCCGATGGGCTACTTGGATCTATTTTTAATATCGATTGTATATGTTCTAAAGGGATTCCACTTATCGATGTAATTCTTTCTTTAATTGCATTCATTAACTTCTCCCTAATTTGGAGTATCCAAGAATCAAATTCGTTGCACCATAGTTATCGGTGGTTTCGCCTATTTCGACTAAGAAAGGTTTGTCTACAAGTTCTTCTGGCTTCATTACGGTAACTATCCCGCATGAGGAAGCCAATCGAGCTAGCTTCCTCCTGGAGTCTGCTCTAAATTTTGTATCAGTCGAAAATATATGAAAGTTTGCATCTAATGCTCTGCCCTGCTGTGATCCTTGCAGTATCTGCATATCGCAAGCAAGGTACTTATTTCCCGCTCTGGATGTCTTAATCTCCGCTCGCATGATGCGAGCAGAGTAAGTTCCAGCGGGAATTGGTTTTGTTTCTTCGGGATCGAATAAAGGTTCATCACTCATTTTAAGCTCCGAATAAAGTTGGTTGATTGTTAACAGGCTTCTTCCTTTTAATCGGAAAGCTAACAGGTTTTATTTTTCTTTCTTCCACCCGCTGAACAGGGTCTGTCTCAATCGACTTAAGAACCCTGATACCGTTATCGTCTTCAATGATTAGCCTGGATGGAGTTCTTGGAGTCCACAGAGCGATATCTAATGCATCCTCTAGGCAATCAGGATAATCAGACTCAAAGGTGTTCTTCCAAGATTCTTTGTTTGACCAAGTAGGCGGGAAATAAAATCTCTCGACAATAGGTTCTGGATCGACTGTCCAATGATGTGCAATTAGTTGACCTTCTTCAGTAGACCAATCGGTATCTACAACCGAAGCAATTCGTGAGCGATACATTCCCCTGCGTTCTAGTGTTTCGATAAAACTTTTTTCACCAAAAGCATTCGTAACTGCTGCCCTTAACTCAAAAATATTGGCAATAACTTCCATGTCTACCACTCCTTTTTCAATTTAAAACTTACATCAACCTTTTCGATTACCGGACTGTCAGGCATCAACTGAATTCCTAGTTCCTTGGCATCCAACCAAGAAACACAAACTAAGCAATAAAAGTTTACTCATGTTGCACCTCCTTACCTTTCTTATCGGCAGCTTCCAGATGCAACATGAGCAAATACTAAACAGCCTTCAAGAATCTTTCCACATTCTCATAGGTAGCACCGTTCTTTTCGCTGTTCTTGATTTTGACAACACAGGACTGACCAATGATATTAGTCAAAGTCATTCGGTCTAGACTAAGGGCAGCATCAAGACTCTGCCTTAATTTTGCATGAATATTGCAAACCTGTGGGTTAGGATGCCCATCCTTGATATACAAGGTAAAGGTTTTAAACCTCCCCTGCATATCGTGCGGGGCATCGATCTGACAACCAAGAGACAACCATTTTTTGTCATCTTTGGTGCGGACTTCAGCCCTAGTGATTGTTACTGGATATTCCCCCGCAGGGAGGATATCGGATTTCTGAAGTTCCTTCGCTTCATCAACCCCAAAAATTTCAAAACCCCAAAAATTTCAAAGTCATCGCTCATAACTACTTCCCTTTCTTAGAAAAAATCTCATTAATCTTAGACACAAAACTATCAACCGTCATGGTTCCAGTTACGCCTGGAATCCTTGATTTCGCAGTTAGCCCGCCTCTTGGTGTAACAGTAATGGTTCTGCGAACTTCATTACCATCCTTCTTAATAATCGGCTTTCCGTCATCACCAACCATAAGGTCGATTTCAACAAAACCAATTAGATCAGCCCAAGAAGTAACCCACTCAGACATGGCTTTATCAGCCCGAACATTAAAGCTAGCGTATTCACCTCTTGTTGGATCATTCACCGATTTAACGGTACTATGACACAAGAAGTAAACACCCAAATCTTTTTTGGCATTAAGACTGTTGATAAGCAGAGACATTTGCGTAACTGCTTCCACCAGACCTTTACCGTACCCGCCACAAGCTAGCACGATTGAGGATGCTCCAGATGTTTGGCAGATGTGCTGATGAAGCAATCTTTCCAACGCAGTTAGAGAATCAATAACAATGTTTTCATAGGCAAACTCTGTAGATGTTACGATTTCTTTAATCGTAGCCACATTGCCACAAATTCTGACCATGTTTTTATTGCCACACAATCGATGTCTATGCCTGAGATCCCGCCTTCAACATCAATGAACAAAGCCTTAGAAAGCTTACTGCCCATTGTAGATTTACCCGAACCTTCAGCCCCGAAAACAACTGCTTTCGGTTTGTTAAGCTGACCAAAACTAACTGGCTTCCCAATCTTCATGTTAACCCCTTCCTTTAAAAGTGACTTCAATCTCGTACTTCTTTAAACTATGGTACATCGACCCCATTTTTACCGACTCAACACTTGGCCCAAACTGAGTGCGAAGCCCAATCTTCAAGATTTCTTGAAGTTGCTCTTTAGACAGTTCAATGGATAAAACAGTTTTGATGTCTCCCATTTCCATCCGAACCCTCACAATCACTTCGTTATAAGAAACCCTTCCGCAAGAAATATCATCTACAGAGATAATATTCATCATTTTATTTTGGCCTAATGGATGACCAACAATTCCAATAAACACAAGGCTTTTCATTAAGCGATCATCAGCATCGATTTCGCTAGTAATGGTTAACAGTTCCATAGGTGCAATGTCTTCTGACAGGTTGCAGGGTGGACTAAAACTCGGAACAACTATCTGCTTCAACTCTTGATCAATCATGGTAATTTCATCTTCCATGACATTCCCCTTTCGTAAAAAGTAAAAAAAACTAGCGGTGCGTGTGCTAGACTCGGTAAAATCTAGTGTCTTTTTAAGGCCAGCAACAAGCCAACCCATATGACCACCGCTAGAAATCATCATCATCTAGATGTATCTCCGCATCCAGATGAGATTCGGTTGCCTTGGGGTTAACCCTTTTGTCCTTCGGAACAATCGGTATATGGTTATCCCCAGGGTGGTAAAGCTCTATCCCATAAGCTAATCTAGCTTCCAAGATAATGATTTTTTCTGTGCTTCCAGGGGGATGTGGACAAAAGCTAGCAGCTTCGTCATAAGAAGGCAAACTTGTTTTTTTCTTCTTCGGCATCGTGCCACCTCAAACTCAAATCCACTCCCACCACATCGTCTATCCTACGATTGATTAATTTGAAAGTCAAACTCAAAACAGAAAAAAAAAGAAAATAAAAGAAAATAAAAGATTCTATGGTAATCTTAAACATATATGGTATATTTATTATGTTGTTACTTTTACCTTTTGAAAGGGGTGCTGTATGTGGTATGCAATCCACGATAATCTTCTCGCTTTGGCTCGTTGGCTAAAGGATGAAGGTCAATGGGATGGTGCTGGTGGTGTTGGTAACTTGATCTATTACTTTGAGAAACCTTGGAAATACGATGCCGAATGGAACTCTTACCAGGCATCATTATTAAAGGAAAAGGAAGATGCCAAAAAAACACGGGTCTAAAAAGGATAGGCAGAAACTCACGGTAGTTTTTCGACCTAATTCGGATTTAAAAGAACAGTTAAATTTCCTGGCACTCAGTCAGAACAGAACTATGAATGGTCAGGTTCTGGATATTTTAGAAAAATTTTTTAAAGAAAAGGCAGTCTAATGTTTAATATCGAATATGTGTCTCATTCCCGCTTGGAATTGTTTCGCAAAAGCCCAGTTCTTTATAAGAAGACTTATATAGACAAGGTTGTTGTTCGTGACCCTTCTCCAGCTATGATCCTTGGTTCCTTAGTTCATGCTATGTTGCTTGAACCAGCTACAGTCGAGAGTCGATTTTCGGTTGCCCCAGTTTGCGACAAAAGGACTAAAGCTGGAAAAGAAACATGGGATAATTTCAAATCATCCTTAACTGATGGTATTGAAATCATTACCCATGATGATGTCGAACAGGCAACTAAAATGATTGCTGCGATTAACGAGAATACTTCGTCACAGTATTTTAATTCTCCAACAGTTATTCGTGAAAGCGAAATCCTGACCACTATTGAATTTGATGGGCAACCATTGCAAATCAAATTCATCCCTGATATGTATTGTTCAGAAAAAAATTTCTTAGTCGATCTAAAGACCGTTGGTTCTTACGATCCTATGGATTGGGCTAAAGAGTGTGTATTCAATGGATACCTTCGTCAAATGGCTTTGTACCGCTTTTGCCTGAGATCGATGCAGATTCCTATCAACGATGTTTACCATATCATCGTAGACAAGGGGGAGTATCCTTCATGTATGGTTTGCCAGTTTGATTCGAGTGATCTTGATCGTGCGGAAAACCAAGTCTTTGAGGCTATCAGGAAATATTTATCTGCCCATCAGACAGGTAATTTTGTACCTGAGTATTATGGGGTTGTTCCTAAGATAGTTGCTCCCGCTTGGTCATGGAGATAATAATGCCAGTTGACCCAATATTGTTTACCCTTCCTCCATC
>Ga0209086_10003628_pt1 | contig 11653 bp, 11 predicted proteins | sample M_130207_XF_Meta_FD_187312 | JGI IMG/M metagenome (GOLD analysis project Ga0209086, IMG submission 187312) | Freshwater microbial communities from Lake Montjoie, Canada to study carbon cycling - M_130207_XF_MetaG (SPAdes) (version 2) | ecosystem: Environmental > Aquatic > Freshwater > Lake...
AATTCAAAATCAGCTCATCCAATTGATGCCTGCTTCGGCATTCCATTTGGTGGTGCTCTTTTTAAGTTTTGTCCAAAATTCAATAGAGCTCTTTCCTGTAATATCGCCCACTCCAAATTTACTTTCATTCCATCCGCCAAAAGAAAAAGGTTCGCGAGGCACGGGAACGCCTACGTTTACACCAATCATTCCTGCACTTGCATGATCAATAATGTAACGTGCCATGCCCCCATTTTGAGTAAATACGCTAGCTGCATTACCATAAGGATTTGCATTTTCAATAGCCAATGCCTCATCAACAGTGTTGGTGCGCATAATGCTGATTACAGGCCCAAAAATTTCTTCACTAGCCACACTCATTTCAGGTTTTACAAAATCAATAACAGTAGGCCCAACATAAGTTCCATTTTCTTTTCCTTTCACCACAGTATTTCTGCCATCAACTAATATTTTAGCGCCATCTTTTTCTGCCTGGGTGATGTAGCTTTCAATTCTATCTTTCGATTCTTTATTAATAACAGCACCAAGATTTTCTCCAGGAATAATTTTACGAGCCTCATCACAAATTTTTTCAATAATGTGATCCACATTTCCCACTCCCACCATAGCAGAAGCCGCCATACAACGTTGGCCTGCACAACCACTCATAGAAGCTGCCACATTTTGAGCCGTCATACCTGGAATAGCATCGGGCAATACCATGAGGTGATTTTTTGCACCGCCCAAAGCCAAGCAGCGCTTGTATTTAGAAGTAGCACGTTGGTAAACAATCTTAGCTACTTTGGTAGATCCTACAAAGCTAACTGCTTCAATACCGGGATGATCGCAAATAGCTTCTACAATTTCAACATCTCCGTGAACAATATTGAATACCCCATCAGGCAATCCAGCTTCCTTTAATAACTCAGCAAGTCTTCCGCAACTCAATGGTACTTTTTCTGAAGGCTTAATGATCATGCAATTTCCAAGTGCAATAGCATTGGGAATAGTCCAGTTAGGAACCATACTTGGAAAATTAAAAGGCACAATAGAAGCTACAACACCTAAGGGCACATGCTCAGTACGACATTCCACCCCTCTGCTCACTTCAAGAATTTCTCCTGTAACAAGCTGGGGAAGAGAGCAAGCAAATTCGGTAAGCTCAATGCTCTTTTCAATTTCGGCAACTGCTTCACTATAAGTTTTACCATTTTCTTCCTGCACTAATTCAGAAAGTTCTTTCATATGCTTTTCAAGAAGATATTTATAACGAAAGAAAACTTGTACTCTTTCTTTTATGGGTGTTTTACTCCACCCTGGAAATGCTTTTTTGGCAGCTTCAACTGCATCATTAAGTTCAGCTGCAGAAGAAATGGGTACTGTTGAAAGCGGAGTTCCATCAAGAGGTGAAATCACTTGCATGGCTTTAGTTCCTCTAGGAGCAACAAACTTGCCTCCTATAAAATTAGAAATGGGCTGATACTTCATACGTATAACTATATTTTTTGTAGTAATTAAAGGTGAAAATTATCTTTTTTTCAGTAAATAAAAAAATATTTGTATAATTTTATACTTTTAAGTCCATAAATTACCTTTTATGCAACATACCAAGGCCCTTGATGAGCTAGATTTTGCCATTTTATCGAATCTTCAGGAAGATGGCAGGATGTCTTTTACCATCATAGCAGAAAAGCTGAAGGTATCAATTGGCACTATTCGTACTCGATTTAATAAGCTCATCGAAGATGGCACTATTAATATAATAGGAAGAGTTGATCCATCCAAAGTAGGATTCAATTGTTATGCACAAATAGCAGTTTGTGTAAGGCCAGCTACCTTCAAAGAAAATGTAGCGCAGCAAATTTCAACCTTTCCTGAAGTTAGTTTTTTAGCCATGACCTCAGGTGAATATGATTTGGAAGTAGATGTGATGTGCCGTAATAATGACCATCTTGTAGAATTTGTTGACCAGCTCTCAAAGATTGAAGGTGTTTTTCAAACGAAGACTACAATTTATTTTAAGGTGTATAAATATGCTCAGCCCGATTTGAAATTGCTGAAATAAATCAATAGTGTAAGGGTTTATCCCAGGAGCTATTTTATATCTTTGCTGCCCATCATTACATGAAAAAAATACTATTATATAGTCTGCTGCTAACAGCGATTTTACAAAGTTGTAATCACAAAAGCAACAATAATCAATTACAAGAAGGAGATTTACTTTTTCAAAATTTAAACTGCGGTCCACTTTGCGATGCCATTGAAGCCGTAACAGAAGGAGCCAATGGAAAAGACTATTCACATATTAGTTTAGTAGTAAAAATAAATGACACCCTAAAAGTATTAGAAGCCATCGGCGATAAGGTTCAAATTAATTCATTGAAAACTTTTTTTACTAGAAGTGGCGATACCCTTATTGTTAATAATATAACCCATGGCAGATTAAAGCCTGAATTTCAATCACTGATCAATAAAGCATTAGCCTATACCAAATCAAAAGTAGGCGAACCCTACGACGATGCTTTTTTGCCCAACAATAATAAATGGTATTGCAGCGAATTACTTTATGCCGCATTTAAAGATGCAAACAATGGAAAAGACTTTTTTTCACTTGAACCCATGACATTTAAAGATCCTAAAACCCACAACTACTTCCCTGCTTGGGTGGATTATTATAAAGCACTTAATATAGATATCCCCGAAGGCCAACCAGGTATTAATCCAGGCGGTATTTCAGCATCAGCAAAAATTGAAATTATAGGATTGGATAAAACGCATTTTTAAAATTATAGGCTATGAGATTACTCTTCATGTCGTTTATATTTGTTCTAGCCTCTCCCTCATTTTGCCAATCAATAAAATTGAAACCAGGTTTTGATAAAAAAGAATATGTTGAATTATTGAAGGTAACAGCCAAATTAGCCGATAGTCTGTATAATATTAATTTACCCCAACCTACTAAATTTAAAAAAGCTTATCATTCGCCGGTAATGGCACTAGATAATTGCTGGGAATTATGGACCTCAGATGATTCATTGGCAGTAATCAGCATCAGAGGTAGTACTTCTAGCAAGATTAGTTGGGTAGAGAATTTTTATTCTGCCATGATACCAGCAAAAGGCGAACTCATTGTTGGAAAGGAAGATACTTTTAGATACGCATTATGTACTGATAACAAAGCTGCAGTGCATACAGGTTGGATGATTGCAGCTGCCATGCTCTCAAAAGATATTATTAATAAAATTGACTCTATATCAAAAGCAGGCATTACAAACATATATATTACAGGGCATAGCCAAGGAGGCGCTATTGCTTACCTTCTTACTTCATACCTCTACTCGCTTCAGCAGCAAAATATTATTTCAACATCAATTCAATTTAAAACATACTGCAGCGCAGCCCCTAAGCCTGGCAATCTATTTTATGCCTATAGTTACGAAACAATTACAAAAGGAGGATGGGGATTCAACGTTGTAAATGCTGCAGACTGGGCACCCGAATCGCCAATGACTATTCAAACATCAAAAGATTTTAATAAAAGTAATCCATTTCAATTAATGAAAAACGATATCAAAAAATCGTCATTTGTAAAAAGACTTTTATTTAATTATGTATTTAATAACATGGATAGATCCGCAGTAAAAGTGACCCGAAAATTTCAAAAACATTTTGGGCAAGATATGGGTAAGATAGTATCAAAATATATTCCAGGTTTTGTTACTCCCATATATTATAAATCTACAAATTATGTAAGAACCGGCAATGCTATTGTACTTTATCCGGACGCAGATTACTATAAAATTTTTCCCGATAATCCAGGAGATGCTTTAACGCATCATAAATTTGAAGCCTACCTTTATCTTATAGAAAGATATTAATGAGAACAGGGCACTGAAAGCATAATTAATTTATTCAATTCTTTAGTTTAATATTTATATATAGAGTAAATTTGTGATCACAAAATTACTCTATTGTCATGCAGCAGCACATAGAAAAAATTAAAAGAAATATTGAATCTTATAGACTCCAAATAATTAACCACAAAGTATATTCTACAATTAACACAATTGATGATCTTAAGATTTTCATGCAACATCACGTTTACGCTGTATGGGATTTTATGTCGCTACTTAAAACACTTCAAAATAATTTAACCTGCACTTCAGTTCCCTGGTTTCCTAAAGGATCGGCAGATACAAGATTTTTAATTAATGAAATTGTAGTAGGCGAAGAATCCGATATTGATATGAATGGTAATAGAACCAGCCATTTTGAACTATATCTACAAGCCATGAAACAATGTGGCGCAGATATTTATCAAATTCAAAGCTTTATTACATCATTACAAACTACAAATAATCTCAATCAAGCTTTTGAGATATCAAACACCCCAGAGGCGGCTCAAAAATTTGTATCTTTTACATTTGATACCATTAACAGTAATAAAAATTATTTGCAGGCTGCTATTTTTACATTTGGAAGAGAAGACCTTATCCCCGGTATGTTTATTTCTATTATTAACGACTTAGATAAAAACTTTCCAGACAATATTTCAATTTTCAAATATTATCTGGAACGACATATTGAAATAGATGGGGACCATCACAGCCATCTCGCACTTCAAATGACCGCTTCACTTTGCGGCAATAATGAGGAATATTGGCAAGAAGTAGAAAAAATAACAATTGCTTCCCTTAAAATGAGAATCCAATTATGGGATGGAGTTTATAATGAAATAATAAAGAAAAACGAACTTCAGAATAGCGACATAGTTTAACATAACTGCTTATTTTTCAATGAAGCTTTTCATTAAAAAATTAACTAGCTATACAAGAAGTGAATTATCATTAACATTAGCTATTTTTAGAAGATAGTGGGAGTACTAAAATTAGTACTCTAATAAATTATTAAAATGTTATTCATTTTTTACCACATAAAATCTGATAACATTACTATTTTAAACTTTTAATCGAATACGAAAATGAGGTATTTATTATTATGTTGTCTGATTAGTTTTCAGGCCTCAGCACAAAACAACCCTGCAGTATTTGTAAACCCATTTGTAGGAACTGCCGGGCATGGACATACTTACCCTGGTGCCACACTTCCCTTTGGCATGGTACAAGTATCTCCAGATACAAGAATTGATGGAAGTTGGGATGGATGCAGCGGATATCATTATAGCGACAATACAATTTATGGTTTTTCTCATACCCATCTTAGCGGAACAGGCTGCAGCGATTATGGAGATATCATGCTCATGCCAATTACTGGCGAAGCTTCATTTGATAATAAACTCTATTCAGCAAAATTCAATCACAGCAACGAATCAGCTTCTCCAGGTTATTATTCTGTAAAATTTGACAATGGCATTAAAACAGAACTTACTGCTACAACAAGAGTAGGATTTCACAAGTATTTATTCCCTACTGCCGAAAGTAGCGTAATCCTTGACCTTACCCACCGCGACCAACTAACAGAAGGAAATATACAAATCATCAATGATTCATGCGTTGCTGTTAAAAGAATCAGTAAAGCATGGGCCTCTCATCAAAATGCTTATGCCTATATTATTTTTTCAAAACCTTTTACTGTCAGCTTCAATGCAGAAAAAACAAAAGCTATTTTTAAATTCAATCTTCCTGCTATACAAGAGCTGCTTGTAAAAGTGGGATTTTCATTTGTAAGCGAAGCTGGCGCTAAAATTAATTTAGATAAAGAATTAGCAGGATGGGATTTTGAAAAAACAAAATTACAGGCTCATACTAATTGGAATACTGAATTAAATAAAATTGAAGCCAAAGATCCTGATAATGAAAAAATGCGAACCTTCTATACAGCACTTTATCATGTAATGCTGCAGCCAAATGTTGCCATGGATGTTGATGGCAATTACAGAGGTATGGATAATAAGATTCACAAAGCCGATAACTTTACCTATTACACCGTTTTTTCACTTTGGGACACTTACAGAGCTGCTCATCCTTTATATACTATGATTGAGCCCGAACGTGATCTTGATTTTATTAAAACATTTTTAAAACAGTATGAACAAGGTGGCAGGCTGCCTATATGGGAACTTGCTTCAAATGAAACAGATTGTATGATAGGATATCATGCTGCTTCAATAATAGCAGATGCTTATGCAAAGGGAATCCGTGATTTCAATGTGAACCAAGCTCTTGATGCAATGAAAAAAAGCGCAACCTGGAAACATCTCGGAATACCAAAGTACATGGAATCAGGGTATCTTTCAATTGATGACGAATCTGAAAGCGTTTCAAAAACACTTGAATATGCCTACGACGACTGGTGTATTGCTCAAATGGCAAATTTTATTGGATCAAAGGCAGATTGCAATAATTACTTAATGCGTTCCAATGCTTGGAGAAATTTACTTGATCCTGAAACGAATAATATGAGACCAAGAAAAAATGGAGGATGGCTCACTCCTTTTGATCCAATGGAAGTAAACAACCATTTTACTGAAGGTAATTCATGGCAATATACTTTTATGGTGCCACAAAATATAAATGGCCTTATAAAATCAATGGGCGGGAATGAAAAATTTGAAGCACAACTCGACAAACTATTTACTGCATCTAATAAAACAACAGGACGAGACCAAGCTGATATCACTGGACTTATTGGACAGTATGCACATGGCAATGAACCTAGTCATCATATTGCTTATTTATATGATTATGTAGGGAAGCCTGAAAAAACCTCACAACGCGTTCATCAAATACTCACCGAATTTTATTCTTCAAAGCCCGATGGATTAATTGGCAATGAAGATTGTGGACAAATGAGTGCCTGGTATGTTATGTCGTCACTTGGGCTTTATGCTGTCACTCCCGGATCAGATATTTATGCCTTGACAAAACCAAATCTTAAAACCTACAATTTATCAGGTGCAAAAGGAAAATCATTTAACATTGAAACAATAAATAAGGCCTTAAAAAAAGGCAATTTTATAAGTAATGATGACTTATGGGGACAGAAGAAAAGTAATTTGCCCACTACAAATCAGGACAGTCTTATTTATATTCCTGGGCCTATTTTTCAAGCCTCTTCAAAATCGTTTGATGATAATTTAAAAATTAAGATTACTTCAACTTCGCATGACAACCTGGTTTACTACTATATAGATGAAAAAGGAGTTGAATCTGGTCTTTTTGATGACAGCCTTTATACATTACAAGAATCTGCCACATTCACAGGCTATGCTTCAAGAGTAATAGATAAGAAAGGTTTCAAGAGCAAACCAACTTATGCAGTATATAAGAAAACCCCTCATCCAAATTGGAAAATAGAGTTAAAAAGTAAATACAATTCACAATACGATGCGGGTGGTCCAAAGGGGATAATAGATGGAATAAAAGGAACCGTGAATTGGAAAATAGGCGACTGGCAAGGTTACCAAGGCGAAGATTTTGAGGCCATCATCAATTTAAATGAGAAAAAACAAATAAGTAACTTTTCTGGAACCTTTCTTCAGGATGCCAATTCCTGGATAATGATGCCCACCAAAGTTGAATATTATGTTTCTCAAGATGGAAATAGCTTTCAACTTGCAGCAACAGTAGTTAATACTATTTCTGATTCTGACAATACTGTGCAGATAAAATCATTTGAAAAAATAATTAACAAGCCACTAGAAGCAAGTTTCATAAAAGTAAAGGCCTATAATTATGGCAAATTACCAACCTGGCATGCTGGTGCAGGATCTGATGCCTTTATTTTTGTAGACGAGTTGGACTTTAAATAATGATAAAGATCAGTTCTTAAGCTATCTAAAAACAGCAATCATCAAACTAAATTATATAAGTTTTACAAGTAAGCTAGTTAGCTATTTTTTTAGAATAAAAATATAGTTCAATTTTATAACCTCAGTCAAAATAAAATAATATGAAAAAATTAATCACATTATTTCTTATCACTTCAGCTAGCCTTTTTGCTTCAGCTCAAAATATAGATCCTGCTGTAAAAGAAAAATCTAGCCTCCTCAAACAACTTGGAGAAAACGAAATTAGATTTAATGTACCTATGGCAATAGCAGGCCTTCCTGAATTAAGCTACTAAAGATTTGTTTCTGATAATATGGGCATTGGTTTTTCAGCAGCTATATCAGCTGAAAAATATGATAAAATGCCTATGCGTTGCTATATAATGCCTTATTACAGATTGTATTTTGGCGAGAAAAAAGCTTCAGGTGTTTTTATTGAAGGCAATTTGGGCATGTTTAATCAAAAAGGGTATGTCCTTAGTAAGGATACTACTTTGCAACATATAACTAATTTAGGGTTTGGCGCAGCAGTAGGATTGAAATTGCTTGCAAGAAACGGTTTTATCGGAGAGTTGACAGCAGGTGCTGGCAGAATTTTCGGTAGTACCATTAATAAAAGAAAAGTAGATAATTGGAATCAAGATTATTATTCATATGGTGAAAGAAATTTTTATTTAAGGCTAGGAATTACTTTAGGAAAGAGATTCTAAAAATATTTATTTTATCCCTACTATTTCGCTAATTTATTGATATCAGCAATTCCGATAATCTTTTTTGAATACCCATTTTTTGCAAGATTAATCATTGCCTTACCTAACTGCGATAAAGTATTTACTGTGTTGGGAGCCAACAAAGACCATAAAGGATATATCCATTTGATATAAGCATAATAAGGATGGGTATTTTTCATACCCTTGATAGGCTGTAAATATCCAGGCCTTACACCATACACTGATTTAAAGTCAAGTTTCATTAAATCATTTTCAGTCTTCCCCTTAACCCTAGCCCAAGCAAGCCTTCCTTTTTCGGAACTGTCTGTTCCGGCGCCTGAAATGTAGCAAAAAGTAAGTGTAGGATTTTGTTGAGCAATGGCATTAGCAAAATTCATTGTAAGCGTATAGGTTAGCTTGTAGTACTCTTGTTTATCCATCCCTACAGAACTAACCCCTAAGCAAAAGAAACAAGCATCATAGTCTTTAATTTGATTGAGCGTATTTCCAATATTAAAAAAATCAGGCAATAGCAACTCCTCTACCTTTGGATGATAATAATAAATAGATTTTCTATTAATAATTAGTATTTTATCTATTTTAGAATCATTGATACACTCGTGAAGGACTCCCTCACCTACCATACCCGATACGCCAGTAATGATAACTTTCATAAAGAAATTTTTATTTGATCAATAAAAACATATTCTAATTAAGGCAAAGTAAAAGCATATTGTTAAAGATTTCTAATTTATAATAAGCTCAGATTACTCTCATAGAATAAAGCCTAATTTAGAGAAATACTTACATTAATATGCGCCTATCCTTTTTTATACTATTTTCTATACTGATCTTAAACAACTTTAATAGTTATTCACAGAAACTATCAACAGAAGAAACAAAATTATTTTCATTAATCAATCAATACAGAAAAGGAAAATCACTGCCGCCAATTCCTCTTTCCCCTTCATTGACATTAGTAGCACAAACCCATGCTAAAGATTTGGAACAAAATTACTTTTGGGGTACAGCTTGCAATCTTCATAGCTGGTCGGATAAAGGAAAATGGACTCCCGTTTGCTATACACCTGACCACGCTCAGGCAGCATTGATGTGGAAAAAACCCAGGGAGCTCACCAACTATCAAGGGAATGGATATGAAATAGCTTTTGGAGGGGAAGATAATTATGTAGCCAATGCAAATGAAGCGCTAGAATGGTGGAAAAAAAGTAAGGGTCATAACGCATTACTTATTAATGGAGATATCTGGAATAAAAAATGGAATGCATTAGGCATAGGTATTTATGGCAGCTATGCAGTAGTTTGGTTTGGAAATGAGATTGATCAATAAAATTTTAGCTTATACAATGATGTACTTAAAAGTTATTATCTTGAAGTAAAATAACTTAACTATTCAAAAAAATGTTTGAATAAGTAAATTAGGCATCATGAAGATTATTAGCATATTTAAAACTTTTTTTAATAGCGAAAAAGCTCCTGGTCTAATATTAATTGCTGCCACATGCATCTCTTTATGTTTAGCTAATTCAGCTTTTGGAAGTTCCTATCATAATATCTGGCAAATATCCCTAGCAGGTCATAGTATTGAACATTGGATCAATGATGGCCTGATGGCCATTTTCTTTCTATTGATTGGACTAGAATTAGAAAGAGAAATATACCAGGGAGCGTTATCAAAAATAAAAGATGCCACCTTTCCTATTTTTGCAGCTATTGGAGGCATGGTAATTCCTGCAGTTATTTATTTACTAATTAACAAGGGAACAACCTATCAATCAGGAGCAGGAATACCTATGGCAACAGATATTGCATTTGCCCTAGGCATTTTATCATTGCTTGGTAAACGTGTGCCCACTTCCCTTAAAGTTTTTCTTACAGCCTTAGCAGTAATCGACGATCTAGGAGCCATTCTCATCATAGCAATCTTCTATACTAAAACTCTTGCCTTAGGCAACCTGGCTATAGCCTTAGGAATATTTGGTGCTTTATTAATAATGAATAGAATAAAAATACACAACCTCATACCTTATATCCTTGGTGGTATAGCTATGTGGTACTTTATGCTACATTCTGGAGTACATGCATCAATTACTGGGATATTACTTGCCTTTGCTATTCCATTTGGCAGCGGGAAAACAGGATCACCCTCTTATATATTAGAGCACTTACTCCACAAACCTGTAACATATTTGATACTTCCTGTTTTTGCCTTGGCAAATACTGCCATTGCTTTAAATTTTGATGCTTCTCAAGTTATTAAAGAAAATTACAGCCTAGGAATAACACTTGGGCTTGTTGCCGGAAAACCATTAGGTATATTTCTTTTCACTTTTATGGCATCTGCAATTGGCTTTTGCAAGCCTCCATCAGACCTTAGTTGGAAGCATATTTTTGGAGCGGGATGCTTGGGTGGCATTGGATTTACCATGTCGATATTCATTTCACTACTGGCTTTTAATAACGAGAGTGTAATTAATAATGCAAAATTTATGATTCTTGTAGCTTCTATGATTGCAGCAATAATAGGATTTGTTAGTCTTAAGTTTAGTTTAAAACAGAAATAAATACTAATTTTCTATCCTTGAATAATTAATTATTGAATAAAATAATATAAAAATGAATAAAGCTAGGTGTATAATGTTGCTAACATTGTTATTATTAATAAATAATAGTTATGCTCAAGTAACTGAAGCAACAAAAGATGCAATAGTAGAAAAAAATACAACCCTCCTAAAAGGTTTAAGAAAAGCAGAATTCAAGGATTTAGATCCTGAAAAACCTTTAATGCTAGATGGTGTTACTACCCCAGTTTATTCTGAAAGTCTTGCATTAATTGAAGGAGATGAATTCATGAAAGTAATGATGTCTAGAGAATATATTCCCGATCCATATATAGACAGCAATAATGAGGTTAAAGCTTTTGTATTAAGAAAAGCAACTGCATTGGAGAAGAGTCAAATGATAGAAATGAAAGACAACATAGAAGATAAAAATAATTTAATAGGGAAAGAAGCACTCCCATTTACAGCTACAGACATGGCAGGAAATAATTATACTCTTGAAAGTCTTAAAGGAAAGGTAATTGTTATCAATTTCTGGTTTGTAGAATGCAAACCTTGTGTAATGGAAATGCCAGAACTGAATGAGCTAGTTG
>Ga0209086_10003632_pt1 | contig 11650 bp, 8 predicted proteins | sample M_130207_XF_Meta_FD_187312 | JGI IMG/M metagenome (GOLD analysis project Ga0209086, IMG submission 187312) | Freshwater microbial communities from Lake Montjoie, Canada to study carbon cycling - M_130207_XF_MetaG (SPAdes) (version 2) | ecosystem: Environmental > Aquatic > Freshwater > Lake...
CGCAAACTGCGCCAGCAATTGCGTTGCCAAGCGAAACGCACGTCCAGCTTCGATTGGATTACGCTCGCTTGTGAGATACGAAACGCCCATATTAAAATGAGCCCAAGCATTTTTGGCGTCAGCCCGCAGGATTCCGCGGCACAAGCGCAAGGCATCTTGATGTCCATTCAGACCCATGGACAAAGACGCGACTCCTTCATTCAACTGACACGCGAGAGCGTTTTTGTCGGAACCAGCCGCCTCTTGAAATGCCTGCCGCGCGCCCATCCAAGCGCCCGCCGAAAGCAGGCGCACGCCGCGTTCAAAATGAATTTGCGCCGCTTGTGGATCATTGGCCGCAATGAATTCAACAGGAAACTGCGTGGAATTCACTTTGGCATCGATGATCAAACTAAACTCATCTGGCGCATCTGGCGCATCTGGCACAACAAACACTTTAGACGAATCGGCCATGGTGCTTTGCGCTTGCACTACGGGCGAAAAAATTTCCCGCCTTGGACTCACGGACACGCTCGGAAATATTTGTTGCGCTATAACCGCCACAGACTCTGGAATTTCAAATCGCACCACGCGCAAACGTTTGGACTTGAGTCGAGCCATGGATGGTTTCCTGCGACCACCACCCAACTGAGCGGGTAGTACATCGGCCATGGTGTTGATGGTCAACAACACGCCTTCACCATAATGACGAAACCAACGATGACCTTCGGGCACCGCGTCGTGACCCCGCACCATTCGCACCACGGGCACGCCAAATATCCTGTGTAAGGCTCGCATAGATTTTGCAAAGTCCTCAGATTCCAACGGCGCGCCGTCGCCCGTGCCTAGCGCGATCACTTGTGGCTCTCGCGCGTGCAATCGATCAAATGCAAATGCACGTAGCGCATCTGCCTGCGACTCCAGCGCTTGGGCGCTCTCAATGTTCGCCAAAACAGATTCGCGCGGAAGCGCGCTGTGCGCCAACAACATTCCATCTGGACATATCGCCGCCAGCGGAATTTTTTCAACAAGCTCCGAATATTCGCGCGCAAGATTTCGCAGTGATTTGCGCAGGGGTTCAGCCACTTGCATATCGGCCAGCCCACGCGGTCTGCGCTCATCCGTTACCTGATCGTTGGCCAACGCCAACGTCAACGCCAGTTCACGATCACCAGCGATCACAATTGTGCGACTGGGCGCCGCGGCAAATCGCTCAAGCGCAATGGCCAAGCATGCGGCATCTCCCAAAGCTCCAGCGGTCAAGTCCCCAAGAAAAACAATCTGCGCGCAACGTCCTCTTGCAGTTGCCTCATCTATAAATGCCAACGCGGTTTCAAGCGCCAACACATCGCCGCGCACATCTCCAATAATCCAGAACGCCTCCTCCTCTGAAATTTCATTCAGTCGAAGAACGCGCCTGCCAATGGGACGAAATTCCGCGCCCATCGCGCCGGGACCAGAACCCACCAATAGATTGGCGGCCCGCACCGCGTCCAGCGCTCGACGCAGTGTTCGTTCCGTGTCGCCCCAAGCGGCCACGCGTTGACGGACATTGTCCAAAATATGAATCGCTCGTGGCTCGGTTAAGTCAACCGTGACCAAAGGTCCCGGTTGTGGAACAGTTGGGGTTATATTTTCACTAGGAAAAGAGGACACAAATAAATTCTAACGGCAGAATTCAAATTGTTGGATCCATGCAACGGATCTGGCCTACTATCAGCGCATGAAATTGAATATCACATCCACAATTCTTGGCGCCATCGTCGCCGTCACGGGATTTGCCTGCGCGCAAACCGCCCCACAAAATGCCGAACTTGTCAATAAATGGAAGGATCGAAACATGTATTCCATCAAAGCAACCACCCTCGACGGAGCGCCCGCGGATCTTTCCCAATATAAAGGCAAGGTTGTCTTGGTTGTGAATGTTGCAAGCCGCTGTGGTTTCACCGGTCAATATGCGGGCCTGCAAAAGTTGTACGACACATATAAAGACAAGGGACTTGTGGTGCTTGGTATTCCAAGCAATGATTTTGGCGGACAAGAGCCTGGCAGTGAAAAAGAAATTAAGGAATTTTGCTCCTCCAAATATTCGGTGACATTTCCAATGTTGTCCAAAGAGCAAACAAAGGCGGGACCAGGCCAAAGCGAAATATATGAATTTCTAGGAACTCGCATCGGCAAATTGCCTGGCTGGAATTTCAGCAAATACGTGGTCGACAAACAAGGACAGCCGATTGCATTTTATTCCAGCAATGTGGCGCCAGATGACAAGGCCTTGGTGGCCGCCATTGAGCAGGCGCTGGGCTTGAAAGCCGCCGCGCCAACAACCGAACAGAAGCCATAATTTATTATTCAAACCGCCGCGTAATTTAGAGTGGCGCTTGATGAATATTCTTTTCAAGTTGTTTGGCTGTGATTTTGCGCAGTGGTAAAAGCACCTCGGTTGCCGCCGCCGCAATCAACAGCGACACGCCCATCCAAATTGGAAGAACTCCAATCATTACAGCGCAGGCGGTCAGCGCCGCTTGCGGCAGTGGCGCGCTTGAAATTGCCAGCGAGACACGCAGGGAACGCAACCACGGAACTCCCAGCGTCAATGCAAATCCAATCGCCGCCGCGATCCATCGTAAATCTTCGCCTGCAAAATAAAGACCCAGCGTTGGCGTCACGCGCAACTCATGTATCACATCAACGCGGCTTATGGCGATCGCAACAGCGCCCGCCGTGGCTGGTCCAAAGCTTCGCGATAAAAATATATTTGGATGGTCACGCAATCCCCACGCGGCCAACATTGTTCCCCAAGGCAACAACCATGCCGCCGCAACGTCAAATTCCATCGCCCATGCGGCCACGCATGCAAGCACAAATGAAATAATTCCGGCGCTACCTCGGGCCGCGTCGATGGATGGGGAATTCTCCGCAAGCAAACCCATTGTCAACCAGCGTTCCGCGCCGCGGGGGAGCGCCGCTCCAAAGGCGACGATCGCCGCGGCAATCAAACTCCATCTTGTCAACGCTTCTTGTGTTTCAATTTTGGCCACAAGAAACACCACGCCAATCGGAATTAAAACCGTCCATGCACCGATGGCTAATCCGCCGTTCTTCCACCAGCGAACACGTCCAGTCACTGGCGAGCGCGCCAACGTAACGATGGCGGCCAGCAATGCAACCACCCACAATGCGCCGTGGTCAAATGCGCTTCTACTTTCTCGCAGATTAATTTCCGCGCTTTGGCGCAATGCGTCAAGTTCAATCACCACCGACTCAGCTGGCACGGTTCTGGTTGTCGCGGCGGCAAGCATCAAGGCTTCGGTGGCGCGTTGCGAGCGCAATACTTCAGCGCGCGCCTCGCCACAGCCATCAATCAGCAACTGGTACATATCCGGAAACGCTTTGGCGGCGCAGAGCGGCCCAAAAAATACGCCAACACATATTCCCGCGACAATCCAGGAATTTTTCCAACCCGCCGCGCGCAATAACCACGCCAAAGTCATGGCAGACGCGCCCACTACCACCGCGCCAAAAATGGACCAAGCGATTGTTTCTGGAGTCAACACTCCCGTACAGTAGTTGTTTCACAAGGTTTCATACAGAGTCGCCGCGAAATTTTTTTCACCTTCACCGTGACCTGTTTCACATTGCGTCTCGTTTTTATTTTTAACCGCAACACATTTCGCTGAAAGAACATCCATGCCGCGCACCGCACTTGCTCAACGTAATGTTATTCGCGCCGCCACCATAATGATGTGTGTCGCCTGTTGCTACGCGCATTCGCACGCGCAAGATCAAGCGCCTGTTCGGCGCACTCCTGGCGAGGTGGCCTTCATCAAAGCCATAGACATGGCGCCGGCGGACGCGATAAGTGTGGCCGTTGTGCCCAGCGCGCAATCTTTGGGCGAGGACATGGGCGAGCTTGCGGCCAAGTTGCAACGCATGCAGGCGTTGACGGAAATGAAACCACTCGATTTGCTCAAAAGTCAACTTGGGGTTGGTCCAGGCATGAATGATCGCGGCGCGTTTGTGGCGTGGTTTGTTGGCGCCGCCGATCAAACATCGCAGTGGTGCGCGCTGATTCCAACCACCGATGGCGCGAAATTTTTGCAGGCGAATTTTGAAGCCACTCCAACCACCGCGCCCGACGCGTTTGTGTGGCGTGGAAAAACTGTGTACGCAAAAATCATCGACGGCTGGATTGTGGTTAGTCAAAGTCCGGAGCTTGCACGGTTGTATGTAGCCAAGCCCGGCTTGTCCGAGCGCTTGAAAAAGCGTTTGGGTGAGCGTGGTTTCGCCGTGTTATGCGATGGAGAAATTGGTGTGTGGGCTGGTCCGCAAGCGCTGGCGGACATGCGCAACGCCGGCCAAATGTCGGCCACGCAAGTGCAGGATGCGGCGCCAACATCAAATGAAAAAAATAATTCCAAAAGTGATTCCAAGCTCGATTTAAAATCGCAGGCGCAACCATCACCAAGTGATCGCGTTGCAAAGCTCATGCAGGGCTTGACCGACGGAGTGTTCAGCGTCGATGTTGATCCGCTTGGCGTGTTGATTCACAGCTACGCGGTGCTTGATCCCGCGAGTGAGTTGGGAAAATCCGCGCGCGGCGGGGCGCAACTTGGCGTGGATCCCGCCAAAGATATTGGCGGCGCCAAACTGGATCGTTTACCGCGTGGTCGATTTGTGTTTGCCGTTGCCGCGGATATGGACGGTCTGGGGGGAACGCAGGCGTTTCTAGATCTTGCGGCGCAAATCCCTGGCGGCGAGCAGATTCCAGCATGGATCGAGCAAAATAAAAATCTCGCCAGCGCAATTCAATGTGCAATCTATCCAAGCAAGTTGGGCGTTGTCGGTGGCGGAATTTTAAATGACGCCGTCATGTGGATAGCCACCGCCGACAGCGCCAAAGCAAAATCTGTCATGGAGCAGTGGATGCTTTCTCTTTCCGGAGAAATCGATGGACAGAAGCGCGAGGCCGTGTGGGAAAAAGACCGCGTGTTGAAAAGTGGAATGACCACGGACGCGTACACCATCAAGGACATTCCGCTTCCAAAGAATGGACAGCCCGCCCGTAAAAATAATCCCATGGAACGCATTGTCCGCTCATTGATCTACGGTCCGAAAGGCCCGAACGGATTTGTAAAAACATTTCCAGACGGTCTCTATGTGACTTTCAGCCAGCGGCCAGATGTCCTGGAAAAAGCCACGAATTGCGCCACCGGAGCAAACTCGCTTGAAGGCGACGCGGTTCTTCGCGCCTTGCGCGGGTGGATGATGCCTAGGCCCGACGCGCTTGCGTTTGTTGGCGTGGGCTCGTTGCTGAATGTTGTTCGACAAGCGGCCAGCGCGTTTCCGATGGGCATTATGGAAATACCAGATGCGCCGCCAGATTTGGAACCAATCGCATTTGGTCTTTCGGTCAATGGTGGCCACATTGAAACTTCAACAATGGTTCCCACCAACGTGATTGGCTTGGCCGTCACGGCGTACGCGGATCGCAAGGACGCCCAACGAGAAGATCAGCAAGAAGATCAGCAAGAAGGCCAGCAAGAAGATCAGCAAGAAAATAAGAAAAAAATAGAAGGCAAGCAAAATTCCGCACAAGATGATTCAAAAATAAATTCTTCTCCCGCCACCAAGCCAACACCAACCCCAACACCCGCGCCCAAAAATCCGTGACCCACACACGTACAACAACGGCGTGTTGGCCCATTGCCGCGCGCGCCCCAATATCATTTGCTGAGCGCCCTTTGCTGGCGGGCATTCTGAATTGCACGCCGGATTCATTTTCCGACGGCGGAAAGTTTGCCACCACCGATCACGCCATCGCGCATGGCCTGCGCCTGATCAATGAGGGCGCGGACATTCTTGATGTGGGTGGTGAAAGCACGCGCCCTGGCGCGCAACGCGTGTCAGCCACTGATCAAATTCGCCGCATCGAGCCCGTCATTCGTTCGCTTCGTCAACAAAGCAACATTCCTATCAGCGTGGACACAACGTTAAGCCTGGTCGCGCAGGCGGCCATCGCCGCGGGCGCGAATATTGTCAATGATGTCAGCGGGGGCGAGGAGGATGAAAATATTTTACGTGTCGTGGCGAACACCGGCGCGGGCTTAATTCTTATGCATCGACTGAGGCCGCCAGGCCAGGATGAATACAGCGACCAATATCAAATCAACCCGGTGTACAACGATGTTGTGCAAGATGTGTTGGCGCACCTTCTGCGTTTGGTGGAGCGCGCCCATTCATTTGGAGTGCGCAAAGAGCATGTTGTCATTGACCCCGGATTTGGATTTGGAAAAAGTGTCAATGACAATTTTACATTGTTGCGCCGTCTGAGCGAAATCACCCAAAGCCAAATTCCCGTGCTGGCCAGCCTTAGTCGCAAAAGTTTTTTGGGCGCGGCCTGTGGTGCTAAAAATCCAAGCGAGCGATTGCCCGCATCGCTCGCCGCCGCGGCATTGGCCAAGCAGGGCGGCGTCGCCATTCTGCGCGTGCACGACGTGTTGGAACATCGGCAATTTCTAAGCATTTCCGCGGCGTGCACTGCTTGCTAGTATCAATTCATCGCAAGCGGATCGTCCGGCGGCGATTCAGTGAAAAATATCCAGGACACATTGTCCACAGTTGATGAGGAAACCATGGCCAGCCCAAACACAATCGAATTCACAGAAGCAAATTTTGATAGCGAAGTTCTCAAGAGCGCCGTTCCAGTGTTGGTGGACTTTTGGGCGGAGTGGTGCCAACCGTGTCGCATGCTTGGTCCCACCATCGATCAAGTTGCGGAAGAAACCAAAGGCAAAGCCAAAGTTGGCAAGGTTGATATTGATCAACATCAATCCATCGCGCTCAAATACGGTATTCAAAGTATTCCGACCATCTTGCTTTTTAAGCAAGGACAACTTGTGAAAAAATGGGTTGGCGCGGTGCCCAAGGCCACGCTTCTCACCACTCTCAACGAGACCATCGGCGCGGCATAAGGCTCAACGCCGCATGTGCGCACGAAGAACCACGTTGGCAAGACGTCGTCAAACGTTGCGGCAGTATGTACAATGTTTCTCCATCGATGCCTATGCGATGTTGGTTTCATCATTGGATTGCGTCTGATTTGATTTGGCAAAACTGGGCCTGTAGCTCATTTGGTAGAGCGCTTCCATGGCATGGAAGAGGCGGTCGGTTCGATCCCGATCAGGTCCACTTCAACACCCCGTCATTGTCCAACAATGGCGGGGTTTTTATTTACACATCAAGCCTCAATATAATCTGAATGAAAGTCAAGTAGTTTCATCGGTGGATTATTTCACAATCACAATCATAAGCCAAACATGTCACGCACCACACACACATCAAAGTTCGCATGGATGTTCCCGGCGCTATGTATCGCCGCGTTGGGAGTGGTCATCGCAATCAATCCATTTGGCGCCACCGTTTCGCGCGCCGCTGATCACTCCGCGCAATCCGCCGTTGAGTCGCCGCGCTTTCAACATGTGATTTTAATTTCCGTGGACGGTCTTCGCCCAGAGGCCATCTTGCCACCACTTGTCCAACACCATTCGGCGTTCCAGCAACTTGCCCAAGGCGCGTGGACCGCGCAGGCCCGTTGCGATCCTGATATTTCAGTCACGCTTCCAAATCATATTGACATGATCACTTCTCGACTTGTCGCGGGCGAGAACGGTCATGGCTGGGTCGGCAATATCGATCCGCCTTCACGCACAATGGGTGGAACACTGCATTTGAAGCCTGGCCACTATATTCCCAGCGTATTTGATGTCGCCCACGATGAAGGATTGCAAACCGCATTGGTCGTGGGCAAGTGGAAATTTGTGTTGTTCGAGCAAAGTTATGGCGAAGACGCTGGCGGTCCAGATGATGTGGCTCCCAATTACGGCAAAGATAAAATTGATTGCTTTGTGTGCTCTCCCAATTCAATGGACCAAGTGCAACAACTTGCCGCATTTATTCAAAGCGCCGGCGATCGCCAGAAAAAAACATTTACCTTTCTTCATTTGGCGCTACCTGATTTTGTCGGACATGCTTCTGGCTGGGACTTGTCCGATGGCTCCGCGTATCGCCAAGCCCTGCTTGACATTGATACAGCGCTTGGATTCGTGTTGTCCAAGATCAACAACTCACCAACTCTCAAAGACCGAGTCGCCATTGTGTTAACCGCTGATCACGGAGGCGGAGTACCGTTCATCAGCCACTTGGACCCAGAGGCGCCCGTGAATTTCACAATTCCATTCTTGGTGTGGAGCGGCATGAATCAAACCCAAGTTGATTTGTACGCCATCAATGCCAAGACGCGTCATTGTCCCGCGGCCAACGAGCGCTTCACCGCCAATCAACTTCCACCCATTCGCAACTCCGATGCCAGCAACACATGCCTTATGTTGCTTGGGTTGCCAGCCATTCCTGGTAGTACGGTCAACGCTGGGCAAGATTTGCAAATTACTTCTACGTTGCAAAAATAATCGCGCGCCACAAATGGAAGAGCGCACTATTTTTCGCAAGCGTGTTTCGATTTAAAAATACAAATCGTGTAGGCTTATTACATGGCTGAATTCTGGCTCATTTCTCCGCCTGGAAATAAGGATGCAAGGTTTCAACTTGCTTCGCCTGGACCAATTTCAATTGGCCGCGAAATCACTTGTGGCATTGTCTTGGCCGATCGCGCCGTGAGTCGTCAGCATGCCACTCTCTCGTGGACGCCGCCAACCACTCAAGAGCCTGGAAGTTGGCGCCTTGAGGATTTGGGTAGTTCAGGCGGCACGTTTGTCAATGGAATGCGCTTGTCACCTAGTAAAGCTCTTCCATTGCAACACGGCGATCAAATTCAAATCGCGCCGTGGAACTTTGATGTGATTGATCAGCAATCATCCATCAACGGCGCGCGCACCATTGTGATGTCGGGTGCCAAAGAACAACAGCAAGAAGGAACCCAAATTGAGCGCGTCACTATTTCCGCGCCCGCGACATTCGCGCAAAATCAACTTGTGTTGCTTCTTCAGTCGAACGAGGCCATTCATAAAGCCAAGGACGAATCGGCGGTCTATGAAGCGTTGGTGAATGCCGTTTCCAAATCCACTCGCTTTGAGAATGTCGCGTTTGTGCGTAGCACGGGTCAGGGCGAGGCTGTGGATGTGCTCGCGCAAGTTGGAAACATTCAAGATCCAAGCGGCAAAACCCGCATGAGCCGCACCATGTTGCGCCAAGCTCGCGAAGGTCCAGTTGTTGCCAAAGCCAACGCCACCGGCGGTGGCATTGCCATGAGTTTGCAGGGCATGGATGTTCGCCGCGCTATTTGTATTCCCGTTGAATTCGCCGGCGCTCTGTTTGGGTTTCTGTATTTGGATGATTCACAGCAACGCGATGACGCCATGCTTGCCGAAACCGCAAGTGTGGCTGGCGCCGTGGCGCGCATGGCCGCGCAAAGTTTGGGCAATCAGCAACGCGCGCGCATGGAGCAACGTCTCGCCATGGAGAAGCAACTTATGTTTGAAGGCTTCACGCACTCGCTCATCCTCACGATTGACGCCAAGGATCCTTACACGCGTGGACATTCCGAACGTGTCGCAATTTATGCAAAAATGTTGGCGGAGGCCGCCAACCTAGGTCCTGAAATGATGGAACTCGCGTATCGGTGCGGCAGGGTGCATGACATTGGAAAGATCAACGTTCCGGGCGATCTTCTGCGCAAACCCTCGCGCCTGACCGCTGAAGAGTTCGCGCAAATCACAGTGCATCCAGAAGCAAGCTATAAAATTCTGCACCCGATTCCACAAATGCGCGACGTATTGCCTGGCGTTCTTGAGCATCATGAAAAGTGGGACGGTTCTGGCTATCCCAACAAATTAGTTGGCGAGAAAATTTCTGTCCTTGGAAGAATTATTGGCATCGCGGATTGTTTTGACGCAATGACCAGCTCCCGCGCCTATCGACCGGCGCGTGAAATTGGCGAAGTGTTGGTTGAAATTGAAAAATGTCTTGGCAAACACTTTGATCCGGAGTTAGGCAAAGTTTTCTTGTCCATTCCCGTTCACAAACTCCTCGAGCATATTGTCACGGCTTCCCCGGCCCAAGCAGAACAGAAATCCATTTAAATTCATCTGTGTTGTCCAACAATATTTTCACCAGCATCGTGAGCGGCACGCTTAAGAACATGCCCACCGGACCAAGGATCCATCCCCAAAACACCAGGCTAAGAAATACAACCGCGGCGCTTAGGCCCAGTTTGCGGCCAAACAATTTTGGCTCCAGCCAACTTCCAATCGCCAAATTTATGAACACTTGTGCCACCACCATGATCAACGCCATCTGCCAGGTATTCACCGCCAAGCACAGCAGAACGGCCGGGATCGCCGTGATAATTGCGCCAAAGGTTGGAATGTAATTTAGAAAAAAAGCGGTCAGCCCAATGAACAAAGCGTACGGCGTGTTCAGCGCGTAGCAACTTGCGGCGACCAACACCGCGGTTAAAAAATTTGTTTGTGATTTCACCGCAAGGTAGCTTTGAATGTCGCTGACAATTTTTCGATATCGACCAAGATCATCCTCGGGGCGTCCAGTGATCAAGCGAATTTTACTTGGCAGAACCGACGCCTCGCCCAATAAAAATGCCAAGGTAAGAATCACGAACAATCCACTTTGCGCCAAGTTGGCCAACGCCTTCACAAATTCGCTGGCATAGCCCAGCACGTCGCTGGGATTTGTTTTGGCGATCAACGTGTCCAGGTCAAGATGAATGCCCCGCGCCGCCAAGTCCGTGTTGAATTCCAAAAGCTTGGCGTCAAGCACGCTTCGATATTGTGGAATTTGTTGCGCGAGAACCGCGACGTTTTTTGTCGCGATTGTGGTGGCCCATAAAATCAGGAACACAATCACAATCATCAGGAACCCCGCGGCAAGCCACCTTGGCATTCCAGTTCGGCACAAAAACGCCAATGCCGGCAGGCTTACCACGGCTAGAAATATCGCCGCCAAAATTGGAACCACTAATGGTGCCGCCGCTTTCAGGCCCGCCAAGATAATCACCGCCGCGGCCGCGCTGAACAAAATTCGAGAGCCACGGCCCGCTTGGTTGTTTGAAGGGGTTGTCAAAGTCATCATTGTAATCCTACGACATACCGCAATACAGGATATGTACGCGTTGATGTACTACAGTCAATTTATAATGCCAAACATCATCGTGCACAATATGCGCCAATTTCTAAATTCAACTCCACGCGCGCTGATCATGTGTCTTCTTGTGCTGGTTGCGACACACGCATACGCGCAAACTCCCCAGCCCACGACGCCCACTGCTGTGCCAGAGATACAACTCACCAGGCTGTTTCCCAACGTGGCATTGCGACGACCGATTCAAGCCATTCAAGCGCCGGGCGAGCCTGAGATTTTATATGTGGTTGAACAGGCCGGCCGCATTCTTAGACTTGATGAAAAAAATGATCAAGTGAAATCAGGCGATGTGTTTGTGGATATTCGAGCGCAAGTGAATTCCAAAAATAATGAGGAGGGACTGCTATCGATTTGCTTTGACCCAAATTACGTCGCGAATGGATTTCTTTACATGTACTACAGCGCGGACAAACCAAGGCGATCAATTCTGAGCCGGTTTCACGTGAGTAGTGATCGCAAATCCGTGGACGTGGACAGTCAAATAAAAATTCTGGAAGTG
>Ga0209086_10003635_pt1 | contig 11647 bp, 21 predicted proteins | sample M_130207_XF_Meta_FD_187312 | JGI IMG/M metagenome (GOLD analysis project Ga0209086, IMG submission 187312) | Freshwater microbial communities from Lake Montjoie, Canada to study carbon cycling - M_130207_XF_MetaG (SPAdes) (version 2) | ecosystem: Environmental > Aquatic > Freshwater > Lake...
GGAGGCTGACGGTCGGGACGGGCTTTTTGCGGGGGGCCATAAATTATCCGAGACGGTTGTCCCAGCGGGAGTTGATCATCGTCACGCGGCGACCATACTTGCCAGGATCGAGGCGGCTTAGGGCGAACATGGATTCATTCAAGACCTCCTTAGGCGTCATGCCTGGGAAAGCCTTGGTCGCGGAAGACCCGGAGTCTGCGTAGGACATGAGCGTTTTGCCGTCCATGATCAGCGCAAGGGCCTTGGCTTTGAGGTCGAGTAACTCGCACTCGGTGAGGCCGATAAAATATCCTTGAGCCATTTGACCTGCGTAAATTGGCAACGATAGGGGGCGGCGACGCCCATGTCCACGCCACGAGACTCTTCCTTCCCGCAACCATCGGCGCCGCCGCTTGAATTCAGTGTCCCCGACTTCATGCGGAAGGCAAGTCGGTTTCGGTCGTTTCCTTGCCGACGATTCCCCAGCGAACGGCGGCCAGAAGGCCAAGCAGCTCGCAGTCGAAGGCGTGGTTATCCTTCTTCCCCTGAGGGAGCAGCCACTGAGGTTTGCCCGTGCGCCTATCCTTTACGCGGACCTCGGCGTTGACTTGGTCGACGTAGTCCTGCCCAGCGTCAAGGGCGTACGAAAAGGCGCGGCGTGAGCGAAGCCCGTGCATCAGATCCTTACCCCCGAGGTTCGACCAGACCAGGAGCACGGCGCGGGTCTGGAGACCGGGCACCATGATGGTCTGCTTATCGGAATAGAATCGGCGGGTCGTCTTGCCGTCCTTGGTCGTGACGCTGAAGTCTTCGTTCCCGGAACCCTTTGCGCACTTCCAGCCACGCATTGCGGTCTGGCGGTAAACGTCTTGAGCCTGGTCCCCCGCGTCGACCATGACGAGGGCCGGGTGGACTCCATGCAGTTTGACGAAAGCCTCGACGTCCTGCCAGGTATCAATCTTAGCGAAGGCCTTCAGGCGGCTATGCCCGGTGCGACTCCAGCGTCGGACTACGCAATAAAGGTGACCACGTTGCACGTCGATGCCTGCGGTGCGGAAAGGAAACGAACCTTCTGGTGCTCCCTCGCGGTCGACGACGCGGCCCTTCGGCGTGATGACCGACTCGCCGTCCCAGTCGTCGGCCATGTTGTAGTTTGCGGCCTGTGCTATGTTCACTATCTCGCCGCCCTCCTCGACCCATGGAAGTGCGAGCCTCTTCTGCTTGAATTGTCGGCGAGCGTCGTCACTGCCGTAGACCTCAAAGTCTTCTTTCCCCTTGATCATCATGACGGCCAGCTCGCCCCAGCTCATCGACGCAAGCGAGTTCCAGTGAAGGCCGATGTGCCCGGAGTTAGCGGCCGAGGCTGTAGCCACAAAGCAGCCGCGAGCGTTCGCTTCCATGCGGGTTGCGTTGGTGTCGGGCAGGCGAGTCTGGCATGCGGCGCACTCGTAAGTCGTGCCAGCGCTGACCTTCTGCAAATCCCATGAGCCCGTCAGCTTGGCGTCGTCTGGAAAGCGAACCTGCTCCCAGAGGTATGGCTGAAGATGCGAACAAGATTCGATAGGGCATCGAAAGTTCCAGTCACGCTGATCGGTGGATTCGTGCAGCTGATGGAATTCCTGCCCCGACCTTCCGCCCTGGCTCATGAAGATTCGCTTACCCATCCAACCGAACGCCGTGACGCGCGCGCTCAGTTCGGCTAGGTGCCCGGGAGGCGATTGCCAGCATTCGTCGGCAATTGTATAACGGAGCGAGAGGCGCTGAAGGTTGGCTTCGTTCCAAAGGCCGCGGCAGTAAAGCGTCATGCGGTCGAAGTCCGTCGTCGTCGAGCGGTCCATGTCGTCGACCGAGATGCGGCCCTTGACTGGCGGGCAGTTATTCCAGACCGGGCGCATGTAGCGCAAGGCGAAGTCTTTTGCCTCGGCGTCGGTGGACTGAAAGACTGCCGTCGGGCCGGGAGCGTTCGCGATGATGTGGCAGGTGAACAGGCGGGCGAAGAGCGACTTGCCTGACTGGATGCTGGCGAGAATGGTCAGCATCTTCGTCTCGGGGTCGGCGGCGATGCGAAGGGCCTCCGCGATCCACGGCGTACGCTCCGACCTGAACGGCCCGGGCATCGGCGAGTCAGGGATGGCGAGCACGTTCTCCTCGAGCCATTCGACGATGTCGCCCGAGTCCGCTGGCTTGAGCACGTCACGGCCTACGCGGAGTAGGTCAGACTTGTTCATCGTTCGCGGATAGGTCGGCCTTTGTTCTGCGGACCCATACCTCGAGCGCCTTCACGGCCCGGGCGGGATTCTCTCCGTTGCAGGCCTCGGCCACGTCGAGCGCTAACTTGTCGAGACGGTTGACGACCTCGCCCATCAGTTGACGCATGGCCTCCGTCGCTTCCTTCGAGCTTATGTAGTCCTTAGCCAGGATGAGCCGACGCTCCTGCTCTTCTTCGAGGGCGACTAGAGTCTTGAGGCTCTGGTTGTACGCGGTCTGGTACTTCCCCTGGTTCGGGTCGCCTCCCTCCATCGATGCAAGCCAGACGCCGCGGGCCCGACCGACCAGGGCACGGTGCTCGCTGATCGTGTCGGCCAGCGTTCCGTCGTCGAGGTTTGCCGGCGCGGCCTTCGGCGCCTTCGCTGACCGGGCAACGTCTCGAGCTGCTCGCCATGCCTGCGCGGCTTCGATGGAGTCGGTCGGCATTCCCTCGCGCTTGAGCACGGAGACGCGCTGCGCGGTGATGTTCAACGCGGTTCCGATCTCGAGGTTGCTCAGGCGGGAGGCCATTTTTGGGTCGGTTTGCTATTTTATATGAAACGAACTGATGCCCCCGTGTAAAAGAGGGGCAGGTGTCGCCCAACGCGGTGGGTAGAACGCCCAAAAAGATTCCTTACGGGGGGTCTTTTCACTGTCACGGTGGGTCGCAGGTGGGTGACCAGTGGGGACTGACTGCTTTTAATCACTCTGCTATTCGATGGCTCAATCATATCTAAATGATTTTAATGACGGTTAAACGATATGCGCATCTTATCGCGCTTACTGTTGCAGTGAGGAAACAGCCCCTGGGCATCAGAGTTGACTGCCCTCTGGATATTCCTTGCTCGCTTGCGCATGGCCTCGCCTGTCACTCCAAACATCTTGGCAAGCTGACGTAAGGACATGCAACCGGGCAGAGATAGCGCCCAGCGGATGAGCTCGACATGCCGGCGGATTTCCATGGACCCGCTCATTGCCAGGGCGTCGATGAAGGCTTTGAGCATAACGGATACGAGATCGCGGGAAATAAACGAGTCGACCTCACGCTCCTCTTTCCTTTGACGGTCTGCACGTTCTGCTTCAATCTTCCATTGCAAGTGCTCATCCTTGACGGCGAAGACATGCCGCGACTGTACCATCTCGGAATAAGGAAGGACGCCACGGTCACGCATCTTCTGTTGGTTCCTTGGCGATTGAGAAAAGAACCATGCATCAAACGACTTAGCCTGTTTGGGTGGAGCCGTAAGGTCATTGATGCGAGCCTTCGTCATTCGGTTCCGACGGTGCAGAAGGTTTCGACTGGGGCAATGTGCAAAGGTTCAACCAGGTGTTAACCTTGGGGACGTACGCGATCAGGCCTAGGAGCCTTAGCCGGCGGATGAGGGAGTCGCGGCGCTTACGTCGCTTCTTCCCCTTGCGGGTATACGGGATGTCCTTGAGCAGGTCGTCGAGCTGCGCAGGGGTCATGCTCTCCGGCCATTCCCTGACTGTCTCGAGAAAGTAAGTGTTAGCGGTCGCCCGGATCTCGGTGGCCCGAGTTGTGGCCTTAGCCTGGGCTTGCTCCATGAGGTGCCGCTTATTCTTCCAGAGCCAGCGTCTACGGGCGGTCAGTTCTCGCCGGATGCGGAGGAGGTTCAGTTGAGCCGGGGTTAAGGGTCGACGCGGGGACATCTCGGTAGGGTGGCGGCTTAATTTATTTAATACGCCCCGCCGCGCCAGCAGAGGGGGTAGCGTTATTAAATACTCCCCCTGTGGGAGACGGAGTTGCATACCGTGGCGACGAGGTCATGATTAGAGGGGAGAGGGGGGTCTAAAGGGTCGTGATGGGGTCAGTACCCTCAGACGTAGTCAGGACGGCTCCTAGACCCCTTGGCGGGTCTGGAATCGGTATGCTGGGGGGCGGTCTCGGTACCTGATGGGGCATGCTCCCAGCGGAGGACTTTATCCTCGGGGGAGTGCTGAAGGTAGATAAAGCCCGACTTTGAGCGCTGGCCGTCAACGTCTTCGAGTCCGCAGCGGGAGGCTCGCTTCGAGAAGCCAAACTTGTACCGGGCAGGTTCGCCCTTGGTGCGATACAAAAATCCAGCGTCCCTTGAATAATTTACCCACTCTGCGCTCCCCGCTCCTAGGTACGCGAGCTGCGACGGCGTCATGCTGTCCAGGTCGTCGGCCGACTTTGGTTTCGTCGTGTGGTGCATGTAGATCATAGCGGCCTTCGTGCGCTTGAGTACGGGGTCGACCTGGGTGCGGAGCCATTCGGTCGTCAGGGACTGGTCGGCGATATCAAACCCGGCGTACGCAAGCAAAGGGTCAATCCAGACCACCTCTGCGTTATGTCGAAGGATGAGGGCCTCTAGGAACTCAGGGAAGGCGCCGCCGATGTGCTTCGTGTCGCGGACGATTGCGATATTGGCCTTGAGCCTGGTCTTCTCTGACTCGGTCATTTTACAGGTTGAGCCTTGCCAAGATTCCGCAATGTCCCCGCCGTCGTTCTCCGCTTGCAGAATCAAAGTGCGTAGGGGACGCACGGGAGCCAGACCGAAGACGGACTGTCCGAGTGCCCAGGCTGTCGCGATCTGCATCATGAGGGAAGACTTGCCGGTGCCGGAGAAGCCGACGATGGAGACCGCGTAACCTTCGCAGAGCCAGCGGCGGGATTTGCCGACGAGCACGGTCTTATCGTCGAGCGGGTTGAAGGTGTCGAGGTCGTCGAGGTCGAACCATTCGCCGATGTCCTTCTCGCGCTTGGTGGCCTTGCGCTGCTCTGCCAGTCGGGCATAGTGGTCGAGCAGGGCGTCAGGGTCCGTTGCGTTCGCGGCAGCGTCAGAGGCCTGACGGAGAAGGGCAGCGCTTGCGATCAGGTCGACATGCTCTTGACGGTATTCTGAAACCCCTGCGTCAGTGGCGAGAAGGGAGACCGTGCCGGCTTCGACCGGCGACTTCATCTCGCGCAACTTCTGGGTAACGGTCAGTTCGTCGGCGCGGATGCCGTCGACAGCCAGGGAGAGCATGGCCCCGACGATGTCGGCATGCGTACCATCGAAGAAGTCTGAGGCCTTGAGGTCAGGCGGGAAGGGGAGAGCATCACGGAGGAGGACGCCGAGGAGGTGGCGTTCCGCGGCGACATTATTCGGCGGGATCATGGGAAGAGAGGGGTGGAGGTGTGGGGGCGTGGATGCCCTCGGTCAAATGTTTTAACGCTTAGGGGTTGGCGGGCCGTAATGGTCAACGGCTCGAAGTCTGCCGCCGTCGCCGGTCAGGATGCGGTAACGGGCTTTGACCAGGATGCCTAGTTTGACGGCCTTGTTGATGTAGATGCTGGCGGTGTGCGCTGCCTTCACGCCCCATTTAGTTGCCCACTGATCGCGGGTAAGGAACCCCTTGGGCGGTTTGACGGCGCTTCGGTTTATCTCGGCCATGACGGCCAGAAGGATAGGGTCATTCCCTACGCGGGTGTAGAGCATCTTCTTTCGGGATGTGGTCATCGCTTTGCGGGGGTGAAGGTCTTCAGGTCTTTCGTCCAGATCCATTGATTACCCATCTTATGGACAAGCCATGCCTTGTAGTCTCCGCCGGCGGTAACGAAGCCGGCGACAAACCCTGAGCCCCACCGGGCAGTGGCTAGGCGGTGAGCGCTGTAGGTCATCTCGTCTTTACGGCATAGGCATCCAGCTGAGAAGGCGTTGCCGCCCCCGTGCTTGGTCAAGGCGACGCTCGACAGGTTGTGAGTATGCCCATGGATGAGAGCGCCACCATAGGGCGCGTAGTGAAGGCCCTGTACCACCGTACTGTTGGCGCCATGTGCATATCCGTGTATCATCGTCACCGGGCCGAGACGGTAGACGCCTTTGTCGGCGTGGTAGGGCAGGATGGTCTTGGCTCCGCATTTGCGGGCGTGGGCATTGACGTGGTCCTTCACGCCTTGGCAGTAGTCGCGTACCAGGGCAGACCCGGCACCTTGCGCAGCGTCGAGGCGGTGCTCATGGTTTCCCCAAAGCCAGACGTTAGGCCGCCAGCGGTCAAAGAAGTCCTTACCTTCCTCGATGTCAGTCTGAAGGGACTCGGCGCCTTCCTTATCCGTGCCGACGCCTTTACGCAGGGAGCGGAAGTCGTACTGATCTCCGCCGGCAATCTTGATGACGCTGCTCCCGCCGAAGTCCTTGGTGAATTCGTAGAGCGCTGCCAAGGCCTCAGGGTCACCCATGTCTCCGTGGTTGTCTGATGCGTAAATGAACTTGGTGATTTTGCTCATTGGTTTAGGTGTGGGATGGGGAGGCCTGCGTCGTAGGCCGCGAGCATCTCGTCGCGGTGCCGGCGGGCGGTGTCGAGGTCTTTGCCTAGGTTGTGGAGAATGTCCGTCTTTCGCCGGCGGATGCGCAGCCACCAGCACTCGCCCAGTTTCTGGAGGTGGTGGTTTGGGTTCTCGGACTTGATGATTGGGTCGCGGCCGTCACGACCTGCCCGGGTGTACTTGGGGCACGATAGGAGAAAGTTGATTCGCTCCTGGCTAAGGCCTGCACGGAGAGCCCACTGGATACGCTCCTCGAGTGATAGCTCTTTCTCCATGATCAGAGTCGCCATGTCTTCGCGATATAGCGCCCTTCCTGCATGATGGCGTTTCGGGAGTTTTGGGCAAAGGTCAGTTCGAGGTCGAAGCAGTGGCGCTCGCGGATGTCGAGGATGCTGTCGAGCTCTTCGTTATTTGCGGGTCCGACTCCAGCGGTCGAGACGTAGACGGTGCGGACCTTCCAGCCTAGGTCGTGCAGAATTTCCTGACAGACGACTAGCTCATTTCCATATCGCCAGTCTGAGCAGATGACCGTCTCCGGCGCCTGTTCCCCTGGCGTCATCTGGATGGGGCAATAGTAAGCGAGGTTCTTGGCGAAAATGTCCTTGTCGATTGACCGGGCAAGTCGGCCAGCGGCGACGAGGAAGTCACGGTTCTGAACCTTGAAGGGTTCGTTATGAAAGTCGCCCTCGAGGTTAAGCGACATAAGATAGTCATTGGCCGCGTCCTTTAAATGGTCGGCAAAGTTCTGCTTACGCGAAGGCCTTGTCGCCCATTCTAAGATGCCCGAGGCTAGGGTGTCCTTCCCGGCCCTTGCATATCCGCAGATCAGAACAAGGGTCGGGGCGGCCATGGGTTCCATCAGGCGGCGTTGGCTTTGCGTATGGCCTTGGCCTCGCGGGAAGCGATGCGCGTCTGTCTTGCAGACATGCGTATGCGCCGGCGAACGCGGCGGAGGTTGAGGTCAGGCGCCTTGAGCAGCGCTTCGACCAGGGCCTGACGCATCTTGAGGCGGTTGCTCATTAATAGGGGACGTCTTCGGGGTTTGGCAGGTCGTTGACGACGGGCTTCTGGCTGCCCTTGGGATAAGTCAGCTTATATTTCCACTGGGCCTTGCCGTTGTATTCCTTATCTGGAATTGCTTCGACGCCGATCAGGCACGTCTGACCGCAGGCCGGCTCAATATACTGGAGAAACTCAGCGGGCGTTGCGTCGCTTCTGATTTCGGAAGTGAAGTTAGAAGAGAATTTCCCGATTAACATGGCAAGAGGTTTAGACCACATCGGAGAAAATGACTTATACATTTTATGGCCGTTACCATCGATGAACATTAAGCGACAGGTAAAGGTGTTGTCTTCCTTAACCTTAATCCAGTCGAGGTTGGGGCGGATTAACTTCAGTTTATAGGTGCCCGAAACAGTTATCGGGTCGAGGGGCTTGCGTTCGTTTGTAGGTTCCATGTTAGGCGAAGGTGATAGGGGTTGCGGTGGTCGTGCTCTTGACGTCGATGACCTGCACGTCTTCTGGGTAGGCGGGCCAGACGCCGGAGGCGCTGCACTCGCGGTAAAGGTTCACGGCCTTCTCGAAATCGGCGACTGCCCAGGACATGAGCTCAGGACCGATCTCGCAAACAGACCAAGCAAAGGGTGGTGATTTTTCTACGAATAAAAACCTAAAGCCGAGAGGACGTTTGCCAGTGGCGAGCTCATAAACGATGCGGTACCAATAGGCCTGAAGGTTGTATTTGTATTGCGGATTGCGAATCGCCTTGAGCATGCCCGCAGCTGATGCGTCTTCTGTCGTCTTGATGTCCCAGAGGTAGTCCCCGGCGACGCCGTCGATGGCGGCCTTGAGCGGGATGCCGTTATAGTCGACGTGGTACATGACTTCCGTCTCGTCAAAAGTGACGCCGTGCACTTTAAGCGCGTGACGGGCGGACGAAGCGACCAGGTGCCCAATAGCGGACTCTTCTGCGTCTAGGATAGTCTTGCCCTTGTTAGCCGTAGAGAAGGCCGCCCATATCTCTTTGCCTTCCTTGGTCCGGCGATCACATTCTGGCGCGGTGGCGTACAGGTCGTTCAGTGTGTGGGGCTCGAGCACGGCCGAGTGCACGAAGGTGCCGAACTTCAGCGCCTTGGTCTCTTCGTGGGGTGTGTTGATGTAGGCCTGATAGTGCGAAGCACTGACCAGGAGATGTTTCGCGGCTGACTGGTTAAGGGCCGGGAAGGCGCGGTATTCTTTTCTGTCGTGGATTTGTGGCATGGTGGTGTGTTGGTGGAAAGGGTCAGAGGGAGGCCGTGTTCTTTTCGATGTGGTTAAGAACAGCGCAGACAGTAATGGCGTCGGCGGCGTTCTCGATGATCAGAAATAGGCCGTTGTCGTAGCTGTAGAGGGAAGTGCCAAAAGACAGGCGTTCGTTAGAGGGCTTACCCGCGTCGGCCTTCTCATCTTTAAAGGCATACCGAAGGACGCCGGTCTTGTTGTCCCTAGACGGGAAGATGGTGTAACGCTGGCTCATGATCAGAGGGCGGCGTCTTCGTCGCTTGGGTTGGCTTCTTCGACGTGGGCCGAAAGCAGGTTGCAGAGGTCGATGGCGTTGTCGGCGGCGAGGGCCACGCGGTCGAGCTGATTGCGGAGGACGCGCTCATGAGCGACGACTGCCTTGAGACGGTCATAGATCGGCTTGATGTGGTAGGCTTCTTCGATGTCATCGGCGCTCAGGCGCTCGAGTTCGGCCGCGGCCTCATTGATGGCGAGTTGCAGATGATACAGGTCGTCACCGGCAAGGCGGTGAGAATCATCAGGGGTCGGACGTAAGGCGGCGACTTCGCCACCGAGCTGAGTGAGGATGTTCCTCAGGTATTCGCGATTAGTCATCGGGTGAAGGTAAGTTCTTTTAGTTCTCCAGTCGGAGCGAGCGTAAAGAAGCGAACTTGTGATCGTGCCAGGGACGGGTGCGTCTTGCGCTTCCAGAGGCCTAGGTCGGAAAGGTAGTCGGCATGCTTACGGGCGGTCATCTCGATATAGGGGTAACCGTCAAGCAGCAGCAGCAGGGCGTACTGGCCCTGGACTGTGCGGGCGATACGCTCGATGCCGGCGGGGATGTCAGGCATGGTTGCGGGCTTCCTGCCAGTCTTCGACGGCCTCGATAAGTTCGGCAGGGTCGACGCGCTTGGCATGTCGGACGCAGTACCAGATGGCGTCACCGGCCTCGCGCATGGCTTCGAGGCGCTCTTCGAGCTGCTTGATACGGGCATCCTTAGCCGCGAGGAGGTTACCCTGATGCAGGGCCTTAAAGGCGTCTTCGATGGGGTCGCTCATTTGGTCAGCGGGCGAGGGGTGGCAGGGTTAAAAGCCACAGGGGCATTGGCTTTAGCAAGGGGCGGTTGAACAGCCGCAGAGCGGAACGTAGATGCCTGCAACAGGTCATTGCCGTCCGAGTCATTGTCGACGCTCACACCACAGGCCGTGCAGATACTCATGCGCCGGATGTAAGTAATTGCCCCGCCAATCTTCTGAGCGTCGAGGCCTTCGGACTTGAGCATGAGACGACCGAAGTCGAAGCGCTCGCCGGAGGTGTGCAGGAAGGCGGTCGAGACGCCGACCTTGCCCTCTTCGCTGACGAGCGTCTGGATCAGAGCCAGGTTGTGAGCAAACAAGATTGGTTTTACCGAATCGAGCAGCAGGTCGAGGGTGATATACTTCGCCTTATAGGCAGGGTTGATTTTGTTCGCCTTGATATTGTCGAGCTCAGAGAGCGCGGCCACTAGGTCGGCGGTAGGGGTTTGGGTCTTGGGCGTGGTGCTCATGGGAAGATTATTTGTTGCCGACTGTTGCCGGGTCGGCGCCGTCGATGATGGCCTTGATGGCGTCGAGGGTAAACTGGCGGGTGCGGCCGTCGATGCGGAGGTTATAGTTGTCGCCGGAGGGGCGGACGGTGGGCGTCAGCAAGCGGGCGACCTTGTTATCAGGGAGCAGAATGTACTGCGTCTTCGGGATGACGCGGATCTCGGCGGTGGAAGTGGGGAGGTTCTTTTTCATAGGTTGGGAAGGTTACAAAAGGGAGGGTTTGGTCGAGTTATGTAAACTCAGTTAATTGCACGACGGGTTGCCGCGTCGAAAATAAGGAGTGCATCGGCGCTCCAGAGGGTGACCGACTGCGTAGGAAAGAGCTCTTGAGCCCGGGCACGGAGATGTGCTTTCCATCCTTTGCCGTGGTCCTTCTTCTTGCCCAGGGAGTGAGCGGCCTGCCATGCCTGAGGCTTCACGCGGTGGATGATAAAACCCATAGCGACCGCGGCGCCGTAGATCATGCCGTAATTCTGAGCGAGTCGAGCGATGGCGGCAGCGGGGATGAGCGGGCCGTAGCCGGCGGTGCTAGGCTCTTCAAGGAAGAGTTCGACGTCCTTGGCCTTCGAGCTCAGGTCGGCGATCAGTTGGCAGACCTCGACATCAGTGCCGGGCATCTTCTCGCAGGTGACCGGCTCACCGTCGACAGACCAGCAAATGCAGCCGCTCTGGCCGGGGTCGATGCAGACAATCAGATGAGCCATGTCGAAACTTTTAACGGGTCAAAACCTTTTGCGAGCGGAATAAATTGCCGACGCGCAGGGCGTAGTCGTTTGGCCTGAATTCACGGAAGCGGGCGGCCGTCCATCCAAGGTTCCAGACGAGGGCGACCTGTTCAGGGGTCGGGTTCATGACGCCAAGGCGCTTGAAGTTCGACCTGATCCAGCGGAGGTGCGATGCCGCGATCATGTCCTGACAGGTAGCGTCGCGCCATTTAGACCAGGGGCATCGATATTGCCCTTCTGCCTTCAGGCGTTCCTCGTTATCCTTCCAAGTGTCTTGCCCTACCTGATACATCCCACGCTCACCTGCTTTTCCTATGGCCTTGCGGTTCTGGCCGGACTCGACCTGAGCGATGGCCTCAAGGAAGGTGGCGTCGGAGGCCGCAGCGGAGTTGAAGCCGAGGAGGAACAGGGCGACGATGGAGAAGGGGCGGGTCATACGCGTCTCGGGACTTGTGATCCGGCGACCTCGAAGCCGTCGAGCTCATAGGAGTATTGGATGCCGACCCAGCCACCCGCCGCGACGTAAGCCTGGAGCGATACCTTGACGGCGCCGTCTTCG
>Ga0209086_10003637_pt1 | contig 11642 bp, 10 predicted proteins | sample M_130207_XF_Meta_FD_187312 | JGI IMG/M metagenome (GOLD analysis project Ga0209086, IMG submission 187312) | Freshwater microbial communities from Lake Montjoie, Canada to study carbon cycling - M_130207_XF_MetaG (SPAdes) (version 2) | ecosystem: Environmental > Aquatic > Freshwater > Lake...
GGCTTGCTATCAAGATAAAATTAAAAATGCCGATGCGAATATTGCTCATGCTGTATGTCTTGCTCAGTTTCAATTATATGTGCTTGCGATTGCAAGCCGCCACGCGTGTGGCAATATTCTCTTGATCGCGGCGCATTCGCCGCTGACGGCGCAATATTTACTTGGGATCAGGGCTAGAAGCAGTCGTATTGGGCGCGGGCGCATTTGATTGCTGTGGCGCTACGGCTGGCGCGGAGCCTGGTGGGGGATATTTTTTTGGCGCTGTTGAAACTGCGGGAGTGACAAGCGCAGGAGCAACGGCCTTGGGCGCGGATGGTTTTTGGGAAAGTGGCGCGGTGGCAGGCGCAGAAGTGGTTGGGGCACTGGTCGAAGCAGTGGGAGCGGCTGACGCCCCACGAGCTGGTGGAGTCACGATCGTTTCAAGCGGCTCGCTTGTTGGGTTGGCTTTCGCGGGTTGAGTGCTTCCCTTTTTTTCATCCAGCACTTTCAACATTTCCTCAGTCTTGCTGTCCAATGGTTTCTGCAGGGCGCGCAGTCTTTCAATGTCCTGCACGTTGTAATTGGTGTCATTGACCTCTGGATTCTCAACAACAAGTGGAGTGACAAACAAAACCAGTTCCGTAGCTTGGCTCACTTTTTCCGTTGAGGAGAACACCCAATCCAAACCAGGAACATCGCCGAGCAAAGGAACCTTGGTCTTGACTTTGCTTTCTTGCTCCTTGCGAATTCCGCTGATCACAATGGTCTGGCCATTCTTGATCACCACCGAAGTATTGGTCTGGCGTCGTAGAATCGTTGGATTATTTCCAGGCGTCACAACGGTGCGCGTGGTGGTGTCCACATTGCTTAAAAGAATTTCAATTTGCATGGCCACATTCAAATCCTTGGTGATGCGCGGTCGCACATTCAAGCCAATTCCCACGGCAATCTGGTCAAAGCTGGAGGTAGTTCCACCGCCTGTTGTTCCGCCAGTTGTTGAACCCGTTTGGAATGGCACATCGGCGCCGTCAAAGAATTTGGCTTCTTGATTGTCGCTGGTGAACACGCGCGGTTGTTGTAGCAAGCGGACTTGCGTTTGCTCTGAAAGCGCTTGCAAAATCACCGAGGCATCAACTCCGAATGCAAGAACGCTGGATGTCAGATCGCCAATGAAATCGCCTGTGCGTGAACCCTCATAAATTGGCGCGGTTCCCTGACCGTTGATCACAATGGCGTTGGCGCCAGTGAGCGGCTGAATGTCGCCGCGCTTTCCAAACTTCAAACCAAACGCGAAATTATCTCCAAGCACAACTTCAGCAAGCACGGCGCTGATCATCACTTGGCGACCAGGCTTGTCCAACTTTTCAATGATGTCCAACATGGCTTGTTGGATTTCTGGATTTGCAAGCACCAACAAACTGTTCTGCCCCGCGTTGGGCACAACACGCGTCTTGCCAACCAACGCGCTAACTTCAGTCGCGGTGTCGCCAGCTCCACGAGCGGTCTGCCACGGAAATTTAATTTCTGTAGCGGTTCCGCCCGCCGCGCCAGTGCTGGAAAGATTTGTGCTCTGACCGGTTCCGCCAGCATCGCCAGCCGCGGCGCCTTGGAAATCAATACCAGTCAAGCCTTCGTTTGGCGCTTTAATTCCAGAGCCACTGCCCGATTCAGCCAGCAGAGCGTTTAGAATTTCAGCCACTTGCACGGCGCTCGCGTGTTTCAACTCCACGCTAATTGGCAAGCCAGCTTGCAGTGGTTGATCAATGTCCTTGATGAGTTTGTCCAGCCACACAAAGTTGTCAGGAGTTTTGGTCACCACTAGCAGGCGACCAGAATCTGGATAGGCCTCGATGCGGAACACATTTGAAACGGCCACATCCGCGCCGCTGTCGCCACCACCACTGCCACCAGCACGGGATGCGCCAGCATTTCGATTGGCTCCGCCACTTGCGCCACCCGCCGCGGAGAATGGTCGGCGTGTCGCAGAAGCGCCACCACCACCGCCAGATTCAAGTAGCGCTTGTAGCAAATCTTTCACCTTGATCGGATCGGTGTACTTCAAGTCGTACAGCCGAAATGGTTGGCCATCTTTGGTAATCGGAACATCCCACGCGGTGGTGATTAGGCGACGAATCTCCACCAGAATTTCTGGCTCCGCGCGAATCGTAAGAGAGTTCATTGTTGGAAGAACAGTGACAACAAGTTGCTCGCTGGTTCCAGGAATAAGTCCTTCGCCGCCGCCTGTAGCGCCGGCTCGTCGTGGCTGGGCTGGCTGACCTGGCCGTTGTGGCTGGCCTTGTTGACCAGGTTGTTGCGCCGCGCCCGCACTGCCGCCAACAGTCTTGGCCGCGAAGAGTTCTTGAATCAAAGTCGAAATTTGATTCGCATCCGCGTACTTCAGTTTAAAAGTTTCAGTGCGCACATCCAAGTACGCCGGCACATCCAACAAGTTGATCATGCGTTGCACGCGCTTGGCTGTGCCAATATCGCCCTCTAAAATAAGTTGGTTGGAATTTGCATCCACGTTAAACGTGGTGTAATCAGGCAAATTGCCTTGTAATTGATCAGCCACATTTTGCGCCTTCGTATTCTCAATCTTGAACACTTTGATGCACACGGTGCCATCCTCGGACAATGTGGACACATCAATCTCTGGACCGAGAACGGTGATGGGCTGTAATTTGTTGACTTCGGTCAGCAGATCAATCATCACAACTTTGTCTGTTTCAACCACACCCACTGTGTTCAGTCGAAATGCTTGGAATAAAAGATCAAGCGCATCTTGCCGGCTGACTTCTTTGTCCATCACCAAAGTTATTTTTAATGCGGCAACTTGCGATAAGCGAATGATCACCGCTTTGCCCGTGGTTTCCACAATGAATGGAATAGTGTCTTCGATCTTTGTTTCACGGAAAGTAAGTCTCACCTTGTCAGTTGGACCAACTCGGCGCGATCCGCGTATTTCTTTGGCGCCGTTTTGATTCAACGACCCTTCAAGCTGAACCACTCCCGCGGGCACTTCATTTGCAACGGGAGTCACAGCAGGCTGTGATGTGTTTGCCCCTGAGGGCTCATCCGAAGATGAAGTTTGCGCGGCGTCCGTTTGCTGATCTGAAGAAGACGATGGCGAGGAAGATGGCGCGCCACTTGGTTGTTGATTTGGAGTGGGCCTACGAGATGTGTCTTGCGGCAGAATCACCGCGGAGCGATATGCGATTGGTTTTTCTAAAACAGTCGCCATTGGTTGCGCGCTTGGTTGCGGGCGCGTCGGCCTATCCATTGGATCAAACGAGGTCATAGCCAAAGTTGGGGCAACCAAACTCGTCGCGATCAGCAACGCGGTTCGCACCAAATAAATTTTGTTTGGAAATGGTTGCAAGGCTTAAAAATCCAATATATTAATTTCTTTTGTATCGACCAAATTGGTCATGTAAGGGGCAAAATTAAAGGTATTTTCACAAGTTCAACAGCGCAAGGGCAAAGGTAACACTCTCAACGCAAGTCAACGTGTCACGGAGGGGAAGATTGCCCTTTTAATTGATTTATTCGCTGTGCAATTTGCGCCAATTCGTTATCGATCCGCTCTCGGTTTGCCAAATCAAGAGAGGTGTTGCCTTTGGATTTAAGCAGTGTTGCCTGAGATGCAAGAGCTTGGGGCAATTGCATATTGCCAATTTCCTCCTGGGTGAGTGGCGCTGGAGACGCCATTGCATTCGCGTTCCAACCATTTACTTTGGAAGGGGTTACATCTTTTTTATCGGCCGCGGGATTGGCCGAAGGAGCCCCATCTGGAAGTGGCGGGCGAATAGGGGCATTTGGTAACGGCGCGCCATCGGGCCCATCGCTTGCAGGCTGATTTTTATTTAATTCCGCCTCGGACTTTGTGGTACTCGGTTGAGGGTTCGGATTTACGCCTGGAGGGAGTGCGCCGTTGGCGGTGGCGGAATTCGGTCCGCCACGGTTTGCATCGCCGCTGGTTGCCATATTTCCACCAACACCGGACGCGCTCTTTCCTTTGCCAGGCAGGGGCGTTTGGGAAATTTCAATTCCCGGAGTGCTCTTTGTGGGCCATTTGCCGCTAAAAAAATCTTCTTTTGGCCGCGCCCAAAGCGTGACATCATATTCGCCGCCTTGATATCCAAGTTTCACGCTCCACGGCGCATTTGTGCCAAGAACTTTTATGCCCTCGAATTCCTCGCCCAATTTTATTTGAAAACCTTCAAAATACACGGTGGGTCCAAGCACGGATATGGGTTTTTTACCGCCGTAATCTTGGGGAATAATTGGCGCAGGTGGAGGAAGTGGTTTTTCAATTTTGGGCGGCGGTGGTGGCTTTGGAACATTGCGCACCGGCGCGGGTGGCATAAAGAATACGCTTCGTCCATCAAAGCGATCGCGATCAACTTTGGCGAGTTGCTCGTGCTTCTTCACCGCACTTTCCAAGGTGGTTGAGAGATCAGCATTTGCGCCAAAGGTGAACAGCGCCAGCACCAAGCTGATGATGCCGCTGAATGCCATCGCGCCCGCGATCACAACCAACGCCAAGGTTGCGCCGAGTTGAGGTGTCCATTGAATGCCCTTGGGTGGGCGTAGCCAGTTTGGAATTTGCATTATCCAACACCTCCCGAACTCGTGGGCTTTCCTGGAATCACCCAGGTATCAACAGTCATACGCACATTCAGTTTTTTCTCGGCCTCTTTGCGTTGCAATCGTATGGATGAAATTGATTCAATCGCTGGATTTGATTCAATGTCCGCCACAATTTTTGAGAACACATCCGTAGAGCACTCGAACTGAAGTTCACCGCTCACCTTCGCAATTTTCTCTCCGCCAGCCGACACGCCGGACAAGCGCGCGCTGGAGCGTTGCGCGTCGTAGCTGAAATTGGTTGTGGAATATTTTTTCACAATTTCCACCACCGCCGTGGCCATGGATTGCGCGCCTTCGGACTCGCTACCAATTGGAAATACTGGACCAAATGTCTCCGGTCCAGTGGATGGCGCGCTTTCGCTATTTGCCGCAATTTCAGCGGAATCATTGAGAATTTTTTCAATCCGATCCGCGTCCGCGTTCCACTGCCGGGCCCAGCTCCAACTCCATGAATCAACCGCGAAATACGCGGCCAAAAGAGCCAACGCAATCACAACATAGCGCCCAGTTGGCGGAAGCGATCTGATCTGCGCCAGCGTTGGATTGCGGTCAAGATTGAAGTCCAATTTGAATTTCATTTCTTGCCCTTCAAATATATTTTAAGTTTGTCAAAATCTTCCTTCAGGCGAGCTTTGGTGAGGTCATCAATTTCAGCGCTGTTTCTGGCGATGGCAACGGCGCTGATAGCGGCTTGCGCCTCTTCCTTGGTCATGGCGTTCAGCGCGCTGTCGCTTAAAGGCTCAGGAATTGGCGTGGCCACATTGGCGCTGTCGGGCGTGCGCTCACTGCGCTTGGCAAGCTCATTGCTTGTTGTGTTTGCGCCGCGAAGACTGCGCTTGTTACTTGGCTTGGCAGTGTCAGTCGAATGTTCATCGGTGTTGGTTGATCCCATTGCGGTAGTGGGCGCGCCGTTGTGCGCGGAGTCTTCCCTCAGCGGATCAATCGATGGAATTTCAGTCGGCACGGCGACCGAGTCCTCGCTTGAATTCTTAGAATGCGCCTGTGTTTTTGGGGCGTTTACATGGGTATCCGTCGTTGAGGCACTGGCCACTGGCGGCGCAGTGACAACGGCGGGAGGGGTTGGACCGTAGCGTCGCTCGGATAAACTTTTGCGCCCAAAATCTTGCGCCTCTTTAAAGATTGGACGCAGTGTTGGTTTCACCACCGAGGCGTTCAATGTGAATTTCACCAAGCCTTTGGCGTCAGGCGAGTCCCATTTTTTTGTCACATTGTCAAACACGCGGCTCTCGCGCAATTGCTTTTCAAGAATAAGAATCATCTCGATCCCCGATTGCCCGTCTTGTGTTTTCGCCAAGCCGCGTATTGAAACGTTTCTATCTTGCGATAGCGTGAGATCTTCCCACTCCACGCCCTCGGGCGTCACGCTTGACAGATCACCCAAAAGTTTTCCCATGGGCCATGCCCGTCGATTGAGATCAGAATATAAAGCTAATTGCTTTTCATAAGAGCGAAGCGCGCGTTCCTTGCTTTCAATGTCGCCAATTTTCCAGTTGAGCAACAGAAGCCTGCCACCCGCGAACAACGGCGGCGCTAAGACCAACATCAACGCAAATATCACCAATGCACGGGCAAGTGAATCCGGTTCGCCCAGGCGATTGATCCATTCACCGATATGACCAGGGCGCTCGCCAAGCGGTTGGGCGCGCAAAGAAACCAGTGGTTGCGCATGGCTGAACCAAATCAGAGCGGCGAGGGCCTTCAGTCCGTGTTCACGCCAAGCGTCTACATCATCAAGGCCGGTCACATGGTTTGAAAGTGAATCTCGATCGATTTGCGTGCAACCAAATCCACCATCGCCAGCCGAAAGAATGGCCTCATCGAGCAATTGCACCAACGCCTCGGCTTGTGTGGAGTTCATGCCGCCGCGAAGCGCACTTTCAACCACCGCAACGGTGGCGGCATCGGGCCATTGCGAAGGATCAATGCGCGTGCTACGAACAGAAAGACCATTTGGAGTTCGTACCGCGAACGAAAAAGCGGTGCGGTCCGTGGTCACGCTCACCAATGGTCCCGCCGCGTAGCCATCCATCACCGCCGCAAGAATCGCGGAGTCGCCCGCGAAAAGTGGTTCGCCATCGGGCGGTAAATCACGCGAGAGGGATGGACCTGAATCATTGGAGGGCCAATCCACAATCACGCCAGTGCGCCCGCCATCATTGGCGCGGAATTTCAACAACGCTCTCGCGGTGCGCCACTCGGGCACGGAACCCATTTGGTGCGTCTCGGCTTGCAAGTGCAATGCCATCTCTAATTTATCATCGTCCGCATCTGGAAATTCGCAGGTTCGACACACCACGCGCGCCGGTTGCAGTACGGCAATGGTTGCGCCAGGAGATTTCGCATTATTTTTAATTTGGCTGGCGTCCCATGCGCCTTCCATCACAACACCATGTTCTACGCGTCGAAATAAAATCGCTTTCTCATCGCTTGCGGAAAGTGTGACCACGCAATCCATATCGATTTGTGCTTTTGTGCGCCGCTTCATGGTTCTCGATACTCCAAAATTCGTACTGGCGACTCAGAACAATCAACCAGCACAACGATTTCCGTTTCGGCGCCAGAGGTGTCGGCGCGACCGCGGCTGGAAATCATGTACACACTGCTTGTGACATCGGCGACTTGACCAAGTATCAATAGTTGCTCCTGTGTTGCACCAGGCAAATCTACGATATCGGCGAGGCTGACAATGCCTTCAGGCTTGGAAATCCGCCGACTTAAAATAGAGTCGGCGAAGCGCGTGTCCAGTTGCAAGATGTCGCGAAGCAGTCCGCGACTAGCGGTATTTAAATTCACTTTGCCGGCGTTTGCCTGGGAAGTTTGAGTGTTCACGAGCGAGCACTCATTTAAAACCAGGCGCAATTGCTTGGGATCCAAGTTTTTAATTGCATTTGCCGCGGCTTTTGGAGTGGCTGATGCAGGAGCGCGTCCGGCGCTGGATCGGCCAGTGCGATTGGCGCCCGTGCCGGTTGCGTTGCTAGGGGTGGATGAAGTTAAAATTTGCGAAAGTGGGGTGCCCAAAATTTGTGACATGTTCGCCCGGCTGGATTTGGCGTACGACACAAGCGTGGCGGCCTGGATGCTGTCCACGCCAGTGCGAGACATGATCTCTTGCGTGGTGGCTTTGCGAAGGTCAAGCCGAGGTTCGCCAGTTGCTGAAACAGTGATTGGCCGCGTTGACGCGGTCAGATATTGCGACCAACCAGCATCCAACTTTTGGTTGGCGTTGTCGTCGGGCATGGTGCGCTTGCCATCATTTTCATTCGGTTCAAGGCGGCCGTTCAAATTCCAATCCTCGCCGCGCACATATTGCGACCACGCACCAGCCACCAATTCAAGCTCCGCGATCGATCTAAAATTTCCATTGCGTGGTTCATACCCTTGTCCGCGATTGCGGTAGTAATCCGCCTCCGCGCCAAGTTGTAAAGGCTGATCATCGGCGTCGCGCCAATCAATGATGGAATCCACCACGTCTTGGGTGATGTTTGGCAACTCCAACAATTGCATGCGCGTGGCCACATTGATATTCAGTTTGGAATTTTCATCCAGCGGACCAGCCCATTCTTGTCCATCAATAAAGTGACGTATGTCCCATGTTCCAGTTTCAACCGAACCAAGCGCGTTGCTTTCAAGATCTCTCGCAAGCGCAAGGGCGTCGTCGGGATCTGGATTTGCTTTATGCCATTCCATGATGGCGATCATGGTTTCCACGCCCGCTCGCGCCGCCCAACGCGCTTGCACGCGCGAAATAGATTCGCGGCCAATTGTTGCTTCGCGAAACGCAAGAACTTGCGTGGCGGCAACAACGATGGAGGCTATGGCGATGGCCCAAATTACTAGAATGGTGACCACGCCCTTGCGTGACTGATGTGCGTGGCATGCGTTCTGCACAATCATGGCCCGCCTCCACCGCCACGATTGCCTCGGCCAGATGTGCCAGATGTGCCCGGAGCACGATTGGCGTCGATAGTATTCATTCCACCACGGCCTCCGCCTTTGCCGCCGCCTCTGCCTCCGCCGCCATCGGTTGCGCCGCCGCCTTTACCGCCGCCGCCATCGGTTGCGCCGCCGCCTTGACCGCCGCCTTGACCGCCGCCGCCATCGGTTGCGCCGCCATTTGTTGTATCGCCAGCGCCGCTTGCAGTTCCGTTCTCACCACCACTGGCTCCCGCCGCCGCGGCTTCGGCCTCGGCTTGGGCTAAAAGAGTTGCCTCATCCAGTTTAGGTTTGGCAACCCGATCAATTGGAATTTCTGTTCGCATCACCGACAGCGATCGTGGATCCGCAAACGCATCTTCGCCTGGACGAACTCCGCTGGCGGTAACCGTGGCGCGAATGGACATTGGCAAGCCATCCACGTCGCTATCCCATTCTTGAACCCATGCTTGGCCGTCGTAGGCTTCAAAGCGCACGCCAACCACGCCGTCACCAACAGATTCTGCGATGCCGCCGGAGTCCTCAAATTCATCGGGCGTGGCGTCGCGGCGTCGCCAAAGCGCGGTGCCAAAGCGGTCCTCTTCAATGCGATATTGCGTTTCGTATTCCGCGCCTTCGCCTGAATACTCAATCGATCGAATGGGACGCAATCTCAAGGCGAATAAAAGCATTTGATCGCGGTCCATTTCGCCAATGCTTAACCGCGCAACTTCTGGCGACAAGCGCAAGCGAGTATCAAATAAATCGTCACTGCGCAGAGTGCTTTGCACATCGCGTCGAATACTTTCAAGCGCGTCAGTGGCGCGGCGCGATGCGGTCATGCGAATGCGTGAAATGTCCCGCGCTCGGCCAAGCTGACTCAGAGAGCTGGCCACGGCGCCGGAAATAATGGCGGCGATGATGATCGCCACAACCAATTCAATGATGGTGAAGCCGCGCTTAGCCATTTTTCATGGCCTCTTTTTTTTTCTCAAAGCGATCCTTGCGGTCGATCGGTTGCTCGGGCTTGCGTTCTGGCTCATCATTTACATTTCGCGCCGAAACTTTGGTGGCACAGCGATGTTCCACGCCGTTGCTGTCTTGCACGCGGGCCACCACATCCCAGGCATCGCCTTCGCCGTTGGAGGAAAGATCAATGGCGAAACTCCAATCGTTCCATGGCGCCTCAAATTGTCCAGCCACCGCTCGGCGGCGCGAAAAATCAACCGGGCCTTCGGTCACAACTTGGCCAAGCAATTCATCCAACAGCGCGGAAGCCATCGCCTCGTGTTCTCCGCGTTGTAGCATTACCAGGCAACGCTGAGACAAAGTCACCACTGCGGCCAGGCCAAATGCCAGCAATAAACCGCCTAAAATTGCGTCAATAAGCGCAAAGCCGCGGCGCGCGGCAAATGGTGGGCGCGTCACCATGGTTCACGGCTCATTCCGCGCGCGTCCAAATCTTGCGCCGCTCTTTGATCGTCCACAACTTTGCCATTGTCCACGCGGGTTGGCATTGACGCGCCGGGTTCCAACACCACCACGGCATCAAGGCCTTGGGCAAGCACGCGCATTTCAATGCGCGGGCGGTTGCCCGATGGCGATCCAGCAATGCGCCATTCGTTTCCACCCATGCGTATTCCATCAGCCAACACTTCAGCCAACTCCACGCCTTCGGGCATACGCACGGGTTGCACAAATCGATCGGGCACCCATAAGGCTGATTCCGTGGGTCGCTTTGGATTTATTTCAAGTGTCCACAATTCAACAGCGCCCGAATCTGGATTCATATAAATAGCACATTGTTGCGAGCCCGCGTTGTCGCGCCAAGCAAACAAACTCAGCAACTCGCTCAGGCGCTCAATGGCCACGTCGGCTTTGCCCTTGGAAAGCCCGCTTAAGCGTGGAACCACAATCGACGAAACAACCGCCAAGATGCAGATGACCACGATCAATTCGATCAGGGTGAAGCCGCGGCGCATCACTTCACGCCACGCCGTTTTACGGCGCTCCGTTGATGATGTCTTTGTTTGGACCTTCGCCACCAGGTTGTCCATCGGCGCCGTAACTCACAACATCAAAATCTTTGTTGTATGTGGGCGGATACACCAACACATATTGATGCCTCCAAGGATCATTCAGTTGATTGAGATTGCTGATCAATGGGTCGTCGCCTTCGCATAATTTGGAAAGTTCAAAGTCGTCACCCACGCGGTCCATTCCGTTTTTCACCATGTACATGCTCACTTGTTGCGCCAAGGAGCTCACATCGGCCTTGGCCTTGTTTTGCTTTGCATCGCCCAGCAATTTAATCACGTTGGGCACAACCAGCATCGACAACAAGGCCACAATGGTGACGGCGATAATCACTTCAAGAAGCGTGAAGCCTTTTGTGTTGTGATGACGAGCGTGAATGCGGCGGGGGGATTTCATATGGTTTTTCTCAATCATGTCTGTAAGGGTTCGGCGTGATGCGTGACTTTATTCATAACGAAGGTTGGGTCAATTTACTGCCAAACCTGTATAAAAGATTTCGTCATTTTACGGCTTCGTCCGATAGCGTAGCCGCGATCCACGCGGGATTTATCCGCCCAAAGCGGATTGCAATTGCAGAAGCGGCATGAGAATTCCCGCCAGCACAAAGCCCGCGATAATGGCCATGAACACCAGCAGAATTGGGGGCAATGCCTTGGTGAAAATTTTAATACTGGAATTCACTTGTCTGTCAAAGGCGGTGGCGGCGTGTAGCAACATGCTTTCTAGGCGGCCTGATTTTTCACCAATATTCACAATCTGAATAAGAAGCGGTGGAAAAAATCCACAGCGCTCCAGTGGCTCGGCCAGGGATTGTCCCGTGGTGACTTTCTCCTCAACCTCTTCGATGGCCCGCATGAGCACTGCGTTGCCAAGCGTGTCTTTGGTAATTCGCAGTGATTGCAAAATAGGCAAGCCCGCGCTCACCAAAGTTCCCAATGTTCGTGTGAAGCGCGCCACAGCCACATCACGCAGTAACCGGCCAAGCAGTGGAGTTTTCAGCAAGGCGTAATCCTTCATGTGTCTGTGCTCGGCGTCTTTAAGCC
>Ga0209086_10003638_pt1 | contig 11638 bp, 6 predicted proteins | sample M_130207_XF_Meta_FD_187312 | JGI IMG/M metagenome (GOLD analysis project Ga0209086, IMG submission 187312) | Freshwater microbial communities from Lake Montjoie, Canada to study carbon cycling - M_130207_XF_MetaG (SPAdes) (version 2) | ecosystem: Environmental > Aquatic > Freshwater > Lake...
CGCTCGCCGACGGCCGCGCAATGTCGAAGGATGATCGCACGCGCGAGTTGCCGTCTATGTTCCGTCCCTTCGAAGGCGTCTATCCGCCCGGATCGATCCTCAAGCCGCTGGTGCTCTGCGCGGCTGCATCGGAAGGTGTCCTCGGGCACGGCGATCAGATCGAGTGCAAGGGGCATTTTTTCCCCGACCGCGATGACATGTTGCGCTGCCATGTGTTTCGTCCCACCGAAGGCCGCACCGCGACCCACGGACCGCTCGACGCTCCGGGCGCGATCGCTCGAAGTTGCAACATCTTTTTCTACACGCTGGCCGATCGGTTGGGCGTCGATCGGCTTGTCGGCTGGCTGTCGAAGTTCGGCCTCGGTGCGCGACCCGATGCTGGTCTTGCTTACGAGCGCCAGGAGCAGATGCCGGCCGATGGCAACGCTCAGGCGCAGTTGCGGACGATCGTGGTTGGTGAAGCCGGCGGCTCGGTGCCCGATGTCACGGGGATTGGTGTCAATGCACCCAAGCGCGACCGCGTGTCGGAGGCGCTGCTGGGCATCGGGCAGGGCAGTCTCACTTGGACTCCGCTGCAAGCCGCCCAGGCCTACGCCACCCTCGCGCGCCGCGGAGTCGTGGTTGCGCCCACGATCTTCAAGTTGATGGTTGGCGAGCGTCCGTCGGTTGATCTGCATATCCCGCGCTGGGCGATCGATGATTGCTTCGAGGGACTGCACCAATCCGTCTCGGCGAGCTACGGCTCCGGTCACCACTTCACCTTGCACGACGGAACCCGCGAGCAGATCTTCGATGTTCCTGGCGTGAGGATTTGGGGCAAGACCGGCACCGCGACCGCGCCGCCGCTCAAGGTCGATCTTGACGGCGATGGCACCGAAGAACGCGTGCAGACCGACCATGCTTGGTGGGTTGGATTCGTCGGTGGCGAAGATGGCGTTCCTCGTTGCGCCATTTCGGTGATCCTGGAGAACGGCGGATCGGGCGGCAAGGTTGCGGGGCCGATCGCGGCCGAGGCGATTCGCGCGCTCGCCGAGCGTGGATATCTGCGCGGCAGCGGTGATCGATCCGGCAATCGATCAACGAAGCCGCGCGTGGTCCGGCGGAGTTTGGGACGGCGCAATCTGATCCGACGTTCGATGTCCTCTGGTCGCGTCTCATGAGCCGATCGGGCTACACCGCGTCGCGCCTCTACCGCGGCACCGACGCTTCGATGCGTCTAGGACTCCGACTTGCGACGCCCGCGTGGCTCTGCGTTGGCGCAGCGTCGATTCTGTCGGTCGTTGGCATCAGCGCCATCGGTACAACTCGGCCCGAGCTGGCAACGCGGCAGGCGATGTTCCTGGTGGTTGGCTTGGTTTGCGCGGCGATCGTGACCATCGTGCCGCCGCGGGCGCTGCGGGTTCTGTGCTGGGCGGTGCTGGCGTTGGCGTTGGCGCTGCTGGTGTTCGTGCTGCTGCCGTTCGTGCCGAAGTCGCTGGTCACGCCGCGCAACGGCTCGCGGGCCTGGATCAACATGGGCGCCGCCGACTTTCAGCCATCCGAGCTGGCCAAGATCGCCTTCATTCTCTGTCTCTCCCAGTGGTACGCGCTGCAGGGAAGCCCGCGCAACCTGGCGGCGCTCTTGGTCCCCGGCTCGATCGCGGGCCTGTTGGTCGGGCTGATCGTGCTCGAGCCCGACCTCGGCAGCGCGCTGCTCTTTGCGCCAACCTTCGCTGGGATCACCATCGTGGCGGGCGTGCGCATGCGCTTTGTGTGGCTGGCGTTGCTTGCGGCGGCGGTCATCGCGCCCGCCGGCTACTTCCTCGCCTTAAAGCCGTATCAGCGCGCGCGCATCGATGCCATCGTGGCGCAGGTCAAGGGCGACGACCGATTTGAGACCACGATCGGCTTCCAAGGCTGGCGGGCGATGCGCTTGGTCGGCGCCGGCGGGGTCTTTGGCAACGACCGCGAGCGCGCCAAGGCGTTGGTCGAGTTCAATCGGCTTCCCGAGGAGCACAACGACATGGTGTTCGCCGTCGTTGCCTGTAGGTTTGGCCTGGTCGGGGCAACGCTGGTGCTGCTGTCCTACGCCATGTACGCCTTCGGCGCCTTCTCGATGGCGATGTTGGCGCGCGACGGCTATAGCAAACTGGTGGCGGTGGGGATCGGGTCGCTGCTCTTCGCGCAGATGACGGTGAACATTGGCATGACCATCGGGCTTCTGCCGATCACAGGCGTCACGCTGCCCTTCATCAGTTATGGTGGTAGCTCGCTGCTCTCTTGCTGGGTTCTGACGGGGTTGCTCCTAGGAATCGGCGTCCGTCCGCCCACAGGAGGCGAGAAAGATCCATTTGATGGCTGAATCCCGTCCGTCCAAAGGTGAACGACCTGACCCCGTGGCCCGCGAGTCGGAGCTTCTTCGCTGGCTTGCTTTCGATCCCGAGCCCGATCCAATTCCCTGCGACGCCGACGCGCGTGCGCTTCTGACCAAGCTCGGCATCGAACTCGAGGCCGCCGAAGAAGTCCTGCTTTCGCGCTATCTCGGAATGCTCTTCTTCGCCAACGAGCGGTTCAACCTGACCCGCATCGACAAGGAAAGCGCGTGGACGCGCCATGTGGTCGACAGCCTGACGCTGCTGGCACCGATGGCATCGATGGAGGTCCTGACGCGCGCGATCGATGTTGGTTCGGGCGGAGGGCTTCCTGGGATCCCGCTGGCCATCGCTCGGCCAGAGATTGCTTGGACGCTGCTCGAAGCAACGGCAAAGAAGGCGCGCTTTCTTGAGGCGGTCGCTCATCGACTGAAGCTCACCAACATCACCGTCGTCAACGATCGCGCAGAAAAAGTCGCGCGAACGCCACTGCGCGAGTCGTTCGATGTTGCGACTTCGCGCGCTGTTGGCGGCCTCGCCGACCTCGCGATGCTCAGCATTCCGTTGATTCGCATCGGCGGAATGATGCTCGCGATCAAGGGTGAGCGCGCCGGCGAGGAGATCGCCGCATCGAAGCAACCGCTCTACGAGCTGCACGCATCGGTGGTCGGCGAAATCAAGAGCGAAACCAACACCATCATCGCCATCGAGAAGACGCGCAAGACGCCGACCAAGTTTCCATAACAGGGTTTCGGTAAAGCGGCGTGGTCACGCGTGGTCGGGCTGTCTTGATGACTCACGAACGCAACGGTAAACCGAGCCGAATCGAATCAACGGTGTAAGTTCCGCCCATCAGCCCGAGTTGCGTTGGGAGATCAGTCAGAAGCAGCGGCTGGCCGGAGTCTAGGGTGACGATCGTTACGGTGAACCTAAGCGCGGAGTCGTGACAGACGAAGGCGAATGCGCGTTCATACGCGAACACCGCATTGGCCGCCTGCACGCAGATGCGCATCGTTGAACTCACGGCATCGTCGCTGGTGATGGTGACCACGCCATCAATGCCGTTGGTCGTCTGTTCGTGAAGGCAAAGCGAGAGGCTGCCGCGCGCACCCACGCGCCAAAGAGCGTGCAGCAGCGCAGGCGTCCCACCCTCGGACTGCGGCGGCGCTGAACGGGCGAGGCGGGTCATCGCACGACTCCAAGCACGCGGGCGAGGAGCTTCGATGCGCGCTCGATTCCCTTGCCCGACTTCGAGACCGTGTTGGCCAGCCCATCGAAAAACTTGCAGAGCTCAAGCAATTCGTCGATCTTCTGATCGTGCTGCTTGGATCGATCGGACTTGCGCGAACCCTTCTGGGCAACACGGCATCCGCCTAACTCCTCAACGAGCGGATCAAACTCTCGGCGCTTGCGCGCGCGAAGGATTGTGTAGAAGAGCTTCCATACATCCTGCTCGGCTTGGTGATAGTCGCGACGGTCGGCGCGGTCCTTCAAACGAACTCGCTGCACTAGGCCCCATTCGACCAACTGCTTGAGTGTCGTCGAAACGCTTCCGCGTGAGATCGAGAGGCGCTCCATGATGTCCTCAGCGGAGAGCGGCTCGCCCGCGATAAACAGCAGCGCGTGCACTTCAGTCATGCTGCGCGGCACGCCCCATCGCGTGCCCATTTCGCCCCAGAATTCGATGAAGCGATCTTGGGCGGCGCGGATCTCGTCGACCACCGGCAGCGCGTCGTCGACGCGCGCAGCAGCAGCGGATTGCAGTGATGTTGGACGCGAAGCCATCACCGAAGAATACATGCGCGATCAATCGAGGGCAATTGAAGTTTCAGAAACTTCTGAAACCAGTGCACCTGCAAACATCCCGCGCGCACCTGCAAAAATCCGTGCCTGCAAAAAGAAAGTGGCCCCGGCAATTGCCGAGGCCACTGATGCGATCAGATCAATTCGGAACTCTTACGGCATACGGAAGCCGGTATCCGTCGTGCTCGGCGCGGAAAGGACGCCGTTGGAAGCGCGGGTCTTGATGTAGTACTGGTAGGTGGTTCCGATGGCAGCGGTCGAATCGAGATGGAACGGCTGCGTCACCGTCTTGATACGAAGATACGCATCGATGGTGTTGGCACGGCGTCGGTAGACCTCCCAGCTCACGCCCGTCGTGGCGCCAGTCGGAGTCCAGAGCAACTGGACAAAGCCAGGAAACTCTCCGTCGGATGCAGAAAGCCCGGTCGGTGGCAGCACGACTGGATATCCGGTGTCGGTGCGGCCGCGATCGCTCCACGAGTTGAAGAGCGAGGACTTGCCCGTGATCGAGTAGATGTACACCGTTCCTGGCACCGCAGAGGAATCGGTGTAGGTCAGCTGCGTCGAGGCGAGATTCTCTACCAACGGTGCGGCTGGCCACTCAGCGCGACCCGCTGGCTTGCGCCACACGGCGTAGCTCGAGGGCGCCCAGCTGGTCGGACGAGTCCAGACCAGATTGACATTCGAACCAGTTCCATCCGATGCCGAAACGATCGACGGTGGCTCAAGGCGGAAGCCCAGATCCGTGTTGCTCGGTGCGGAGATGCCCGCGAGGCTGGAGAAGCATCGCACCTTGTAGGTGTAGGCGACATTGGACAGCGCGAAGAGATCATTCCACTCGCGCTGGTTGCCCACCAACACCGCCATCTCTTGGAACTCGTTGGATCCAACCGCGCGCATGACATAGACGCGCGAAACGGAGTAGGCCGGCAGATTCCAAGTGACCTTCACTCGGTTGGTCAGCGGAAGGGGCGAACCATCCACTGCGCCAGAGGCGAGCAAGTTTGTCGCGCCTGGTTGAGACTGGAAGCCAGTGTCCTTGACGGGAGCGCTGACGATCGAATCACCATCGGCGAGAGCGCACGAGCCAGCGTCGACAAGCGCACGGACCTCGTAGAAGTAAAGCGTTCCAGCGGTCGGGGCTTGTGGCGGATCGATTCCTGGATCGGGATCGGCGTACACACCGCGATCGTCGTAGCTGGCGGTGCTGGTCTGATCGATCCACTGCATTTCACTGCCAGCGGTGGCTCGGTAGATTCGGTAGCAGGTTGGGCTGTATCCCACGGGAGCGTCGAAGGTGAGCGCGATCTTGGTCGCGAAGTCACCATCGGTCGCGACGAGATTCGTTGGTCCGAGCTCGGCGCGATAGCCGTTGTCGGGACCAACCCAGTCCGAAGGCGTTCCGTCAGAGACAAGGATAGCTCGGATGCGGAACTGGTAGAGCACGCCGACATCAGCGGAAATATCGAGGTACGAGGCAACGGTTGGCGCGATCTGGTCGTCAACCAGGAACCAGTCCACGGTGCCGGACTCGCGGCGCTCAAGTTCAAAGCGTTCGGCGGCAACCGCGGGAAGACGCCAAGTCACAGAGACGCCGTCGGCGAAGGTTCCGTCGGAAGCACGGAAATTGCTCGGCACATAGATCGGGCAGGGCTGCGCGAACCCACTGCATGCACCGCCGAGACCAGCGAGCCAGACATCCATCTGCGCCTTGTTCGGCGGAGCGAAGTGAAACACGATGTTGGAGAGGCCACCGGGACAGAGGTGGCAGTAGCTCATGATCGTGCCCGTGGTCAGGCATCCGCCCGAAACGCAAGTGTCGTAGGGCGGAGTGAGATCATGCGTGTGCAGGCAACCAAGCACATGGCCAGCTTCGTGCGAGGCAACGATGATGTCCCAGTTCTGGAAATTGTGGTCCTGCAGAGGGAACGGGAAGAAACCAGAGAGATCGGCGGAGACGCAATACTCGTCGGTGCGCGTGTCTGGTCGGAACTCGAGAGTGTTCACCTGATCAATGCAGGTACCGCCGATGGCATCGGCGATGCCGCCGCCGAGGGGCTTTCCGGAGAGCAGTTGCTTCAGACCGCAGGTAACGGCACCAGCTGGAACTCCTCCGCCAGGAACAGCAGGAGTGTTCTGCCAACGGTCCTTGAACTGGATCAGCAGATTCCCGACATCATTGTTGACAGTCCAGGGGTCGTTGGTGCCGACCGAATACACATTCACATAAGCAAGCGACGGATAGAGGTTCTCTTCGTCGTAGTAGATGACATTCATCGCCGCGGCGATCTGGGCGACATAATCAATCGCGGCCTGATTGCTGTTGAAGAGCGCGCGGAATTCGTTGTCTGTTTCGAATCCAAGGCGAAGAACCTTGCAGGTTGGGAGCGCAGCGATTCCGCCGTCGCCGCCAGAACCGCCGGAGTTGTCGCCGTTGGGCTGCGACTTGGTGTGGCAAGTGAATTCACGCCAGTTGATCGCTCCCGCAGGCAGGTTCTGCAGATCGGAGATCGTGACCGGACGCTCACCGCGCGGGCCATTGGAGATGGTCAGAATGGAGTCGTTGATCTCAATGAAACCAGAGATGGCGGACTCAGAGAAGGCGAGGTAGACCAGGCTGCGATCGGCGCCCACGACATGGCCGCGAAAGGCTCGAATCTTCGGCGCGTACCCGTAATTCAGCACATCCTCGCCGTTGGCTCCGCGCTCGACGACCACGGTAGTGGCATCGTCGGCAATGGGGTTGAACTCGGTCAGCCAGAGGTCGCGAATCGATCCGTCGGGCAACGGAAACTGCACCAAATCAAAGGTGCTCGCCTTCGGAATCATGTCCAGCAACTCGGGCAGGAAGTCGACGACGATCGCGCCCTTCGGCGTGGCATTCGGCGATGACATGTCCGGCGTCGCCGAAGCGATGAACGGCGAGAGGAAGGCAGAGCGCTCTCCAATGCGGCGATCTTGACGCGAGGCCGATGGCTTGTCGGCGGCAGCGACTGCCATGACTTCCATGGCTTTCAGGGGCGCGTTCGCGACAACGGCGAGACATGGACTTGTCGCGGAGAATCCCGCAGATGTAGCCACGATCGACGCGAGCAGTGTGTGGATCAACTTCATGAATGAGGAGTCCGGAACCGATTTGAATTGATGAGCGAAAGCCCGCAGAAATGCGAATGATGGGCAAGTGACCTCGGGCGTTCGCAAGAGTGTCAGGCTTGCCGAAGCAGAAGAAGCCGCGATCGACTTGCAGGTTGAGTGATCAGACTGGATTGAGCGGATCGTTCACAACGATGTCAATGAGGTCATGACGAACGGTGTGGCGACCAGTTGCGCCGAGCCCACAGGTCCAAACTCGCATCTCGATTTCGTTGGTGTTCGGATCGATGTACGGCGAGTAAGTACCGAAGGCAGGCAGGGGGAATAGGAGAGCGTTGGTTGCCGTGGTCAGGAAGCGCGCGCCGAAGAACTCGTAGCGCCCAGTCGAGAAGTTTCGGACAAAGGCGCCAGCCATCACGAAGTTCCGTGTGGCGTTGGAAACGATGCGGATGCCGAGGTTGGTGATGGCTTTATCTGGATTGGCAATCCGCACTTCCTTGCGGACGCGCACATCGGTGGTGAGGCCCGACGCGAGGTAGGTCAGTCCCTCGTGGGTTGACCCCGCCTGGCGGCGCTGTGCAACGATCTGCAGGAAGCTGTTGTCTTCGGCTCTGATCTGGAAGTTACTCCACGCGTAGCCAACAAGTTCGCCGCCAGTGATGACTTCGACAGTAGTATTGTTTCCGCCGAAGAGCGGAGCGCCGAGCATCGTCGCGGGAAGCTGCTGAAGGTTCGGGTAGACGCCAATCGGGTGGAACTCGCAAGCGCATCCAGTTGGAATGCACTCTGGGGCACAGCCTGGAGGAGCGCAACTGTCAGCAACCGGTCCATTGCCGTTGCCCCAAGGAATGTCGGCGGAGTCACCAGTGGCGCAAATGCACTGGTTGAACGCGCTTGGCGTCGAGTTCAGAAGACCGCGAATCTGTGACGGCGCAAGCGGCGTTCCGTAGAACTGCTTCGCGGCCGCTTGCATGCGGGCCACGATGCCGGAAATCATCGCTGTGGCGGCGGAAGTTCCACCGAACTCCTGCGTGTAGGAACGCAATCGATCTACCTGGAGGCCTGGTGCCACGCCCGACGGTGGTTGGTCGTTCTGTCCGAGGAACAGGGTCGCCTCGCCATTTGCCACCGTGGTGTTGTAGTAATTGGTTGTCGCGCCAGTCGTCGCGACTCCGAATCCCCACGCCGAAACGTCGGCTGAAGTGTCTTGTGCCCCAGCCGTGCCGGGGTTGTAGTTACTGCCAGGGTAGCGAATCGTCGAGATGTTCTCGTTCGTGAAGGTCGTCGAGCATGCGGCATAGCCAGGCATTGGCGACGAGCCTTCAGTCATGTTGCCCGGATACATCGCGGTGACGATGATCACTCCCTGGTCGATGTCGGTTGATCCTTGGATCTCAACTGCACCAGATCCAGCGGCAACAACAGAGGTGATGCCCAAGTCGGTCGCGGTCGCCAGGATGACTGAGTACGCGGCGGAAGAGGTGACGGGTTGGACGGTGGCAGTCGGCGTTGCAGGCGCGGGGAAATACGGGATCGCGCCTTGGAAGCCCCACGAGAAGTTCAGCACATCGCCCGGGACGAACTGAAGAAGAGCCGAGGCGATCGCTTCTGGAGCGCGGAAACCGTTTTCCGAGGAGATCGTCGGGAAGAAGTAACCCTGAGATTCGCTCGCGATTCCGGTCACGCCGAAACCGTTGTCGGCGGCGAGGACAACGCCCATCACATTGGTGCCGTGGTTGGCGCTGATCGGCCCTTGCTCGACAAAGATCGGCGACTCGCCCTCCTCAGAGATGATGCGAGGAATCGCCAGCAGAGGTCCGTCCCAAGGGCGGCTCTGATTCTTGGCTGGGCCGGCGAGGATGAAGTCCTCGTGCCCTGCGTAGCCAGACGACTCAAACACTCCGATGTTGATTCCCTCGCCCTTGAGGTAGGGGTTGGTTTCGGGATCGCCGCCCTGGTAGTACTGCCAAATCAGATTCTGGAAGTCTTCCATTTCCTTGAGGGCAAAGCCGTGGCCAGTGAAGCCGAGGCTGTCGGTGCCCTGACCATCGGGCCGGCTACCGACCCAAACAGCGCCGAGGTTGTAGAGGTCGACCATGTCCTCAGGACGCGGGCCCGACTGAAGGTAGTACTGATAGCCCTGAAGACCATTGATGGTTTCTTGGGGAGTCAGGTCTGGCGAGACGTCAGTGGAGATTTCGGGAATGGTGCAGGAGGCGAATTGGCCAGACAGAACCAGGTTGGCGCAAGTGGAGTCCCAACCAGATTCGCAGCAGCTCGGGTCGAGCACACAGACCGCTGAGCAGCAGCCGGGCTGGTTGCAGCCACGGGTCGAGTGCGGCATTACGCAGCTGCCGTTCTGAAGTTGACCGTAAGTAGGCTGGAAATCCGGGATGATGAAGGTCGGTTCGAACTGGTCGAAGAAGCAGGGGTCGTACTCGCCACCGCTGTAGACAGTTCCCGCGCAAAGCATGTTGGCGAGACCCGCGCAGTAGACACTCCAACCGCCAAGGTCGTCTTCGTCGATGCAACCTGGATCGATGACGCCAACCTGCTCGCAGCAAGCGGCGTCGTTGCAACCCCAAATCGGGTCGGGTTGACCAGGATTGCACTCGGTGCGATTGATGTCGTCGGTTCCGGGCGCGGGATTGGTGCAGCTCGGGCTTGGTCGGCTGCAGTTGGTGGCATTCGTCGGGTCGCAGCCTTGTTGCAGGTTGGCCATGTGACGGTCGAACGCAACAAACTCGACCTGCTCGAGATCGGAGAACATGCGTCCGGCCTCAAAGAGCTGATCGGTGGGAACGCCAGAGAACATGATCATGCCCGCAAGGTCGGGCTGCTCGTGACCGCTGTGCGTGCGGGCGCGGAACTCAATCTCGGACAGCTCAGACTCGGTCTTGCGGATCCACTGCCGAGCCGAGGCACCGAAGTAGTTGAGAAGCGCGTTGGCTTGTCCGAGGTCGGCGCCGCCAATGCTCACCAGCGAAGAAGACGCGGTCAGCGAGGCGCGCGCCTTGACGCTGTCGTTGAACTTCACGACGAAGGTTCCTGGCAGCGTGAGTGGGCTAGGTGCGAGTCCTCCGCCGCGGAATCGATTGGGAAGCAGGGCCTCCACCGGATCGAGCTTGGCGTAGGCGACTCGCGGCGTGAAGGTGCGCACAGCAACTGGCACTGTCGTTGCGGCGGCGGTCGTCGCGGCGGCGGTCGGCGCGGCTTGCGCGGCGGCATCAACAAAGAGCGTCGTGCTCGTGACGAGCGAGGTCATGATCGCTGCGCCGCGCACGAATCGGAGGGCGGCGGAGGAGAAGGCGTTGTTGCTAAATGGACGCATGCGCATGTTCGGTTTCTCTGGTGGGACGCGCCCGAAGGGGCGATCTCATGACGGATTCATGACTGACTGACTGACTTCTGCAAGATCGAGTGCTGATCGTGACTTGCACTGCGGGACTGGTGGTCACGGTTTATCTTTTCAGGCTGCCACGCACAGGACCATCTATGGCCATCTATGGCCATCTATGGCCATCTACGGGCATCTACGCAACACTGAGGCGATTGTTTCACAACGGAAACGATTCGCGGTCAGTTTCTATCAGCCGTTCACTCTGACAACTTCGCGTCGGTGACTCCCGAAGTCAACCGATGCGATGGCACTTCATACTCTCGCGCGGCATTCAAATGGAACGCAAACGCGACTGCGGACGCGCGATGAATGAACAGCGCGCGAGTTCTGAAATATACCAAACGCCCGAAGGGGGGGAGGATATTGGTGTGCGTTTTTCGGACATAGCCAAGCAGTTGGCCGCAGCGGTTTGGACTTGCGGGGCATCGTTGCGGTCGCGCACTCGGGCCACTGCTTCGATCATCAGTTTCAGGCGCCAGTACCCGAGCCAATGTCGCGGCGGAAGAACGCGCCTTCAAACCGAATGCAGGCCGCTGCCTGACGAGCGAGTTCGGCCGCACGGGCATTGGTTGCGGCCAATGCGGTGACTCCAAGGACACGGCCTCCGTTCGTGACGAGGTTCCCGTTCCTTCGCGTCGTGCCCGAATGAAAGAGCAACACATCCTCGCCCGGATTGCGCTGAACCGCCTTGGCATCTTCAAGACCCGTGATTTCTAGGCCCTTGGCGTAGTTTCCTGGGTAACCCTTCGCGCAAACCATCACGCAGCAAGCCGCCCGTGCGTCAAAGCTCAGGTCGACTTCAGAGAGATTTCCGGTTGCCGTTGCCCAGCAGAGTTCGACGAGGTCGCCCTTGAGGCGAGCCATGATCGGCTGAGTTTCTGGATCGCCGAAGCGCGTGTTGAATTCAAGGACTTTCGGGCCCGCCGCCGTCAGCATCATTCCCGCATAGAGCACACCGCGGAAGGGGATTTCCATGCGCTTGAGCGCGTCG
>Ga0209086_10003643_pt1 | contig 11627 bp, 9 predicted proteins | sample M_130207_XF_Meta_FD_187312 | JGI IMG/M metagenome (GOLD analysis project Ga0209086, IMG submission 187312) | Freshwater microbial communities from Lake Montjoie, Canada to study carbon cycling - M_130207_XF_MetaG (SPAdes) (version 2) | ecosystem: Environmental > Aquatic > Freshwater > Lake...
TAGTATACTCATACTCACTAGGATATTTGGTCCAAGGAGAACACACCTCGTCAGTTAATATTCCTTTTATTAGTACAGGTCAATATATTCTTAGTTTACAAGGAAATCTCTTCTTGTACAATATTCCACTCATTCATGTAGAAGGACAATAATTATGAAATACTTTTTATACTTTTTTATTTGTATTCAATATGTAGCTGTGTTTTCTCAAAATCCATCTATACCCTCTATTCGGATTTTCAAAAGTGATAAATCAATCTTTACTTACTCTTTGAAAGACATAGATAGTATCGTTAATTTTTCAATTGAACCAGTGAAGTTAATAACTGAATTTAAAGAAAAATATAATCCTTCTTTAGAGTGTACTGGAAAAATTACATTTGATGGTAATGACTCTATAACTCAATTCGGTTTTTGCTGGAGTAAAACAGAAAATCCTACTATTGATTCAGATAAATTATATTGTAAAAGTTTAGATGGTATTAACTTTTCAGGTAGATTTTACTCAATGACTAAAAATACCAAATACTATATAAGAGCTTTTGCATACAATAAAACTGGCATTTCTTATAGTAATCAAATAGAAGAAACTACTATTAACTCTGATGACATAAAAATTGGATCTCAGCAATGGAATCAAAAAAATTTAGATGTATTTACTTTTCGAAATGGTGACTCAATAACTCAAGCTAAAAACTTGAAGGAATGGAATGATTTATCAAGTATGTATGGAGGTGAAGCATCATGGTGTTATTACAATTTTGATGAGAATAATAGAGAGAAATATGGCAAACTATACAATTGGTTTGCTGTAAATGATTCACGAGGATTAGCCCCGAATGGTTATCATATTCCAAGTCAACAAGAATGGGCAAACCTAATTAGCTATTTAGGTGGGGAAAGTAATGCAAGCGTTAAATTAATAAATACAAGTGGTTGGGCTTGGGATAGTGGGGACAATACTAGTGAATTTTGTGCATTACCTGGAGGTTCTTTTAATCCTCATCAAGAATTTAATTGGGGAATAGATTATATTTTTGAAGGTATAGGACAACATGGATATTGGTGGACCTCTACAATGGGAAATCAAGGTCCGTTTCCAGTAGCATATAACGTAAATCTGTTTACAGGTGATTTTGGCCCTCTCAAAAGAGTTACAAATTTTTTTCGTAACTATGGTTTATCTGTTCGTTGTATAAAAGACTAGTCCTTGTCGCTTTTAATCATGTATGGTTTTTTCAACAAAAATGAAAAAGTAGTTGAAGTGTAAAAGTTCGTAGATCAAAAGATAGTCATACCAAAATTAAAATGCCCCCAGTAAGCTACGCACTTTTGGGGGTATTTTTTGTAAGAATATTTTCTATGCATTTAATTAATTAAAAAGTTTACTTGGATATTAATTACTTGTTAGAGATACGAAAACATAATTCCTGTTCTTATAGATTATTTGATTGAATAGACTTTTGAGATCCCATCAAGAAAACTGCATGAACAAACTGTTTATTATTATGCAATGCTCTATATGTTTTTAATGCAAACAATGTAGACTTATTGGATAATTATCATTGATAAATAATTCTTATCAGTCCAATTTTACATTCACTATGATTGCAAATATTTATTTGAGTGCTTGATGTAAAGCGTCTAAAAATATATCTGGATCTTGAGCTCCAGAAAGAGCATATTTTTGATTGATGATAAAGAATGGAACCCCTCGAATACCAAGATGTTGAGCAATTTGCATATCAGCATTTACTTCATCTATACAGTCATTTCCTTTTAAGAAATTCTTTATCTGTTTTGAATCTAGACCAATATTTTTTCCAAGACTTACCAATGTTTTACTATCGCTGATATTTTTACCTAAAGTAAAATATGCATGAAATAAACATTGTGCCATTTCATTGCCTTTATTATTCTGTGTTGCAAAATGAATCAAACGATGTGCATCAAAAGAATTTGCCACTTTAGCTTTGTCAAACATAAAATCAATATCATAAGACTTTCCAGCTTCTACAACTTGTTGATGCATAGATAATGACCAATCCCTTGATTTACCTTTCATATGTGCAACAATATCATATGTATCCTTATCTGACTGATAAGAGATATCAGGATATAACTGAAAACTATGCCATTGGATAGTTACAGTATGAGGAAAATCCTGCAGAGCTTTTTCTAATTTCTTAATGCCTATATAGCAAAAAGGACATATGATATCGCTCCATATGTCTATCGTTACACTTGTGGCCAATGAAAATTCCAATATAAGATGGGATACATAAATGAAGCGAACTTAGATGTATGATCAGCATGAATCAAGAAGAATTACATTTCACTCTTCATTTTACGAAGTTTATTTTCTAATTCAATATATGATACAATTTCATGAGCATCTTTTGTCCTGCCAATTTGAGTATATGCTTTAATGAGCATCCCACATAAACGATTTCTTAGTTCATATCGAATAGTTTTATCTTTGATTTGGATCCACGATTTTTGCTGAAATGGTCTTTCTAGAGTAGCAATTACTTTTTTGGGAGAAGTTCCAGTATCTACTTCTGCAGTATGAATAACCAAAAGGACGCTATCCACATATTTTTGAGGTGTCTTGCTATTATTTGTTCCAACAATATATTGCACTTTTTTATCGATTTTTTCTTCAATGATTTTCAGATTAGCAGAATCAAAGTTAAAAACCTTAAGTCTAGCTTGAACATTAGGCATCATTCTATTCCAAGTTCTCCCTTTTGTTGTCGAACTAAACCCTTTATTCCTTACTTCATTAATCAGATATTGAGCACCTTCATAAGACAAATTTGTTGTCGACAATGCCAGCGCTGCTCTTAATCCAATACCACCAATAAGAGTACTTGTAAAGTCGAATGATCGTAATATTGCTTGTTTAATGAATTGTCCTTGATCAAATGATCTTTGCTTATCCCCAGCTGCAAAAGCCTTCCTTGAACGTATCACTCTTAAAGCATTCGAGGCATTATTAGAATAACCCATTAATTCAATGATTCCAATTACTTGAGAAAATCCAAATTCAACATAATAATCAATAGGAGAGACTTCGGTGATGCGCTTAATTTCTTTTAGATATCTTTCACGGCCAAGAGTTAAACGAACATTACCAACTAATTGGCCATTAGGATCAGTAAATTTTGCATCAGCATAAGTGCTTCTTGGAACAGAAATTATCTCTATTGCACCCGAATCTAAAAAAAATCTAATAAGATGATTTGCATCTGCTCTGGCCGTTTTTTCACCTAATCGTGAATCGATGCCAATAATCATAATATTAACAATGCGACCATACGGTTTTGGGAAATCATCAGGATCTAGGATTACGGATGAATCTAAAGATTCTAGCGGTGAATTAACTGTATTTCTTAAAGAGTCATATAAGTGTTGATATGTAGCGTCTTGAATTCTAATTGCTTTCAATGAATCTTTTACCACAGAATCTCTTTTGTGCTTGATAAGCATAGTCTTTATTGAGTCTTCCCGATATACTTTTTCCTCAGGAGATTCTCCACAAGAAATCAGAAAAAGAAATACAACATAGCGATAGAAAATCTTAGCAAAAAAAACTTTGCCCAAAGGTGTTATTTCTTTAATCATTTGATTGTATGTACTTTATTATCTAATTCGATAAAATCTATAATCTCTTTAGATTCATTGAACTTACCTGTCTTACTATAAGCTTGAATCAGCATATTACATATACTATTTCTAACGATTAGTCTTTCTGATTTATCTTTAATTTGCAACCAAGATTTTTGCTTATAGGGAAATGCCAAAGCATTGATTACGCGGATAGGGGATTTTGCAGTATCAGCACTAACTTTTTTGACAAGATATTTAATTCTTCTTTCATAACCAGCCGGAGTTTTTCTAGAACTATCTGCAAGCATATATCTAACTTTCTTTTCAATTTGTTTCTCTATTGTGTGTACATTAGATGAATCAAAATTGAACAGCTTCTTACTAGCCAGATAATTTGGTTTCATTCTCACCCAAATTCTTTGAGAACTAGCAGAAGAAAAACCATGATTTTTTAACTCAGTTAATAAATAGCTAGTTGCATCAAAAGAAAGATTTGTAGAAGCCAATGCCAAAGAAGCTCTAATTCCGATTTGACCAAATATTCCATCTGTTTTATCAAATACTTTTAAGATAGCTTGTCTAATAAATTGTCCTTGATTATAAGATCTTTGATGATCTCCAGTAGCAAATGCTTTTCTAGACCTTAAAACCCTTAATGTTGAAGCTGAATTGTCATTATAACCTAACAGTTCAATAATACCCATAGCTTGAGAAAAACCAAATTCGATATAATAATCAATAGATGAAACCCCTGCAATTCTTCTAACTTCTTTAATATATCGTTCTTGACCATAAATAGAACGAACATTGGCTATTATATTACCACCTGTTGTATCACCTTTTCTTATCCTTGCAAATGTACCTCTGGGTATAGATATTATTTCTATTTGGCCAGAGTCTAGAAAAAATCTTACAATATGATTTGCATCTGCTCTTGCAGACTTTTGTCCAAGCCTAGAATCAATACCTGTGATAAGAATATTGACAACTCTTCCAGAAGGCATTGGAAATTGAGTTTTATGAAGCAAAACAGATGAATCTAGAACTTGATTTTGCTGAGTAGTATCTATTATATTTATAACAGTATCTAATACTATTGGAAGTATTGTATCAACTTTTGGAACGACAATGCTTGTATCAATTGTGTCTGGAATGGTATCGATTTGTACTATCGGTGCTTTTTGGTCTACTTTTTCTGTACATTGAAATAACAAAATACTAGCGCAAGCTATTATTAAGCTTCTAAAAATACTGCCCATTGCTTAACCCTGGAATATACTATTATCGATATACTTACTCTTTATTTTAAACCCTAATGTCAATGTTAATACAATCTAATATCTAGTTAAGAAGAGATCTAATTTCCTAAACAACAATGCAGAATAACAATGAGTCATATCAAGAAATGATAATAAGCTGTTGTAAAATAATGAAAAATGATAATATTATGATTAAGTAATTATTTTAAAGATGAAAACTGAATCAATGTATTCTTTATCAAATCAGTAAATTGTTAAAATTTTTAAAAGTTACTACCACAACATGAATCTAACAATATCTCAATTATTACAGTGTGCCGAACATTTTGGTACTCCTTTATATGTATATAATGCGGATAATATCTCATATCAGTATAATATACTCCAACATGCTTTTGCATCACATCCTACCCGATTTTTTTATGCATGTAAAGCATTAACAAATATATCTATATTGAAACATGTATATCAATTAGGTGCTTCACTGGATTGTGTTAGTATCAATGAAGTGAAGCTTGGGCTTCATGCTGGATATGATCCTAAGCGTATTCTATTTACACCTAATTGCGTTGAGTTTTCAGAAATTCAAGAAGCTAAAGAATTGGGTGTCTTAATTAATATAGATTCCATTTCTGTATTAGAATTATTCGGCAATACTTATGGAGATACATATCCAGTGTGTATTAGGATAAATCCTCATATAGAAGCGGGTGGTAATTATAAAATATCTACAGGGCATATAGACAGTAAATTTGGCATATCTATTCATCAAATTAGACATATCGAAAGAATTGTCAAGACAACAGGTTTGCATGTTCATGGACTTCATATGCACACTGGAAGTGAGATAAAAGATATCGATGTTTTCCTTCAAGCATTAGATGTACTGTTTGATATGGCCAATAGATTTACTGCATTGGATTTTTTAGATCTTGGAAGCGGATTTAAAGTGCCATATAAAGCAGGTGATACCGGAACCGATATTCATAAATTAGGTGAAAAAGTAGCCCTAGCTTTTAAGACTTTTGAACAAGAGTATGGACGTCCTTTAGAAGCTTGGTTCGAACCTGGTAAATTTCTGGTAAGTAATGCTGGATATTTATTGGTAAACACGAATCTCATAAAACAAACCACAGCTACTGTTTTTGCTGGGATTAATTCAGGTTTTAATCATTTAATAAGACCTATGTTTTATGATGCTTATCACGAAATTCTTAATGTTTCACATCCCGATGGACCCGAGCGTATCTATACAGTAGTAGGAAATATTTGTGAAACCGACACTTTTGCTTGGGATAGAGTAATACCTGAGATAAAAGAAGGTGATATCCTTTGTTTTAAGAATGCTGGGGCCTATGGTTTTGAAATGAGTAGTAATTTTAATTCTCGTTTAAAACCCGCCGAAGTCCTTGTACAAAATGGGATTCCTAAACTTATACGAAAAAGACAAACTTTCGAAGACCTTTTGCATAATCAAGTTGAATAGAGAACATTGACTTTTACCAATTGTAAAGAGCTTAATATGAGATTAAGAACAGTTTTTTATATGTTTATGTGTACTATGATTAGTATCATTAACTGTTATGGCCAAGAACCTGCTAAACAGAACTTAAAAGAAATGCAAAAATCTGATAGTACTTGGTATATGATTGTGCTAAAAGATGGAACTTCGCTCACTGCGAATATTCTTATGCAAGATCAAAAAACAATGATTGTTTCTACGCAATCACTACCCAGGCTTGAATTAGCACTTGATCAAATAGTAGCAGTAAACAAAATACAAGCTGTGAATATTAAAAGTGGGGAATACCGGTTTCCTAATCCAAATGAAACCCGATATTTATTTGCACCATCAGCGATAAATCTTAAAAAAGGGGAAGGATATTATCAAAATACATATCTACTTCTTCATTCATTTAATTATGGAATTACAGATAATTTTTCAATTGGTGGTGGCTTCGAATTTTTAAGTACAATTGGTGTGATAGGAGGTTCGGATTTTAATCCTATTTGCTTTCTAACACCAAAATTAGGTTTTCAGGTGCAAGAAAAATTATATCTAGGTGTTGGTATGTTAATCGGAAATATACCTGGTATGACATATCCATTAATAATGGGATATGGTCTTGCGACTTATGGAGATACAGAAGATAATATGACATTAGGAATTGGGATGGGCACATCTGAATTTAGTACGCCTAAATCACCAGTTTTTACTGTAAGTGGCATGACAAGGATATCAAAAAGGATGTCTTTAATTACAGAAAATTGGATTTTACCATTGGATATCTATAAACCAATCTTTTCATATGGAATTAGATTTTCAGGTGAACAAATGTCTGCAGATTTTGCTTTAATCAATAATGGAGATTTTGCAGAAGATTTCATTTTAGGTATTCCATATGTAGACTTTGTAGTTAAATTTTAGGATTATCTAGGCCTATAACCAATTGATTCAGAATATGTTCCAATAGTTTGCCAAGTTGATTTACCCGCTTGGCTTCTTATACCTAGCATGTCGAAACTTGCATATTTCCTATCGCCATTATTATCTAATATTGTCCAACCAGTTGCACCATAATATAATTCTGCTTGTTTCATGACGGCTTGTCTGAAGAATTCTTTACTCATATCCTTGGAATCAGATCCCATTATAGATAGCGCTGTAATCATAATTGCATCATATACGCCTAAAGCATAGGCATCGGGTATAGTACCTGTTTTATTTTTAATTGCTAATATTATTGGATCAGCTTTTGTAAAAGCTTCTCCAATCCCAAATGCTGGACAAGGATATCCCACTTTTTCAAAGAACTTGGGTTGCGATAATAATGCTTGTGACCCAACAGTTCCATCACCACCATACCAACTAATCGATGTTAGTACGGTGTCATTACTCGTAATGTAAGATGCTATGTCGACAACTTCATCAAATCCTGGATTATAGATTGCTATAGCATTAATACCATATTGTTGAATTGCGTTTACACAGGTTTCTTTTAAAGTTGCAAGTACTTTTGAATAATCAGTAATTCCTGGTTCATAGGATATATCATTTAAAACAATTCCTCCATTTTTAGCAAATGCAGTTTTTGCTGATACGCTAAGACCTTTATTTCCAATATCATTTCTCCAAAATGGAATCATTACTGTCTTTGCTTCATATTTCATCATAGAGGCTATTGCGGGGCCTTCTTTAGTATCATTAGGACAAATCCTTAAAATATAGTCATTGGGAATTGCTAAAGACCCTGCAGTGCTGGATGGACTGATTAATAATATTCGGGTACTATCTGCATAGGATTTTAAAGCAGATAATTCTGCACTTGATTGCGGCCCAATTAGAACTTGAATTTTTTTGCTATTAGCTTCTTTAAGTGATGCTAAGGCTAGGTCAGGAATTAATTTTGTATCAAAACTTTTAAAAGAAAATCGTATTGATAAACCCCTTTCAGCTGCTATAGTATTAGCTTGACTAATTGCAATATCAGCAGCTGCAATGGCATCTTTACCTAAAGTATTCCAGTTGCCAGTAAGTGAGAATAATCCTCCAATAACAATCAATGAATCTGAATTATCATCAACAGGTATTTCACTAAGATTTTCTTTACATGATGAGAATAAAACACAAGAAATAATGAATAGCGTAATAAAAGAAAGTTTCATAGGAATAAATATCATTATTAAGTTCAGAAAATTCAACATTTACAGTCTTAAATATAGCAATACTATTGATGCTAATGTGATAAAAATCAAAGATACATAACCTACATAATTCATCAGCGGAGTATTTATATGTTCACCAATGATATGTTTATTATTTGATATATGTAATATTATTGCGATTAATACTGGTGCCGAACAACCATATAAAATAGCAGTATAAATGAGGGCTTGTATCGGGCTAATTCCTAAATAATGTAATGATAAAATACATGATAAGACCAGAAAATCCCTTTCCAAAATCGACATCGCCATTTATTTCTGAAATTGTTTTATGCTGGGATATTTTATGTTCATCATAGATTGTAATCTTGAAATTAGAGGAAATATCATATTCATTAATGATTAATTATAAATGGGATGCTTTTATTCTGTATAATAATAAGGTACAATCCAGAGTTTAAATCCGAACAGTTAACAAAATTAGTTGAATTAGTCTCTTTCACATATTGATTGCTATTATAATCTAGTATCGTAATCTTATTATTTATTATAGGTACTGAATCATCAATAGTAAATCCTTTATCACATGGATTTGGATATACACTGTATTGAATTTTCTGATCATCAGCACTAGAAATAATATCTTTGCCTTCTAAACTACCCATACTTTGATTGGTAAATCTTGGCGCTACTTTGCATAGATGTTCATATTGAAATAGTGGTTGTAATGAAAATTCTTTCTTTATTCCATTTTGATAATATGAAGCAATTCCTGGTAACACTGCATTCATTAAAGCAGGAGAATTTTTAGACAAGGTGAAATCATATATAGCAGGATTATTAAACTGTACATCTTGAATCGGAATTATTCTTGTATTATGTGAAGTATCGAAGATTGAAGCTTTTCCAATAAGCATTGAACCATTTCCAGCAAAAATATTATTTACCAATGTCAATAATCTAGTATTTGTATCGATTCTAAAGAAAGTACCTGCAGATCTTTCATTAACAAAAGTATTTGAAGCTATGTATAAGCTATTATCCAGAGAATCTCTCAAACCCTCTAAACCATAGCCAATTGTATTTCCATTTTCTGCATTTGCACTATGTTGCAAAATATTCCCAATGATAAAAGAAGTGCCTCCATTTGGTATATCAATATTTCTAGATCCAGTTCCTTTTTCTTGAGAAATATTATTATAAGCAATCATATTAAATGCAGCTCTGGATTTTACTTCATGTCCAACTTTTGTACCATGAGCATAATTAAATTGATAATAAAAAGCTTTGATATGGCCTATATAGATTCCATGAGATAAACCATCCCCAGCACCACTGTTTTCAAATTCACATTGTTCGATTATGACAGTACTATTTGGATTTGCACCACATAAAATTCCATCTTGATTATTTCTAAAAGCACAAGATCGCACAAGAATATTCGTACCCTCAATTCTTATTCCTGCGCCATTTCTATCAACTACAGCGCAATCCCAAAAATCGATACCTTCAACAATACAATCATCACCTTTTATAACCCAAATAGCCTTTTGCTCTGCAGCTTTGCCATTAGCTTTTAAGATGGTTCCTGATTCACCTTTAAAATAGAGTCCTTTAGCATACCATGAGCATACATCGCCGATATATTCTGCTTTATCAATAGAAATAGTATCAAAATCTTTAACCAATAAAGAAATGTCACTTGGCTTTTTATATTGTCTATTGGGCCCAATATTCCATTCAGAAGCGAATGTTGAATACGAATACATAACAAATAATACAATGAAAAAAAGAGAGTAAACATTTTTCATACTATACCTTAAGGGAAAGCTAATTGATTGAAAATTATAGGAATGTATAAAGTAACTTAACATATTATTTCAGCAAAGGAAATTAAATAAATCAGTGGTTTTTATATATTTGTTAAAGTTAAGAGGGAATGTCTGATTAAAACTTTGATTATAGGCATATAAAAGCCTTTGGGCCTCTAATTTGATTTTTTAGGTTGAATTTATCTTATGAAGAAAACACATTATACCGCAACAGCGGCTATGTCTATTGTTATTGCTAATATGATTGGGACAGGAGTTTTTACAGGACTTGGTTATCAACTTTTATCGATTCAAGACTTTACAGCAATTGTTTTACTATGGATTGTAGGTGGATTTTTATCTTTATGTGGAGCATTTGTTTATGCCGAGCTTGGATCTATGTTTCCTCAATCGGGAGGTGAATACAGATATTTATCAGATATACTTCATCCATCTTTAGGATTTCTGTCTGGATGGATTAGTTGTACTATTGGTTTTACGGCTCCTATAGCAATGAGTGGTATGGCGGTTGGCAATTATATTAAAGGATCTATCGGCTTTGGCGATCCATTACTAATTGGTATTATATCTTTATTGATATTAACGCTTATACATTCTACAAATCATTCGGCAAGTGGGGGATTTCAATCTATTTTTACTATCCTTAAAGTATTGGTAATCATTGCATTAATTATTGCTGGCTTTATGTTTGGAACAGAAGATATCCATAAATTTATGCCTCGTATCAATACGATTCAACAAGTGTTTTCTGAGCCATTCGCTATATCTTTGATATATGTAATATTTGCTTATTCAGGTTGGAATGCATCAGCATATATAGCATCTGAGATTAAAAATCCTCGGAAAAACCTTCCTATTTCTATCATTGGTGGAACTATCATCGTAACAGTTCTTTATGTTCTTATCAATATGATGTTTCTTTATACTGCACCAATTAATGAATTAATGGTAGATATAACTTCGATGCTTCCTAAAGAATTAGTAGTTGTAGCAGGATCAAAATTTTTACCTCCATTTATAGTTTCAATTAGCGGCTTAATTATAGCATTTATGCTAATTTCCTCTATGAGTTCAATGGTAGTAGTTGGGCCTAGAGTACTTAGAGAAATGTTATTTGAATATAAACTGTTAAAGAATGTAAAAAGCAAAGATAATATTCCTGTTTCTAGTATCTGGATTCAAACCATTATTGCATTAATAATGATGATAACTAGTACTTATGATACATTGATTACATTTACAACAGTATTAATTACTA
>Ga0209086_10003654_pt1 | contig 11601 bp, 7 predicted proteins | sample M_130207_XF_Meta_FD_187312 | JGI IMG/M metagenome (GOLD analysis project Ga0209086, IMG submission 187312) | Freshwater microbial communities from Lake Montjoie, Canada to study carbon cycling - M_130207_XF_MetaG (SPAdes) (version 2) | ecosystem: Environmental > Aquatic > Freshwater > Lake...
CTTGGGCGTCAGCCCGCGTTCCAAGAGCCAGAGGGCGACACCTCTGGCAGCCAGTGATGAGACACCAGAGCGGGGTGGCGTAAGCCCCCTAGTTCTTTCCAAGAGCGCTTATGCCCAAGAGCCAGGGGGCTTACGCCGCTCCGCTCAGAAGCATCTCACGTTCTGCCGAGTGAGGTATCCCCCGTTTTCCAAGAGCCCGTGGGCTGACGCCGTCCCGCTCGGGTGTTTTTCGTTTTGGGGACGGGCGTGCTTTCTGGTGGCCGCGTTGTGGCTCACCGCCGCCTCGGCCGACGCGGCTCCGCCCGAAGGAGTTGATCGCGAAGTGGACGAGGCGATCGTCAGCGCGTTGCGGTTCATCGCGTCTCAACAACAGCCCTCGGGCGGTTGGAACGTGGACTCGTTCGGAGGTGAGACAACTTCGGCGGCATCGCTCGCGGTGATGGCGTTTCTCGCCGCCGGGCACATGCCTGACGAGGGACCTTACGGGCCGGCCATCACTCGCGGCGTGCAGTACGTCCTCGAACATCAGGAGCCGAACGGGTTGCTCGCACACCGGCGCGGTCACGGACCAATGTACGATCACGGGATCAGCACGCTGATGCTGGCGGAAGTCGCGGGGATGGTTCCCGAACGCCAAGCCGAAGCGGCTCGCAAAGGACTCGAACGGGCGACGCGATTAATTCTTGAGTCTCAAAACGTGAAGAAGCAGTCCTCGCAGACGGGTGGCTGGCGCTATCAACCGGCCAGCACCGACAGCGATCTCAGCGTGACCGGTTGGCAGCTCTTAGCGCTCCGCGCAGCGAAGGACATTGGTACCGATGTCCCCGCCGCGAACATCGACCTCGCCATCGAATACGTCAAGAAATGTGCGGCGCGCGATGGACGCGGCTTCTGTTATCAACCGGGTGGTGGGCCGACGCCGGTCCTCACCGGAACCGGTCTCTTGGCGCTCACCGTCTGCGGCGAAGACGACTGCGCCGAAGTTCACGGAGCGGCCGATTTCCTGCGTCTGCGACCGCTGCGCTACAAAGATGCTTGGTACTTTTACGGTGTCTATTACACGACGATTGGCATGTACAAACGGGGCGGCGACGATTGGAAGCAAGCTCGCCCCGCACTGTTTATCGAATTGCTCTCCAATCAATTGCCAGACGGAAGCTGGAAGGCGGGCAACGGAAACGAACTTCCGTTCGGCCGCGTCTACTCGACGACGATGGCCGTGCTGGCGTTGAGTGTTGAATACGGATACCTGCCGATTTATCAGAGGTGAAAGGGAGCCATTCGTCATTAGGGAAAGACAGGCCGTAGCACATCGCGTGTTGCCTTTTCCTAATGACCAGTGACTAACAACTAATGACTCCCCCTCTCCCACGCTACATTTGAGTCACCCCATGCTGTCACCACTCGTTCCACAATCACGCCGCCACTTTCTTCAGCGTTCCGCCACGGGACTCGGTGCCATGGCGCTGGCGTCACTGCTGCATCGCGATGCCGGGGCGAGTCCCGCTTCGCGGCTGACGCATCTCGTCGCGAAGGCCAAGCGGGTGATCTGGTTGTTCCAGTCGGGGGCACCGTCACAGATCGACCTCTTCGATCCAAAGCCGCGTTTGACCGAGTTCCACAAGCAGGAGTTGCCCGACTCGATCCGCAAGGGGCAGCGGCTGACGGGCATGACTTCGGGGCAGAAGAACTTTCCCGTCGCCGCGTCGAAGTTTAAGTTCTCTCAGCACGGACAGTCGGGCTTGGCCCTCAGCGAGATGCTGCCACACACGGCGAAGATCGCTGACGAGATGTGCTTGATTCGCTCGATGCACACCGAAGCAATCAATCACGACCCGGCGATCACGTTCATGCAGACCGGCAGTCAGTTGCCGGGACGACCGAGCTTCGGAGCGTGGGCCGACTATGGCCTCGGGACGATGAATGAGAACCTGCCCGCGTTCGTCGTGATGATTTCCAAAGGATCGGTGAAGGGTCAGGGGCTGCTGTCTCGGTTGTGGGGCAGCGGCTTTCTTCCGTCGCAGCATCAGGGGGTGAAGCTGCGCGGCGTCGGCGACCCCGTGCTGTATCTGACTGACCCGGCGGGAATCGACCGTGCGGGGCGGCGCGAGATGCTTGATGGCCTCGCGCAGTTGAACGGCTTGCAGTTGGATGAGGTCGGCGATCCCGAGATCGCCGCGCGGATTGCTCAGTACGAGTTGGCCTTTCGGATGCAGTCGTCGGTCCCCGAGCTGATGGACTTGTCGGGCGAGACCGCTCACACGTTCGAGATGTACGGCGAGGACTCGAAGAAGCCGGGAACGTTCGCGGCGAACTGCCTTTTGGCGCGGCGGCTGGTCGAGCGGGGCGTGCGGTTCATTCAGCTCTATCACCGCGACTGGGATCATCACGGCGATCTTCCGAATCGCATGGTGGCTCAATGTCGCGAGACCGATCAGGGTTCGGCGGCCCTCATCCAAGACTTGCGGCAGCGCGGGTTGCTCGACGACACGCTGGTCGTGTGGGGCGGTGAGTTCGGTCGCACGGTCTATTGCCAAGGAGCGATCACTGACACGACCTACGGCCGTGACCATCACCCGCGTTGTTTCTCATTGTGGATGGCGGGAGGCGGGATCAAGCCGGGGATAACGTTCGGTGAGACCGACGAATACTCGTACAACATCACACGCGATCCGGTCCACGTTCACGACCTGCAAGCCACGATCCTGCATCAGCTCGGCGCGGACCACACCAAGCTGACCTACCGCTACCAAGGCCGCGACTTCCGGCTGACCGATGTCCACGGTCGCGTCGTCCGCGAAATTCTGGCCTGAGAACGGAATCGTCGAGCAGGCGACTCGCCTGCTCATCTTCCCGCTGAACTCGCCCTCCCGCTGAAGTAGTACTGTCGGGCCACGAGTCCTAAGATCACAATTTCGGATCTGGAATCACTCGCAAACAACGCCAACGTAGTCATTACATTGTGTCGTCTAATACCGGAGAAGACCCCATGACACTGCCCACCGTTTTTGGAACCCCTTCACCAGCATTCGGTTCCCGTCGCGAGTTTTTGCAGCGCGCGGGAAACGGGTTTGGATCGTTGGCTTTGGCCGGGTTGCTGGCTCAGGAGGGGCGACTGGCGAATGCGGCGACGGCCGGCGGATTGAATCCGTTGGCTCCGCATGCGGGGCACTTTCCGGGGAAAGCCAAGTCGGTGATTTGGTTGTTTATGAACGGCGGGCCGTCGCAGGTCGATACGTGGGACTACAAGCCCGAACTGGAGAAGCGCGACGGCAAAGAGTTGACGGGCTTTGACCAGACAACCGGCTTCTTCGCCGGTCAGGGGGGGCCGCTGATGAAGTCTCCGTTCAAGTTCGCTCAGCATGGTGAGAGCGGTGCGTGGGTCAGCGAGATCTTTCCGAAGATGGCGACGCATGTGGACAAGATGGCGTTCGTCTACTCATGCTGGACCGACTCGAACAACCACTCGCCCGCGCTGTTTCGGATCAACACGGGGATGGCGCGGCAGGGCTTTCCGTGCGTCGGGGCATGGGTGACGTATGGCCTTGGAAGCGAGAGTCAGAACCTGCCGTCGTTCGTCGTGATGTACGACACGCTGGGGCGCGGCATCCCCAAGGGACACGCTCAGAATTGGGGGGCCGGATTTTTGCCGAGCATCTTCCAAGGGACGGCCCTCAAGCCGCAGGGCGATCCGATTGAGAACCTGAACCGCGCGGCAGAGCAGTCCGATCCGCAGCAACGGGCGCAGCTCGATCTGCTCGGAAAGTTGAATCGCTTGCAGTTCGAACAGCATCCGACCGAGAACGAACTCGCGGCGCGGATCGAGTCGTTCGAGTTGGCCTATCGCATGCAGATGGCCGCGCCGGAAGCACTCGATCTGGCGAAGGAAAGTGATACGACGCAGAAGCTGTACGGCCTCGACAACCCGAAGTGTGCGCACTTTGCGAAGCAGTGTTTGACGGCGCGGCGGATGGTCGAACGTGGCGTGCGGTTCGTTCAAATCTTTTCGGGCGGGATGGACAACGAACGGAGTTGGGACGGTCACGCGAACATCGCTGGCAATCACTCGGGCTTTGCGGCGGAGACCGATCAGCCGATCGCCGCGTTGCTCACCGATCTGGCGGAACGCGGGATGCTCGACGAAACGCTCGTGATCTGGGGTGGCGAGTTCGGTCGCTTGCCACTGGTGCAAAAGGGAGGAACCGGCCGCGATCACAATCCGCACGCCTTCACCACTTGGTTCGCGGGCGGAGGTATCAAGGGCGGCACGTTGTTCGGCGAGACCGACGAGATCGGCCACAAGGCCCTCATCGACCGAGTCAGCGTGAACGACCTGCACGCGACGATTTTGAACCAGCTCGGGCTGAACCACGAGAAGCTGACCTACCGCTACAACGGCCGCGACTTCCGGTTGACCGATGTCAGCGGTCGCGTGGTGACGGAGATACTGAAGTAGGGCAACACCCGGAAAATGAGTGACCCGTAGGATGGACGCCTCCTCCGTCACGGGCTGCAGGCGCGGACGGGCCAGGCGCCCATCCTACAGGTCGATTGATCTGCCTAGGGTCGATGCGACTCAGCTATTCGGACCACCAGTCACGCGGGATCGGTCGCTTGCTTGGGTTCGACATTTGGCGAATCGGCGGGTTGTTTGTCTGCGGCGAGCGATCGAAGGGCGACTCTTCCAACAGTTCCTCGGATGAAGAGGTCTCGTCGAACAATGGTTCGTCATTGGTCAGCTTCACGCGGCCGGACGTGTCTTCGTTATCTGTCTCGTCACTGAAGTCGGGTGGGAGAAACTGGATTGGCGACTCAGCCGTTCCATGGAGTGAGGCGGCGGCACGTTCAAGACCCAAGCCCGGTCCCGGTCCCGGTCCCGCGGCCAGTCGCGTCCCAGGGCGGACTGCCGCCCCCAGATCGACCATCTGATAGCCGGGCATCTTCGGCATGTCCCAGATTTGTGACGGGATGCCGCGCGGGTTGACCTCGATCGGACCGAGCTGCATCACTAAGGACAGATCACTTTGCGGACAATCGAGCTTCACGCGGCGTGGCAACACGGCGCCACTGGTCTTGTCGAGTTGATGATCCTCCAACCGGGCTACTGCAATCCGTTGTCCGTGGTAGTCGTAGACGCTGTGTTCGACAATCACGCCGCGCTGCAGATCAACGAGTACGACCTTGCGCAGTGGCTTGCCGTGAGCCGAGGTGATCTGCTGGACCAGTCGCGCCTGACGGGCCGTCGGTTCGATCTCCAGCTTCGTACCCTCGACCGTGAGTGGCGAAACTCCCAAAGCCTGCATCAACCACTCCGGTTCGAACGGAATGCCCATCGAATGTCGCACGTCATCCAATTGCTCGTGCCGACAGGAGACGTACTGCGGCGCCGGCATCCGCTTGGCCCACACCCAGAACCGCTCGTCATTGCTGCCGATGTCCACTTCGTTGCCCACGAGCGAATCGACCACCAGTCGCAGATGACGCCCGCGTTCGACCGCCAGCATTCCACTGAGCGGGACGTGGATGTTGTCCACCTTCGCGCGAATCTTCACTTTGTTGGCCTGCCAGGCGTGGAGCTTTTCCACGTTGCGATTCAGATGATCGACGACTTCTTCCACTTGAGGGTCTTCGGCCCAGTGGGGCTTCGGCGCACCGGCCATCGGATCGACGGCACTGCGATTTCCGAAGCCTCGCATCCCCGCGCAGCCCGGCAGTGCGATGAAGACCAGCACCACGAAGACCACGCGGCAGACCGCTGCGGCGGTGCGACTCGAAGGCTTCATGGCCAGACTCAGTTTCATCCGCATTGGATTCGCCTCCCTCACGACCACTCGGTCGCCAGATGAGCCTTCAGTTCGGCCTGCAATTGCTGTGTTTCGGCATCAGGCAAATTGAGGTTCCGCACCTCGAACATTCCTTCGCCGTGGCGACCACTCAATTCGAGAATCTCGTCGTCGCCGTCACTGCGGGTGTTGTCGAGTCGCAGCCGTCGCTGTTGAAGCAACACGAGAGCCAACACGTATCGCTGACGGTCGTGAACGGGACTCGCTTCTTCCGAGAGTTGCTCGAAGTAACGCTGTGCCGTTTCGGGGTCGAGCCGCTGCGCCTTCGGATCGAGTGCGACAGGAACTGTCGTTTTCCAATAGCCGACGTGTCCCGCCGGAGGACCGGTCCAGCCTTCGTCCGAGAAGTCGATCCGAACATGATCGCCATCCTTTTCGATCAGCACGGAATGGCACGTCGATCCAGGGACGAGTGGTCGCCCGGTCACTGCGCACGTCTTGTTCGGTGGCTTGAAACGATAATCCATGACGACGCGATCCCCCTTCCGCGCGGACAGCCTCGCACGGGGGGCGGCGTTGTAGTCACGCCCTCAAAAAGGGACAAGCCGAATCTGCCGACGTGCCATTGGAACACACGACGCGTCCATCGGCCTCAACCAAAGTCGCCTTCATCGCTCCGCGTGAAGTGAGCCGATTGTGAATGGACCCCGGAATCAGGCATCGGCGCCGAACCGCGCACGGCTTTCTTCACGCGGAGCGATGAAGGCCACTTTAAAGCAGCAGAATTTGCGCAAGCCGACATGAAACGAAGCATCAGCAGTACAGAACACAACGCGGTCACAACTTGACGCTCGGGCGCTCTGGCCACTTGTACGCACGGCGGGCGTTCTCAAGGCAGAACTGCTTCAACGCCGTAGCGCCTCGGCTGCGTGCGTACTCGACGGTGATCTTCTGAACGGTGGCGTAGTCGGCGAATCGTTCGCTGACCGGCCAGTTGCTGCCGTAGATCACGCGATCGTCTCCGAAGGCGTTCCAAGCCGCAGTGAGGACCGGAACGTAGTAGCCCGGATCGCGCGGAGCCTGCTTCCCGTCGCGCGAGGCTCCCTCCACCAACGCCGAAACTTTGAGGAACATTTGCTTGTGTCGCGCGGCAGCCGTCAGCCCCGCCAACCACGACTCATCCAACCTCGGGCCGTCAATTTTCACATTGGCCAAGTGGTTGATGGCGATGCGCAGATCGGGCAACTTCGTCGCCAGCCGATCCACGAGCGGCAACAACTCCGGCCCGCCGTTCACATCGAGTTCGAGGTCCGCCTCGGACAGTCGCTTGAGATCGGCGACGTAATCGGGATTGTCGAGTCCCGTCTTTAGCGGGCCAGCATTGATGCGGATGCCTCGAAAAAACCTGTTCTTCGAGAAGCGAGCCAGATGCTGTGCGAAGTCGGTCTTGCCGGGTGTCAGATTCCCGACGAGGCCCAACACAAACGGATCCTGCTCGCAGAGATCAAGCACCCACTGATTGTCCTCGACCCATGAACTCGCTTCGACCACGACGGTCCCAACCACGCCGAGCGGCTTTGCAAACTTTTGATAGTCAGCAGGGAGGACTCGACGATACAGCGACTTGTCATCCTTCCCCGGCCACGGCACTCCTTCCGGCCGAGTCGGATCGTAGAAGTGCGTGTGCGTATCGACGATTGCCAACGGCGCGTCATCGGCCGCCATCGCCGTCGCATCCCAGGAAGTCGCACAGCCGACCGCCATCGCACCAAGACCAGCCTGCAAAAACTCACGTCGCGTTGTGGGAAATGTCATTGTCTGAAAGTCCTTTCGAGTTTTGGTGTGCGGGGCGGAACTTTAGAACCAGTGCGATTCGGAAAAACTAGCCCGACGCGCGAGCGAGGGCTTCGTGGTCATCGAACGTCCAGCCCTCGCTCGCGCGTCGGGCTAGTTTTGAATTGCCGCCCCGGACTTGGACAGGTTCTTACCATTCTGCTCTGCGACTGCACGCGGGTTGAACCATCTCACCAAATGTCGGTCTAACCTGTCGCGATGCCAGAAGCGAACGTGCGCGATCGTGGCGAGGGCGAGCAGCGTCAGCAGGCTGATCGCCGCGCCGAACATCACGCTGCGCGGGCGATAGGTCCATGTGATGCGCTGCACGCCACCGGGGACGGACGCAAAGCGGAATCCGTGACTGCCCGCAACACTCGGTTCTTTTGTCGTCGAAACGGACCAGTCGGGGTATTCGAGTTCTCTCAAGCCAAGGACGCCCCCTTCACCCGTATCAACATCGACGACGATTTGATTGGCTTCGCGCTGTGCTCGCACGACTGCTGTCGCTGGCTCATTGCGAACGTGATCGTCGAGTAACGCTGGGAGCCAAACGCGGCTCGGCAATTCGCCCGACTCGTCCGCCTGCAACCGGTAGAGGTAGATCGGCTCGCGGCGTCCCCACGCGCGGTTCAACATTTCGTCGATGCCCTTCCAGAGCCGCGTCGCGTGCCAAGAGGACTCGTCGAGCGGATCGAAACTCAGTACGTGGGTGACGCCCGACGAACGCAGCCAGCGCGAGAACTCGTCGTCGGCTAGGATCGGACTCCCGTCACTTGTCGGCTTCGGCATCCCCGCGCCGGAAAACTTGGCGTCGGCGTATTCCTTCGGCGCGATGCCGAGATAGACCGGCAGGCACGACACACCGAGCAACGTCCCGACGTTCTGGCCGGGACAGTACAGACGCGGCGCGAGCGGTTCGGCGAGCAGCAGCTTGCGAACGTGACTTTGCTCGCGAAATGAAATCGCCGGGTGCGAGACCATCACCACATTCGTGACCATCCGGCTGACGAGCCACAAGTCGCCGCAGGTGGACCAGAACACGAGACCGATCACCACGCGACGGCCCAGCAGTTCACGTCGCGCCAACAGAGCCTCGAATCCCCGAGCTGCCAACAACGCGATGGCCCACGTCGTGACGATCCCGTACCGCCCCGGTCCACGAAAGAAATTGAAGCCGGGGATGTACCGAGCGACCGGCAACAACCAGCCGGTCGCGTAGACGAGTGCGATCAGTCCGGCGATGGTCCAAAACAACACCTCGCCCCGTGCCGACATTCCCCGCTCTGTCATTCCGAGTACATTCATTCCGAGCGGGGGACGTAAGTCCCCTGGCTCTTGGGCGTCAGCCCGTTTTTGAAGAACCAGGGGGCTAACGCCACCCCGCTCAGATGTTTCGTCAACGACTGCCCCCGAGATCAGCGTCTGTTTTCGCCTCGAAGAGCCGGGGGACTTACGTCCCCCGCTCAGGGGTTGCGCGCGGGGCTTACGCCCGAGGAGTACCCACCAGATCGCCAGCCCCAGCGGCACGAGGCCGCAGTACAAATGAGCCTCGACCTTGTTCGTCCCCGTTCGCAGCGCACCGAACTTCGTCTGTTGCACGGCCGCTTCGAGATCGTGATGCGGCCCGAACCAATGCCACGGCGCACCGAACTCGGCCACATCGCGAATCAGACTGTTGTCCTGATTGGCGATCGGGCTGTACCACCAAAACGGTGCGACGAGCTGCGAAACATACAGCGGCGGCAAGTGACCATAAGCCGGATCATGCTCACCCCCGACAGCCGCTCGCGAACTGCGCGTCTTCAATTCCCACGCGGGAAGAAGCTGGACGGCAGCAAGCAGGAAACCGGCGACGATGGACGAGACCAGCACCAGCATGGGCGCTATGAGTCTTCGCCTTGTCCCCTCGTCCCGGCCTTGCGGGGAGAGGGTTAGGGTGAGGGGTTCTTCTGCCTTTCCTTGTCCTGTCCCCTCGTGCCCCGCTTTGGGGGGGAGAGGGTTAGGGTAAGGGGGGCTTCCGGTGAGCGGTTGAGAGTTGATGGTCGATGGTTGAGAGGCAGAGGTCCATTTTGCATGGAGCGCGTGTTCACCGCTCGGCCCCCTCACCCTAGCCCTCTCCCCGCAAAGCCGGGGCGAGGGGACAAGAGCAGAGACATCGCGACCGCTGCCGCACAGCCTCCACGCCCCATACGCCACCACCAACATCTGCGTGATGAACGCCAAATGAAAATGTCCGGCCAGCAATTGCAGGCCGAGGGCGAAGCTCAACCCAATCGCATACCGCCACCAGCGCGTTTGCAGGAACGACTCGACGCACCAGAGCGCCACCGGCAACCAAGCTCCCGTCACGATGGCCCATTCGAGACACGCCCTCGGCGGAAACCAGCCGTAGGTGAAGACGAGAGCCATCAACGCCGAGCCGCTTGCTCCCAAACCAACCCGCCGCGCGAAGAGCCACGTCGCGACGAAGCACAGCACGTAATGGAGCAGATGCTCGACGTTGTAAGCCGTGTTCACGTCGAGACAGTAGTACGCGACGACATGCGGCGGATAAGCGGCCCCCGTCTGACTCTCCCCCAACACCGGATAGCCGAACCCGGTCAGGTTGTTCCACAACGGGAACTCGCCCACATGCAGCCGATCCGAAAAGAACGCCTTCTGCGGAAAGAAGTACGGATAGAGGTCTCCGCCAACGAAGCCGTACCCCCACCACAGCGGCCCCCAAAAGAGGAGCGTCAGGACGACTGCGATGATGAAAGTCGTGGCAACAGAGCGAGTGAGCGTCATGCAAAACAAAGCCACCGAGCAACTCGGTGGTCCAGATCGAAAGGAATATCAGCTCTCCTCAGATTCGTCATCGACGACGGGAGGCTGTTCGGCATTGTGCAAGCAGAGCCAGCCCACGATCAACTGGAGGACGAAGATGATGGGGCAGAGTACCGTCACTGCGATGGTGAGAGCGGCGAAATATTGCAGACGAATCACGATGACCACGGCGATGACCAACAGCACCGCCAAGATCAAGAACAGCCGCAACAACATGACCGCCCCTCCGCCTCGCGAACACCAACCGGCGGGATTGTAGGGAGCATCGAACACATCGGCGAAAGTCCGACAACGCCGCGTCGCCTGTTCATGGCCATCGGATATTGCAGTTCGGCATGGCGGTCTTCAGCCGGTCGATGCCAGCTTGAGTGATGATTGAGCCTCGCACGTCAAGGCTTTTCAGCTTGGTCAGCGCGGCGAGAACTTGCAGTTCCTCCTCGTTGGCGGAGCATGTCATCGTGACCGTTTCCAAGGACGTACAGTTCGCGATGTACTTCATGCCTGCTGCCCCAATTGCAGATGAGCCGGATGCAGAGAAGTTTCTCAAGCGCGGGCAACCGCTCAATGCACGAAGGTCGTCGTCCTGTATTCGGCAGTATTGAAACCTCAACACTCCCAGAGCTGGGATCGGTCCGATTTCTTTCAAGGCGGTACAACTTGATGCTCGGTCGAGACCGAGGTGCTTCAGCGCAGGCAGGTCTCGAAGATTCTTCCAACCGCCGCCTGTCGCAGAGGGCTTGCTGAGCCAAAGATGTTCGAGATGAGGCAACCGTCGGAGTTCACCGAGGTCCGAATTCGCCTGCAATCCGGTGATCCAGACAAAGCTCAGTTTGTCGAGCGAAGCCAACGAATCGAGCGGGGTGCCGAGATGTCTCGGACACACCCCAGCACCAACTAGGCGGGGGAAGTTCCTGAGCCGATTCCTCGTAGCGACACTGACATCCGCATCGGGTAAGTCGATGTTCGCGATCTGACCATCGGTGCTGAGCAAACCAGAATTCTCTTCCAACCACGGAAGAAACTTGCCCCAGACTGAGAACGGTAGGCACGCACGCATTACCACATCAATGCGATAGCGAAGATGATCGTCGCTGACTTTGACGCCCGCCATCATCACTGCCAGCATGTTTCTTCTAGGCAGCCACGCCGCGAACGC